>Ga0153994_1000282_pt1 | contig 15168 bp, 13 predicted proteins | sample TSNC078MetaG_FD_104735 | JGI IMG/M metagenome (GOLD analysis project Ga0153994, IMG submission 104735) | Attine ant fungus gardens microbial communities from North Carolina, USA - TSNC078 MetaG | ecosystem: Host-associated > Fungi > Mycelium > Unclassified | place: USA: North Carolina, Lumber...
CCATGTACGTCTCTATCTCTGACTTTTGGGGGCGGTAGCTGATTCCGCCAATCCCAGCCTCTTCCAGAACATCGTTACAGCTTTGAATCTTGTCCTCTATTGTATTCAACATGTCAAAGTGACCGGGAGTGATATAATCATGGACCTTGTCCTCCCACTGGGGATCCAGCTGCTCCTTTTCTGTCTGTGACATGTCAGCTTCCCCCTTTCCCGGCCGGCGCTTTCAGGTAACCCTCTACCCACTGGGCCAGGTGCGCATCGGTAAGATTCAGCTGTTTGTAGGTTTCCGTTATAAATGTCTTCCCTGTCATGTAAAATGACATCAGCTTTCCGATATGCCCAGACAGGCTCGTGAAATACATGGTGAGTTCTTCCGTTGCCTTTCCCTAGTAGATACCGCCTTCTAATTCACTGTATATTTGTTCCGCTTTCTCCTGTGCTTCTGCCAGTACGTCGCAAAATTGCTGCATTTCTGTCACGTAATCCAGCAGCGCATCACCCACCTTTAATTTATTTTGGTTTCCCACCGACAATTTCCTCCTTTGTGTTCGCTGTTGATTCTGCAGTCCGCCATCAGGCACAGGCGCATCCGATACGGTGACAGCCTTGTGCGGGTCTGCTGCCGGAGGTGATATACATAGCCCTCATTACCGGAGGCATAATATATCTTGGTCCATTCAGGGTTCCCATGACTGAATTTCTCAAGGACAATGTAGTCCCTGCAGTCATCCACGGTCTTCTTCCATCTATGGAAGGTAAGAGAGTCCTGCTGTTCGCCGTCCTCCTTGTCATCCATTCCATGGAGAAAGCCCAAGTGGCTTAAAAACACATAAATCAAAACCTCTGGAACAATGCTGAGCATTTCATAGCCGTCTTTCCTGGCGGCGATCGTTATCATTTTACGATCAGGCGTCAAGCCTATGCAGAGGCCATTCAGCCTTATGTGCTCGGCGGCATTTTTATAAATCTCCAGAGCTCGTACGGGTACAAAACCCGCCCTGGTTAGTTTCTTATTCTTGTCCAATACCTGCTTCTCCAGCAGGCCCTCCATGATTTTTTCTCCAATGTCCGGCTGGTACAGTTTTGGAAGTTCAAGGGATATGTTTGCAGGTTCCGAACCATCGTTGTTACCTTTGTGTGGTTATCATTTTCCTTTTCGTCAAATTGAGTGACATACTGACCTGCATTGCTTCCGCCGTTTTCGGTATAGGCATTATGGATGTCATTGGCATATTCTCTTACATAACCGATGTATTCCGCAATAAGAGGTATGACTGCATTGATGATGTCAATTCCAATGGTTGTAATATTGTGTTGATTTTACCATATTTATCAATATTATTCAATCCTCTAACTACTTTAGTTGGTTAAAATCTGCATGGCCGAACGCTAATTCGGAAGTGTTTTTCTTTTGCTATATTTTGCAAAATTTATTGACAAACAAAAAAAGGTATGTATATTGAAACGAGCAAAAAAATCAAAATCCTGTTTTGGCCGCCATGATTAATATATGCTATTGCTTGCGGCATTAGCTTGTTGAAATTAAAGTATTTGTCAACAACTATACTATCCTATCTGCATTGGAGCTACGTCTGTTGAAGCGATATATACATCATAGTTACTACCCCGAAAAGCTGAAATCAATTCTCTACTCACCTTTTTTAGTTGTAATAGCACCATTTCCCATATAAGCAACTATTACATTGCGATGGCTGCCTGGCTCAAATTTATTTGGCATAGAAAAATGCTCCTGTAAAGATGCTTTTACCATCAAGTGGCTCTAATTCAAAAGAACTGGGCACAAACTTTATGTCCGCCCATTGAAAAATATCTAAAATCGAGGATATTGTCGGCAAATTTTTGCTTTGCAGATATGATCGTATCTTCTTTGAATACTCCGTATTGACTTAAATAATATAATTTCCCAAATTCCGACATTGACAACACTACAAATGAACCTCGAATGTTCATAACGGCAAAAACAGACTGACAATATGTCCGTCTGTTCCTGTTTAAATATATTTGCTTGTTCTACACAGCAGTCTTATGATAATCGCATATCAACTTCTTTGATGAGCAATGTCTACATGTTCTTATTAAAATAAATTGTCAGAAGTTCAACCAGCCTCCGATCCAAGTAATTAACAAAGTGACAACCACTGATGCAAATGCAGTGGCTAACCATAATGCACCCTTAACAAATTTTAATTTGTTATTAATTTCATTAGTATTTTCTGCTAACTTTTTATCCAATTCTATCTGGATGTTTTTTCTAAGATCAACTTCAGCTTTTAACCCCTCATTTAACTGCTGTACACTGTTAGACAACTCTTTTACTATTCTGTTATTTTCCTCCAAATCTTCCCGGGCTTGCTTTACTAATTTTCTTATTTCATCTATTGAATAACTATGTTCTCTTATATCTTTCTTTATAAGTTCCATCTGGATTTTAATTGTATTCACAGAATCCTCTAATGTAGATAGTCCTGTAGGGGAGTATTGGCTAATTATTGAAATTAGTCTGGGTGGAAAATTCTCAATTGCTTCTGGCGGATCATAATTATCGATCCCCTGTAGTTCATTTTCTTCTAATTCATAAAATACCGCCCCAACCAATTTTTTCCCGGGCATCAACTTAAATGGAGTACTGGAATAATTATATAAACCAAACATTAACCTACCTGTATAGCTAGGATCAACTGCAAATCCTCCCAAAGTCAAAATACCATACTCAGACATTCCTCTGTTAGCACTTAAATGCATAAACATATTTTTTGGCAAGCTCACGGTCTCTTTTGATAAAACGTATACAACCTCTCCTGGTGAGACAATGACATTAGATCTTTTTTCAGGTTCTAATTCAGATATTTTTGTTGGCACACCATAATCGGCTTTCAAAAAATCATCACTAAGCACAAAGTCATACTTTATTGCTCCACAGTTTATTATGGAGCCATCCTGAATAATTGCACCATCATCAACTATATTTTTTAATAAGTCGCCCGTTAGTGTTTTAGCCATAATAACTTCCCCTTCTCTATTTATATACTCAATATATTGTATCACGAACCCCTAGAAAGCACAACATACTCATGTAAATTTTTGCAAGGCTAATTTATGTTCACTTTTTGACTCCATGGCATAATGATTATGAAATCACACTCTATGAGCTTTTTGGGTTATTATAGCAAAAGTAAGCCACCCATTTTTTACAATGGATGACTTTAAAATTCTTTTCCACAATCTATTTTATGTTGTATCGTAATTTCTATCTCCTCTTAAATCACGAAATCTTTTGTAATTTTTCGCTATGTTCCCTTAAAACCTCCTTGATAATCTCTAGCTCTTTTTGCACAGATTCAAATTGATCGGCTCCAACTGAATAACGGTTGTATGTACTCAAGTAGCATTCTTCGATAGTATTAAGCCTCGGAATCACATTATTTTCTAACAAATCTTCATTTGTCAATGTCATATGAAAGCCCTCCCGACTTATATATAGTCTTATATTACAGCAATTTATTCAGTATGGCAATCACTATTTAGTAAATCGGCCATCACCGTTTGATTGATAATATGCGCCGCCTGCTTTCTTCTGACTCCAAAATCACATCATCCGGCAACCTCCTTTATTTTTTACCGGTAGAGCCAAATCCGCCACTGCCTCTACTTGTATCACTTAACTCTGCCACTTCTAAAAATTCTGCGGTTAAAAACGGCGCAATAACCATCTGGGCAATTCTTTCGTCTTTTTCAATTTCGGCAGGTTCCGGTGAATGATTGTGTAGTGCGACCATCAATTCTCCTCTGTAGTCCGCATCAATGACACCCACTTTATTTGCCGGTGCCAGTCCCTTTTTAGATGCCAGACCACTTCTTGCATAGACTAATCCTGCATACCCTACGGGTATTTCTACTGCAATACCTGTAGGAATCATGACGGTTTCTCCGGGATTAATGATTACTTTCTCCGTAATACACGCATATAAATCTGCACCTGCACTATATTCTGTACCATAAGTAGGGATAATGGCATCTTTATTAAGTTTTTTTATGTTAACCTGTTGTTTCATCATCTGTTTATTCCTCATAACCTTCCAATATAATTATTTCTTTTCTTGCCAATGACTTTGGTACATCAATTGTTCTCTGGTTAGATGAGCCTTTAAAACGCAAACTAAGGTTTTTTAGTGCTTCCACAAACTTCCCATCTACCAGAACGTCAATATGAGACAGCATTTCCCTGGTCTCTTCCCATTGATCATACATGGTTCCCATAATATCCTTGTCGAAATCGTAACCGGAGAAACACCAGATACTTTTCTCCGGATAAACCCGTTTTACCTCCCTTAACAAAGGAAGTAAGCCCTGCTGATTCGTATATTCAAAGGGTTCCCCTCCCAAAAGGGTCAAGCCTTTAATATGAGAAGGGTTTAAATATTTTATTATTTGATCAATGTGTGCTGTCTTGAACGCTTCACCATAATTAAAGTCCCAGGCTTCCTGATTAAAACAATTTTCACACCGGTGGCGGCAGCCACTGACAAATAAGGATACCCGCACACCCGGTCCATTGGCTACATCATGTGGTTTGATAACTGCATAATTCATGTGTGCTCTCTCTTTATAAATGCAGGACACGGCTCTTAATTTCTTTTGTCTTGCCAACATTCCAGAAATTCTCACCGAGATATCCGCAGGTTCTCCTTGTTACATTCATTTTAGAATGGTCTTTATTACCACATTGAGAGCATTCCCATTCAAAATCATCGTTAATGCCAATCTCACCGTCAAAGCCGCATACATGGCAATAATCCGATTTTGTATTGAATTCAGCATATTGAATATGATTATAAATATATTTTACCACATCTTCCATTGCTTCTAAATTATGCCGCATATTCGGAATTTCTACATAAGATATAGCGCCTCCCGAAGAAATCTTCTGAAACTGACTTTCAAAATTAAATTTACTGAAAGCATCTATATCTTCACGGACATCTACATGATAAGAGTTCGTATAATATCCCTTATCAGTGACATCCTCAATCACACCGAATCTTTCTAAATCAATTCTGGCAAAGCGGTAGCATAACGATTCTGCCGGCGTCCCATAAACACCAAAGGCAATCCCCGTCTCTTTTTTCCACCTATCTGTTATTGCTCTTAAATAGTCCATCAAGCGCAGTGCAAACTCAGACCCTTCTTTCGTTGTATGGCTGACACCTCTCATAATCTTAGTCACTTCATATAAGCCAATATAACCAAGTGAAATCGTCGAGTATCCACCCTCAAGCAATTTATCGATAGTTTCACCCTTTTCAAGCCTTGCAATCGCACCATACTGCCAGTGAATCGGACTTGCATCGGATAATGTTCCTTTCAATGCTTCATGGCGGCACATTAATGCTTCATAACATAATTGTAAACGTTCATCGAGAAGCTTCCAGAAGGCTTCTTCATTTCCCTTTGAAACAATACCCACCTGAGGAAGATTTAAGCTGACGACACCCTGATTAAAACGGCCTTCAAACTTATAATTACCCTCATCATCTTTCCAGGGCGTTAAAAAACTTCTGCATCCCATACAGCTAAATACGTTGCCCTCATAATTCTCACGCATCTTCTTTGCGGAAATATAATCCGGGTACAAACGTTTTGCAGAGCATTTAACGGCAAGTTTTGTAATGTCGTCATACTTACCACCCTTTAAGCAGTTATGCTCATCCAGTACATAAATAAGCTTTGGAAAAGCCGGGGTCACATAAACCCCCTTTTCATTCTTAATCCCCTCCAGACGCTGCTTTAAGATTTCTTTGACAATCATCGCATTCTCTTCAATATACTCATCCTCAGGATTAAGGTTAAGGAATATTGTAACAAAAGGTGATTGTCCATTGGTCGTCATTAATGTATTAATCTGATACTGAATCGTCTGAACCCCTGATTTTAATTCATCTTCAAGGCGAGTTGCAACGAGCTTCTCAATCATATCAGAATCTATATCTTCACCAAATTGCCCGATAATCGCATCTTTATATTTATTATAACTTTTACGCAAATATTTGCCTAAATGACGTATATCTACTGATTGACCGCCGTATTGACTGCTTGCCACTGCCGAAATAATCTGCGTCATGACGGTGCAGGCCACCTGGAAGCTTTTAGGGCTTTCAATTAACTTTCCGTTCATGACCGTTCCATGATCAAGCATGTCCTGAATATTGATTAAACAACAATTAAAAATGGGCTGCACAAAATAATCTGCATCATGAAAATGAAGGGTCCCTTCTTCATGGGCTTTAGATATTTTTTCAGGAAGCAGCATCCTCTTTGTCAAATCCTTTGAAACTTCTCCGGCAATCAAATCTCTTTGTGTTGAAGCAACGGTTGCATTCTTATTAGAGTTTTCTTCCATGACATCTTTATTGCTATTTTTTATCAAGGTCAATATAGATTCATCGGTCGTATTCGCTTTTCTGACTAATTCGCGGGTATAGCGATAAATAATATAGGTTTTCGCAAGAACAAACTTTCCTTCAGCCATCAGTTTTTGCTCTATAATGTCTTGTATATCTTCAACCAACATCCGCTTGCGGTTGCGGCTCTCAATATAAGATACAATAGACTCCATCGTTTCTTCGTTTACTTTCTCTTCCTCGGGAACTTCTGCGTTGGCTTTTTTAATCGCTGTGATTATCTTACTGCGATTATAGTCAACTTCCCTCCCATCTCTTTTAATAATCTTCATCTGCATATCTCCTCGTACATTCTAGCTTAAAAATTAATATTCGTTTTTCATTATAGCACTCCCATCATTAAAAATCCAGATAAAATATCCACAAAATATAGCTTTAATAATTTATTTTTATACTATATATAGTGCTTATTGAAAACAGTTGGCTATTCTTAATTGATAGTCTATAATTAAATACATAAAGTGATGATTTTGTAAAGGAGGCGGCACTTATGATTCATATCTCATCAGAAGATTCCCGTGATATTTTCACGTTGGAAACAAAAAGTAGCGGTTATGTTTTTCAAGTAACAAAGTATGGACATCTTGAGCATATTTATTATGGCTCCAAATTGACTCATTATGATTTGGACGGACTATGCCGGAAAAGAAAAGTGGTCATCGGTTCAAGCATTATCTATCATCCCGATGATCCCCTCTACTGCCTGGACATGTTTCCCTTAGAGTGGTCCGGCATCGGACGGGGCGATTACCGTTTTTCTCCGGCTGAGATTAAAATGCCCGATGGAAGCTTTGTATCTGACTTCATCTATAAAAACCATAAAATACATGAGGGCTGTGTCCCATCTGACAAGCTTCCCACCGCCTACAAAGGAGAAAGTGGTGTAAAGACTCTGGAGATTCTACTGGCGGATAACTGCACTCAAGTAGAACTCTCTCTCTTTTATACTGTTTTTGAGGAGAGTAACGTGATTTCCCGCAGAGTCATTCTGACGAACCACAGTCCTTCTCCCCTGACCATCCGCAGGCTTATGAGTATGTGCGTAGATCTTCCAAACCAAAATTTTCGAATGATTACCTTTGACGGCGGTTGGATTAAAGAGACCCATCGTCACGACCACCCCCTCCGGCATGGTATGGTCGTCAATTCCTCCACCACCGGTGGCAGCAGCAATCGGCACAATCCCGGGTTTTTATTGGCCTCTTCTGATACCTCAGAAAATCAGGGTGATGTCTATGGCTTTAACCTGATCTACAGCGGAAACCATATCGGTTGTGCCCAGCTGTCCGATCGGCAGCTTGTACGCATCTGCCTCGGGATAAATCCTCATTGTTTCGAATGGACTCTTCGGCAAGGTGAATCCTTTGAGACCCCGGAGGCGGTGATGACCTACAGTGCTTCCGGTTTTAACGGCATGAGCCAAAATTTTCACAACTTCATTAATCATCATATTATCCGAGGTGAATGGAAAGATAAGGAACGGCCGGTTCTCATCAATAATTGGGAGGCACATTTTTTCAAGTTCAATCAGAGAAAGCTTCTGCGCTTGGCCCGCCGGGCTAAAAAGCTTGGCGTTGAGCTTTTTGTCTTAGATGACGGCTGGTTTGGAAAGCGAAATAACGACCACGCCGGTTTAGGCGATTATACGGTTAATCGCAAAAAACTTCCCCAGGGACTGAATCATTTCTCCAAACGGCTTAAAAAACTGGGACTCGCTTTTGGACTGTGGTTTGAGCCGGAGATGGTAAACCCAGACAGCGATTTGTTCCGTAACCATCCTGAATATGCCGTCACTTTGCCTGGAAGAGAATCAACTTTAGGAAGAAACCAGCTTGTTCTGGATCTCTGCAATCCCAAGGTTCGGGACTATATTGTCACCTCTGTTTCCCAGATTCTGGATGATGCGGATATTTCCTATGTAAAATGGGATATGAACCGGCATATATCAGAAGCTTTTTCGCCCTGCCTTGAAAACCAGGGTGAGTTTTTCCACCGCTACATATTGGGACTCTATGACATTCTTATCAGGATTTTTGGTTCCCGGCCTCATATTCTCCTGGAATCCTGTTCCAGTGGCGGTAACCGTTTTGATCTGGGCCTTTTGTGCTATTCTCCTCAAATATGGGCCTCGGATGATACCGATCCGGTAGAGCGTCTTAACATTGTGTCCGGTCTTTCCTATCTCTATCCTCTTTCCACCATTGGCGCCCATGTAAGTGAAGTCCCTCATCAGCAAACACTTAGAGAGACTCCTCTTTCCACCAGATTTAATGTCTCCTGCTTCGGCTGCCTTGGTTATGAAATGGATTTAAAATATCTATCCCCAGTAGAAAAGAAAGAGATAAAGGAACAGATAGCCTTCTATAAACAACATCGAAAAACCTTTCAATATGGCACCTTTAGCCGTATTGAAACGAGTAAGGCCAATAAAGTTCAATGGCAATGCCTTTATCAGGATAAAAGTAAAGCCGTCACCGGTTTTTTCCAGACCCAGTCCACTGCCTCGGAAGCCCCTGATTTACTCCGTATCATCGGACTTGATCCTCTGCGGCGCTACGATATCCGTACAAAACCGCAACGACTGTTTATAAAGCGGTTTGGCGGATTGGTCAAGCACATTCTACCCATCGAATTAAACCCTAACGGTTTGATTCTGCGTCTGGTCAACCGTCACTATGCATTGTCGGACTGTGTGGAGCATTACAAGGTGGGTGGCGACACTCTGGGGAAAGGCATATTTCTAAATGATCAGTTCATGGGCAGCTACTATAACCCGCAAACAAGGTTACTTGGTGATTTTGGCTCAAATTTATATGTAATTGAATCGGAGGTGCAGCAATGAATTTAAAAAGAAACCGTTTTACTTTTGGACTAGGCACGATTGGCAGAGATATGGTCTATTCACTCATCAGTATGTATCTTATATTCTACTTAACTGACGTCATTGACCTGCCAACAGACATGCTGTGGTGGATTACCGGCATTATCCTGGCCGCCCGGGTGTTTGATGCGCTGAATGATCCTATTATGGGCGTCCTCGTTGATAATACCCATACCCGGTTTGGCAAGTTTAAGCCATGGATTGCCATAGGTGCCATTTTGTCAGGCATTTTTACCATCTTACTTTTTACAGATTTCCATCTGACAGGTACAAGTTTCATTCTCCTTTTTGCTTTATTCTATCTCCTCTGGGGAATGAGCTTTACCGCTAATGATATCTCCTACTGGTCCATGATGCCTGCTTTGAGTATCGACCAGAAAGAACGGGAGAAAATCGCCTCCACCGCCCGGATATTTGCCAATATTGGTCTTTTCTTTGTCGTAGCCGGCATTGTACCCATCACAACCGCATTGGGAGAACGATTTGGCAGCCTGCAAAAAGGATATTTCTCCTTTGCGCTGATGGTCGTCGCCATCATGTGGGCAGGGCAATGCATTACTCTCTTTGGTGTAAAACAAGATAAAATAATTAAACAAGATAATACTCACACAACTTTGCGGGAGCTGCTAAATATTATTATCAAAAATGACCAGCTTTTTTATACCGCCCTCTGTATGGCGCTGTTTATGATAGGTTATATGACGACCACAAGCTTCGGTCTGTACTATTTCAAATATCTTTACGGCGATGAAGGGATGTACTCCATCTTTGCAATCATTCTGGGGGTGTCCCAGATTGCTGCTCTGCTGATATTTCCCCTCTTTAGCAAGCGCTATGAACGAAAAAGCCTCTACACGGCAGCTATTATTTTAGTCGCCATCGGCTATGTGATATTTTTCTTTGCCCCCACAAATACTATGCTTTTTATTGGAATTGCCGGCATCCTCATCTTTGTCGGACAGGCTTTTATACAGCTTTTGATGCTGGTATTTCTGGCCGATACAGTAGACTATGGTCACCTAAAGCTAGGCCGGCGCAATGAGTCGGTGACTTTCTCGCTGCAACCCTTTATCAATAAAATGGGCGGCGCTATCGCCAGCGGCATTGTGGGTGCGGTCGTCATTCTTTCAGGAATCAAGAGTGCAAATTCAGCTGCAGACGTGACGGCAGAAGGTATTTTAATGGTTAAAACGGCGATGATGATTCTGCCACTCATATGCATTCTTGTAAGCTATATCATTTACCGCAAAAAGTACATTATTGATAAAGAAACCTATGAAAAGATTATTAGCGACCTTACGGCGCGCGGCGAAATTTCGCCCTCCATGAAGGTGGACAAGTAATGGCATATACCCTTAAAAGTAAAATCAAAGACGTCTGGAAAAATCCCGTGGGTCATGACGTTCTCGCCAAAATCCTGCTGCAGCTCAATCTTCCCTCTATTTTGATTACTAATCCTCTTGTCTCCTTTCTATCCCTTGGACAGGTAAAGGCATTGAGCCGGGGACGTCTTAGTGAAGGCTTCTTTGAATCCCTGATCGGTTTGCTCTCATCTGTAGAATCCCCGTCTACGAAGCAAACAGAACAAGACCCTAACAAAACCTGGTGGAAAGAAGCTGTTTTCTATCAAATTTATCCCCGCAGCTTCATGGATGCCAATGGTGACGGCATCGGTGACTTAAAAGGAATCATCATGAAATTGGATTATCTGAAAACACTCGGTGTTGATGCTATTTGGCTCTCGCCGATTTATGACTCACCAAACGACGACAATGGCTATGATATTCGGGATTATGATAAAATTCTTGAAGATTTTGGCACCATGGAGGATTTTGCGGCTCTCCTTGAGGGTGTTCACCGACGCGGCATGAAATTAATCATGGATTTAGTTGTTAATCATACCTCCGATGAACATGCCTGGTTCCAGAAAGCTCTTAACGATCCTTCATCGCCTTACCGAGACTACTATTTTCTCCAATCAGCCGTCGGGAACACGCCACCTAATAACTGGACCTCTTTTTTCAGCGGATCAGCATGGAACCTTTACGAAAAACAAAAACTCTGGGGGCTCCATCTATTCTCCAAAAAACAGATGGATTTAAACTGGGAAAATCCTGACCTCAGAGAAGATGTCTATGCTATGATTAGACGTTGGTTAGACCGGGGCGTAGATGGCTTTAGGCTGGACGTCATTAATTATATTTCCAAACAGCCCGGTCTTCCTCCGGGCGATGAAACCGTAGGCACGATGGTGGGATACTGCGGGATTGAGCACTACTTCTATGGCCCCAAGCTGCATCAATACCTGCGTGAAATCCGCGAAAAAGCTTTTGCTCCCTACAACGCTTTTTCCGTTGGCGAAACCCCCGGCATCGGAATGGAGATGAGTAAGCAGCTTACCGGTGCCAACAGAGGTGAACTGGATATGGTCTTTTCTTTTGATCATTTGGAAACACCGGGACATACACGTTTTGATGACTATGTCTACGATTTAAATTATCTAAAGCACTATCTGATGAACTGGACCGAGAATTATGGAAATGACTGTTGGCAAACCCTCTTCTACGAGAATCATGATAATCCCCGTATGGTCTCTAAAATCGATCCTTCCGGGAGGTTTAGAGTTCAAGTGGCAAAACTTCTGGCGATGCTGCAGCTGACACTAAAAGGGACGCCTTTTATATTTCAAGGCCAGGAACTAGGTGCGGTGAATAAATCATTTAAAGATATTCATCAAATTCAGGATGTGGAAAGTATCGGACTCTACCATGAATTGCTTGATGGCGGCATGGACGAAAAGTCAGCATTTTCTAAAATACTTGCCGGCACCCGCGACCACGCAAGAACGGTCATGCAGTGGAATAACACCGAAAATAGTGGTTTTTCTTCTAATACACCGTGGATTATTGGCGATGGCGATGAGGCATATTGTAATGCGGCTGAGCAAATGGAAAATCCCGCATCAGTCCTTAAATTCTATCAGAATTTAATAGCCTTGCGAAAAGGAGACAAGGCTTTGATTTATGGGGATGTATGTTTTATAAAACCAAAGCGGAAAAACTATTTCGCCTACACAAGGGAGTTGAACAAAGATACGTATGGGATAGAATGCAACTTGAGTGCAAATCCATTGAAAAGAAGCATGAAATGGGATCATCTAGTGCTGTCCAACTATGAAGGCAATGATGAAATCTTACAGGCTTATGAAGCTCGGATTTATCGTCTGTGAATATTCTCTTTGCAAGATACGGATTGAAGCATATGTCAAGCAAATATATGAGGACATCCGTCAATCCAAAACCACACAATCCAGCAATGGTAATGAACATAAGGAGTAGAAATTATGTCAACTATTTTTTGTTTTTCTTCAACAGGCAACAGTCTCTATGTAGCAAAAAGCATTGCCGAAAAAATAAATGCTGATGTTCTGTCCATGAGCAAGCCTGTAACGAGTTGTTCGGATGATGTTATTGGCTTTGTATTTCCGATATATTTTTGCCGTAACGACATATGGAAGGTTCACCAAAAAACTGAATCTGCTCTAAAGATCGTCGTGGATGACATCGTCGGGAAAAAGAGTAATAAGCCCGCGTCTTATACGTTTATCAACACTATATCCCATAGCATGTTTCCGGCACAAAAAGATGATTGTGACAAAAACTTCATTATCCGGTCAAGCTGTACCCACTGTGGGTGTTGTGCTGCAATATGTCCCGTAAGCAATATAACTATGCAAAACGAACCTCCTACATTTCACCACCATTGTGAACATTGTCTGGCATGTATGCACATCTGCCCGGCTGGCGCGGTTCAATGGAAATCAAAGCCATATTCCTTTGCTAATTCTTCATCTAATGTTATTTTTAACACCGTGATTTTATACTTATTCATTCCAACAGTTTTTTTGATGTTTTAGCCATATTAATCCGTATTCCTTGAAGCTGCCCTTCTTCGAGGGCAGTGTTATATACAATTCCTGCCGTGACTTCCCTGCCAAACACTTGTATCTTTGTCCTGTAAGAGGAGTGTCCCGGAAACTTCGCCGAATCCATGGCACTGTATTCCGTTTTGGGATAATCATTATTTTACAATAACTTCCGGATTGAAGTAATAGCGTACAGAGGAACATTGATCAGCCATTCCTCTTTGCGATAGTCGGACATGGAAGTACGTAATGCATATTTCGGTTGAAATTTTTCAAAATACTGCCGTAGGCTCTTCGCTTTCAGGTTTTCCTCTGCCTTTACTTCCAACGGGATTATGTCCGAATCATTTTGATAAACAAAATCAACTTCTGCGGTCGCACGTTCTGCAGTCCAATAATGTGGCTTGAAATGGCAGTCAGAGAGAAGCTGCTGCAGAACATATTGCTCAGTAAGCGCACCTTTAAATTCTTCGAAAACACGGTTTCCTTCCAAAAGAGATTTCAAATCAAGTTCCGACTTTGCGGAAAGCAGACCCACATCAAGCATATACAGCTTAAAAGCACTCTGATCCGTATAAGCCATGAGCGGCATATCCGGTTTCATAATGCGGTTTACTTTGTGGATTAATCCGCAATCCAGAAGCCACTGCATAGCCAATTCGTACTCGCGCGCCCGGGCACCTTCACGGATGCGGCCATAAACAAATTTACGGTTTTCACGTGCAAGCTGAGCCGGTATGGAGTTCCACAGCATACGAATGCGCGGAACCGTTTCATTGGGGGCGTGTTTGGAGAAATCCTGATCGTAAGCATCTAACAGACGTGACTGTATCCGGCGTACTTCAGAAAAATCGCGACGCTGCGCAAAAGCAGCAACTGCCTCCGGCATTCCGCCAACATAGTAATATTGCCTGAGCGCATCAATTAATTTCCCTTTAAAGGTTGTAATCATCTCAAAATCCGTTTGATCCGCGCATATTAATTCCGAAAGCTGCAAATTTCCAGTAGCGCTAAGAAATTCGGAAAAGCTCATGGGATACAAATCAAGAAACTCCACCTTCCCCACCGGAAAGGATGTGCCTTGATGCAGCGCTACGCCAAGCATGGAGCCTGCTGCCACAATGGCATATTCAGGCGCATTTTCATTGAAATACTTGAGAGAAGTAAGCGCACGCGGTACTTCCTGTACCTCATCGAAAATCAAGAGTGTATCAGAAGCGGTAATGGGAAATCCAGCTTCGATTTGCAATGATGTAATCAGACGTTTAATATTCAAGTCACCGTTGAATAAAGCGGCCATACGCTGATTGTCATCAAAGTTAATATAAGCAACCTTATCAAAATGCAGGCGGCCGAATTCCCGCATGAGCCATGTCTTTCCTACCTGCCGTGCACCTCGAAGTAATAGTGGTTTACGGTCAGGCCGGTTTTTCCACAGGATCAGATCATTTATAACCTGCCTCAGCATGTGCATCACCTCCAATATATTATTTTAATCATAGCATAATGAATCCGAAAAAGCAAATGAAACTTGGCGTATATAAACACAATATTTAGACCAATTTTTCCATGTTAATTGTCAATATGCTTTATAATATACAATTAATGAAATTAGCCGCGGAAAATGGCGTTGCCGCTTGCTAACACTTTGTAGGCTATGACGCCGGGCGATTGGAAATGACTTGCCGTGGGTTCAGGATGTTCTCCATATCATTTCTATTTACCGGAATCAACATTTTTGTTTTTTGCTCTAGCGTGAGTTTACAAGTTATATGACCCAGAATCGGGCGAAGCCCCATTTTGTGCGGTTTTCCAGCTGTTGAAAGCGTATACCTAACTGTACTTTTCCTTCAAATTATAAACGCTTTCTATTGCCTGTGTCC
>Ga0153994_1000284_pt1 | contig 15166 bp, 12 predicted proteins | sample TSNC078MetaG_FD_104735 | JGI IMG/M metagenome (GOLD analysis project Ga0153994, IMG submission 104735) | Attine ant fungus gardens microbial communities from North Carolina, USA - TSNC078 MetaG | ecosystem: Host-associated > Fungi > Mycelium > Unclassified | place: USA: North Carolina, Lumber...
GCGATTCGGCCTCCTACGCGCGAAACGGCCCCCACCCCAGCCGGTGTTTCCGAGAGCAGAACGCGTGTTTCGAATCGGTAAACAAACCTTTCAGTAAAGAAGGTTGTCCGTTACTGTCCTCGACATGAGCACACGCGGACGCACTCCAGGGCAGCCGGCACTGCTGCGCGTGCTGAACGACCGCGCCGCCCTCGCGCTGCTCCTCGACGACGGCCCGATGACCCGGAACGAGATCGCCCAGCGCACCGGGCTCAGCAAGCCCACCGCGGCCGAGATCATCCGCCGGCTCGAGGCAGCCGGCCTCATCCGCGAAGCGGGCACCGAGTCGCAGGCAGGCCGTCGTGGCCCGAGCGCCGTCGTCTACCAGGCGATCACCGACCGCGACCTCGCCGTCGCCGTGGACGTCCAACTCATCGACGTCCGATCCACCGTGGTCGACGCCACCGGCCGCACCTACCCCGTCGCCGAGCACCGGATGTCGGAGACCGAGATGCAGGACCCCGGCGAGGACATCGTCGCCGCAGCCGTCGGTCGTGCCGCAGCAGCCGCCGGCGTGGACCCCGACCTCGTCACCGCCGTCGCGGTGGGCGTGCAGGCCTCCGTCGACCACGCCACCGACACCCTCATCTTCACCGACGGCCTGCCCGGCTGGCCCCGCGAGCAGGTCTCCGAGACGCTGTCGAAGCAGCTCGGCGTGCAGGTACTCGTCGAGAACGACGCGAACCTCGCCGCCATCGCCGAGCGGAACATGGGTGCCGGCCGTACCCCGGAGAGCTTCGCGCTGTTCTGGATGGCGGAGGGCCTCGGCATGGCGCTCGACCTCGACGGTCGCCTGCACACCGGCGCCTCCGGAGCCGCCGGCGAGCTCGGCTACCTGAGCGTGCCCGCCGACGCGCTCCCCCTCGACCCGACGGCGACGATCGTCGCGGACCTCATCTCCGAGTCCGCGATCATCGCCCTCGCCGCCGAACACGGGATCACGGCTCCGGACGGCAGTGCTGCCGACTGGCGCCAGGTGCTCCCGCAGCTGCCGGGGCTCCCCGAGCAGCACCCGTTCACGATCGCCCTCGGTGAGCGCGTCGGGCACAACGTGCTCCCCGCCCTCGCCGTCGCCGATCCCGAGACGGTCGTGCTGCACGGCCCGACCGGGATCGCGGGCGGTCCCGCACTGGCCGCCGCCGTGACCGCCTGGCTCAGGACCCGCACCCGCTGGTCCACCGCCGTGGTGGCACCGGGCGTCCCCGACACCCCCGTCCTGCACGGCGCACGACACGTCCTCATCGACGTCGTGCGCACCGCGCTCGGCGACCGACTCGAACGCATCAGCGACGATGCGGCCGAGACGGCCACCGCCGAGCACGCCTGAACCGCACCACCCACCCGCACCACTCGAGGCACCACATCCCCAGCCCTGTCCGAGGGCTCTTCGGTGCGCCCGGATCCGGCACCACACACCCGTGTGACGCCGACCGGACGGCCGAAGCGAGAGCAGAGAGCGAGTTCCGCAGTGTCCCACTCACCGAACCGGCGGGTCATCCGCCGCATCCTCACCGCGACCGCGGTCGCGACCACCGGCGCACTCGTCGTCGCCGGCTGCAGCTCCGGCAGCAGCGCGTCCTCGATCGACAAGACCGCCCCGAAGGAGCTCAAGGGCACCGTGTCCCTGTGGCACTTCTTCACGGGCCGCGAAGCCGGTGTCGTGAAGAGCGCCGTCGCCGGCTTCGAGAAGGCCAACCCCGGCGTCACGGTCGACATCCACGCCGGTCAGGACGACGAGAAGCTGCAGAAGGCGATCTCGTCCGGCCAGAGCATCGACGTGGGCTTGTCGTACTCGACGGCGATCGTCGGCAGCTTCTGCTCGTCCGGCGCCTTCCGCGACCTGTCGCCGTACATCAAGCGCGACAAGGTGGACCTGTCCGACATCCCGAAGGCCGTGCGCTCGTACACCGAGTACAAGGGCACGCGGTGCACGCTGCCGGCGCTCGCGGACGTCAGTGCGCTCATGTACAACAAGCCCGCGATGGCCGCAGCCGGCATCACGAGCCCGCCGAAGACGCTCGACGAGCTCAAGGCCGATGCGCTGAAGATGACGACGTACAACGCCGACGGCTCGATCAAGCAGCTCGGCTTCAACCCGCTCATCGACTTCTACGAGAACTCCCCGGAGCACTGGGCGCCGATGATCGACGGCACGTGGCTCGACAGCAAGGGCAACAGCGAGATCGGCACCTCCGCGAACTGGAAGAAGCTCATCCAGTGGCAGAAGGACTTCGTCGACGAGATCGGCTACGACAAGCTCAAGGCCTTCACGTCGGGCCTCGGCCAGGAGTTCGCCGCCGACAACGCGTTCCAGACCGGCCAGGTCGCGATGCAGATCGACGGTGAGTACCGCACGGCGTTCATCAAGGACCAGAAGCCGGACCTCGACTACGGCACTGCGCCGACCCCGGTGATGGACGGCGTCGGCAACTACGGCTCGACGTACATCGCGGGCAACGTCGCCGGCATCGCGAAGGGCTCGAAGAACCCGGAGCTCGCCTGGGCGCTGCTGAAGTACCTGTCGACGAACACCGACGCGCAGGTCACGATGGGCAACGGCCTGAAGAACATCCCGACGCTCACCTCGGCACTGCAGTCGCCGAAGCTCGAGGTCGACGAGAACTACAAGACCTTCGTCGACGTCGCGGGCAACAAGGACACGATGACCTCGCCCGGCACCGCGGACGGCGCCGCGTACATCGGCACCTTCACGAAGTTCTGGCAGGCCTACCAGGAGAACGGCGGCGACCTCGACGCCAAGCTCAAGAAGCTGGACTCCGACATCGACAACGCCAACCAGCTGGCTGGTCCGTGACCATGACGGACCTCACCACCCCGGAAACCGGCAGCCTGGAGGCGCAGCCCACCCGCGCCTCCCGGCCGTCGGCCCCAGCAGGGCCCGGTTCGACGGCCCCTGGAAGCCGGCCACGCCGGCGCCGCTCCGCCGAGTCGCGCCGTCGACTCGTCGCGCTGACCATGCTCGCCCCGGCCCTTCTGGGCCTCGTGGTCTTCTTCGCCTACCCGCTCGTCGCGAGCGTCTTCTACTCGTTCACGCGCTACAACCAGCTGCAGGAGCCCCAGTTCGTCGGGCTGCTGAACTACCGGTTCCTGTTCACGCAGGACCCGCAGATCTGGCCGGCCGTCGTCAACACCGCGTGGTTCGTCGTCATCCTGGTGCCGGTCCGGATCGTCTGCGGGCTGCTCGTCGCCGGGCTCCTCAGTCGGGCGAAGACCGCGACCGGGTTCTGGCGGACGCTGTTTTACCTGCCCGCCCTGGTCCCGCCGGTCGCGAGCGTCGTGGCCTTCGTGTTCCTCTTCAACCCCGGCACCGGCCCCGTCAACCAGATCCTGAAGTTCTTCGGGATCGACGGGCCGCTGTGGTTCAACGACCCGGCGTGGTCGAAGCCCTCACTCGTGATCATGGGCGTCTGGGTGATGGGCGACATCATGATCATCTTCCTGGCGTCGCTCCTCGACGTGCCGCGCGACCTGTACGAGGCCGCGTCGCTCGACGGCGCGAACGGCGTCCAGCAGGTGCGGCACATCACGCTGCCGACGATCGCCCCGGTGATCGGGTTCGCCGCCGTGACGGGGGTGATCGCGGCCCTGCAGTACTTCACCGAGGCCGCGGTCGCATCCGGGGTGGCGTCGGGCAAGGCGACCATCGGTGGTGGCACGGCGGCGCAGCTCGGGTACCCGGGCACCTCGCTGCTGACCTACACCGAGCTGCTCTACCAGCACGGGTTCGCGAACTTCCAGTTCGGGTACGCGTCCGCGATGGCCGTCGTGCTGTTCGTGGTCACCGCGATCGTGCTCGTGTTCACCATGCGACGAATTTCCGTATTCAGGCCGGAGGCCGACCAATGAACACTGCCCGGCCGGAGGAGTCCTGATGACCGCCGTCTCCCAGTCCCCGCTCGCCCGGGCACCCCGTGGCGCGGCACCCCGCACGGGCAAGCCTCGTCGGAGCCTGCTGCTCTGGATCGCCGAGCACGCCGCACTCGTCGCGCTCGGTGTCCTGACCTTCGCTCCGATCGTCTTCGTCGTCCTGACCTCGCTGATGTCGAGCAACCAGGCGCTGACGGCGTCGATCATCCCGAAGCCGTTCGACTTCTCGAACTACGCCAGGGTCTTCAGCGAACTGCCGCTCGCCCAGTGGTTCGGGAACTCCGCGCTCTACGCCGTGCTCGCCACCGCGTTCATGCTCCTGAGCTCGGTGCCCGCCGCGTACGCGCTCGCGCAGATCGAGTTCAAGGGCGCGAACCTCGTCTTCACGGTGATCATCGTGGCGATGCTCCTGCCCCCGCAGGTCACCGCCGTGCCGGTCTACGTGATGTGGTCGCACCTGCACCTGACCGGCACGCTCTGGCCGCTGATCCTGCCGAACCTGCTCGGCGACGCGTTCAGCATCTTCCTGCTCCGGCAGTTCTTCATGACGATCCCGAAGGAGTACGGGGACGCCGCGCGCATGGACGGCTGCAGCGAGTGGGGTGTCCTGATGCGGGTCGTCGTCCCGATGGCCCGACCCGGCATCGCGTCAGCGGCGATCTTCATGTTCTTCAACTCGTGGAACGACTACTACGGCCCGCTCCTCTACGCGTCCGAGAACCAGGCAGCCTGGCCGGTCGCGTACGGACTCGCCACGTTCCGCGGCCAACACGGCACCGACTGGTCCATGACGATGGCGATGACCGTCGTCGTCATGGTCCCCGTCGTCGTCATCTTCTTCTTCGCACAGAAGGCATTCGTCGAGGGCATCGCGCTCACCGGCGTGAAGGGATAGCACCACAGTGAAACTCGCAGTCATCGGTGGCGGTTCCACCTACACCCCCGAACTCGTGGACGGCTTCGCCCGGCTCCGAGACCAGCTCCCCATCGACGAACTCTGGCTCGTCGACCCCGATCCCGAACGCCGGGAACTCGTCGGCGGTGTCGCGAAGCGGATGTTCGCGCACGCCGGGCACCCGGGCACCGTGCACGTCACCGACGACGTCGTCGCCGGGGTGTCCGACGCCGACGCGGTCATGTTCCAGCTCCGCATCGGCGGCCAGGCCGCCAGGCAGCAGGACGAGACCTGGCCGCACGAGGCGTGCTGCATCGGGCAGGAGACGACCGGCCCCGGCGGCTTCGCGAAGGCGCTCCGCACCGTGCCGGTCGTGCTCGAGTACGCCGAGCTCGTCCGGAAGCACGCGAAGCCCGATGCCTGGATCGTGGACTTCACGAACCCCGTCGGCATCGTCACCCGTGCGCTGCTCGAGGCCGGGCACCGCGCCGTCGGCCTGTGCAACGTGGCGATCGGCTTCCAGCGCCGCTTCGCGCGGGAGTTCCAGGTCGCCCCGACGTCGGTCCGCCTGGACCACGTCGGCCTGAACCACCTGACTTGGGAGCGTGGCGTGCACGTCACCGGCGCCGACGGCACCACGCGCGACGTGCTCGACGAGCTGCTCGCGCCGGGCGACGCACTGACCCGGATGGCCGAGAGCGTGCACATGCACGAGGACCTGATCCGGCTGCAGCACGCCGTCCCGTCCTACTACCTGCGCTACTTCTACAGCCACGACATCGTGCTCGAGGAACAGCTCCACGAGCCCACCCGCGCCGAGGCCGTGATGGCGACCGAGCACGCGCTCCTCGCGAAGTACGCCGACCCCTCCGTGGTCACGAAGCCCGTCGAGCTCGAGCAGCGCGGCGGCGCGTACTACTCCGAGGCGGCGATCGACGTGCTGTCCTCGATCCTCGGGGACCGCGGCGACGTGCAGGTGCTCAACGTGCGGAACGACGGCACGTTCCCGTTCCTCCCCGACGACCACGTCATCGAGGTCCCCGCTCGCGTCACCCGTCAGGCGATCACCCCGCTGCCGGTCGCTCCGCTCGACGCGGACTTGGTGGGGCTGGTCTCGCACGTCGCCGGGTACGAACGCCTGGCGCTCGACGCGGCCGTGCACGGCGGCCGCGACCGGGTGCTCCGGGCGATGTGGGCGCACCCCCTCGTGGGGCAGGTCGACAAGGCCGAGAAGCTCACCGACCTGCTCCTGGCCGCGAACGCGGAACACCTGCCGTGGACGCGATCGGAGCAGGTGACGTGGGCGGGCTGAGCCGGACCGGCGAGGCGGAGCCGGGCCGAGCCTCCAGTCCGGTGACCGGTCTGCCGGACGCGGGCCGCGCGACGGACGTGGTGCTCGCGGTCGACGGCGGCGGCAGCAAGACCGACGTCGTCGCGATCGGGCTGGACGGGTCGCTCGTCGCGCACGCGCGTGGGCCAGGCTCGAACCCGCAGACCCGCGGGTGGGACCTGGCCGGCCCGAGCATCGACGGGGTCCGCGCACGGGTGCTCCGGGAGCTCGGTGGCCGGCGGATCCGGACGACGCACGTGTACCTCGCCGGGCTCGACCTGCACGACGAACTCGTCGCGGCGACCGCGGCGCTCGCGCACTGGGACGACGACGGCGGCGCGCCGGACGTCCTCGACAACGACCTGTTCGCGCTGCTGCGGGCCGGCACGCTGTCGCCGGACGCAGCCGCCGTGGTGTGCGGCACCGGCATCAACGCGCTCGCGGTCCGTGCCGACGGGGAGACCTCGCGCTTCCCGGCGATCGGCGACGTGTCCGGCGACTGGGGCGGCGGGGCGTACCTCGGCAACCGGGCGCTGTGGCACGCGGCCCGTGCGGACGACGGGCGTGGACCGGCCACGGCGCTCGTGGACGCGGTGCCTGCGGCACTCGGGCTCGGGTCCGTCCGCGAGGTCACCGAGGCGATCCACTTCGGCCGGCTCGACGAGCGCGTGTTCAACCGGCTCTGCCCCGTGCTGTTCGAGGTCGCGGGTGCCGGGGACGTCGTCGCTGCCGGGGTCGTCGCCCGGCAGGCGGAGGAGATCGTGCTGCTGGCGTCGGTGGCGCTCGGGCGGCTCGGCCTCGGCGGATCGGCATCGTCGCCGGTGCCCGTCGTGCTCGGTGGCGGGGTGCTCGCTGCCCGGCACCCGCTCCTCGTCGACGCGGTCGTGTCCGGGCTCGCCGAGCGTGTGCCGGGTGCCGAGCCGACGTGGGTCACCGCTCCCCCGGTGCTCGGTGCCGGGTTCGCGGCGCTCGAGTCCGTCGGTGCGGGGGCTCCTGCGCTCGAGCGGTACCGGGCCGCGGTGCTGTCCCGTTCGTTCGCGAGCACGGCGGCGCTGCCGCTGGCCTAGCGGCGAGCCTGCGGGCTGGTGGCGGGCCTGCGGGCTGGTGGCGGGCCTGCGGGCTGGTGGCGGGCCTGCGGGCTGGTGGCTGTTCCGCGAAAGCGACAGTCCCACCCGAGCGACTCGGGACCTTGCCGCGAAAGCGACAGAATCCATCCCAAGTTCGGGCGGATTCTGTCGCTTTCGCGGACCGGACCCAGCGTCAGGCGTCGTGGATGGCGAGCACCCGGTGCGGAGCCGCCGACTCCGCCCGCCACCCCGTCGGCAGCGCCGTCCGGAGTTCCGGCAGCGTGAAGCTCCGACGGATGGAGCGCAGCCCGTCCACGCGCACGAACGTCCCGGCAGCGACGAGCACCGATCCGAGCGCGTACGCCCGGTACGCCGACGCCGACCGCCGGATGTCCGAGTGCAGGCTCCTGGTCGCCGCGAGCCGCTCCGAGTCACCGAGGAAGCCGGCACGCTCCTCGTCCCCGAGGTGGTGCAGCACGTGGTTCGACACCACGACGTCGAAGCGCTCCCCCGCTGCCACCAGGTCACCGCTCGACTGCTCGCGGAAGGACACGCCACGAGGGACGGAGCGCGTCGCCGCGGCGATCGCCCGTGGATCCGGGTCCACCCCGACGACCTCGATGTCGAACCCGTCACTTGCCGCCCAGCGCACGAGCGCCCTCGCGAGATCGCCGCCGCCGCACCCGAGATCGAGTACCCGTCCGCGTCCGCTCGCCGGCAACGCGGGCACGACGTGGGTCCGCCACGCGGCGCGCCACCCGCTGACCAGCGAGTTCACGACGGCGAACCGCCGGAACGTCCGCGCCAGTGCCCGCGGGTCGCAGTCCGGGTCGTCCATGAGTTCGCGGAGCTCCAGGTCGCGCAGGCGCAGGTCCACCGCCGGGAGGCCCTGCCCACCTCCGGCCCGCCTGCTCACGCCCGCCCCGTGGCGAGCGGCACCGCATCGACCGCATCCGTCGTCCGGGTCGCGTCCGTCGTCCGGGTCGCGTCCGTCGTCCGGGTCGCGTCCGTCAGGCCGGTTCCGACTGCGGTGAGGCGTGCACTCTCGACGGTCAGGCCCGGGCCGAACGCCAGCGCGATGACGGGCGCATCATCCGTGATCCCGGCATCGAACGCGTCCCGCAGCACGAACAGCACCGTCGCACTCGACATGTTCCCGTGCTCGCGCAGCACCGCCCTGCTGCTCGCCATGGCGCTGTCGGACAACCCGAGGGCATCCTGCGTCCGGTCGAGGATCGCCCGGCCGCCGGGGTGCACCGCCCACACGGGGACGTCCGCCGCTGGCCCGTCCAGCAGGGGCTCGACCGCCTCGGCGACGGTCGCTCCGACGAGCTTCGGCACCGCTGTGCTGAGGACCATCTCGAAGCCCTCGTCACCGATGTTCCACGCCATCTCCGACGCGCCCTCCGGCACGACCGTCGTGGCGAACGCGTCGAGCCGCAGCCCGGGACCGTCGGCCGTCACGACGGCAGCGGCGGCACCGTCCCCGAAGACGCTGTTCGCGACGATCTGGTCCGGGTCGTCCGATGCCCGGACGTGCAGCGTGCAGAGCTCGGCGCACACGACGAGCACGACGGCGGACGGATCAGCGGCGACGAACGCGTCGGCGATCCGGAGCGCCGGGAACGCCGCGCAGCACCCCATGAACCCGATGTGCTGCCGGAAGACCGTGCGGCGGAGCCCGAGTCCCTCGACGATCGCCAGGTCGGGCCCCGGCTGGGTGAACCCCGTGCACGACACCGTGACGAGGTGCGTGACGTCCGCGGCGCCGATGCCGGATCGGTGCAGGGCGTCCCGCGCGGACTCGACGAACAGGGCGGGAGCGAGTTCCCGGTACCGGTCGTTCCTCGTACCCGTCGACGGCGACTGCAGCGTCCCGTCGGCATCGCGGAAGCGTCCGGGCCGACCGGCGAGGTCGAGCTCCCCCAGGACGGTGTGCCGGTGCGCGACAGCTGATGCGTCGAACGCGGCGGGGACCAGACGTCGACCGAGGCGACCGAGCCCTGGCTGCGCGGCGAAGAGCTCGCGCACCGCCACCTGGTCGAGTGTCGTCTCGGGGACGGCGGTACCGATGGCGCGGATCGTTGCGGACACTCCTCATCATGTCACCGGGTCGTGGACGTGTCCCCAGGTACGACCACGACGGCACGGAATCGCGGAACGGACACAGCACCGCGCCGATGCGCGGTGCTGGGTCCGTTCTGCGGTTCGGTGCGGCGGCGTCAGGCCTGCGCGCGCTCCAACACGAGCTCGCGCACGCGGGCCGCGTCGGCCTGGCCCCGCATCGACTTCATGACGGCACCGATGATCGCGCCGGCGGCCTGGACCTTGCCGTCCTTGATCTTGGCGAGGACGTCCGGCTGCGCGGCGAGTGCCTCGTCGACGGCGGCGGTGAGCGCCGAGTCGTCGGAGACGACCTTGAGCCCGCGCGACTCGACGACCGCGGACGGCGAGCCCTCGCCGGCGATGACGCCCTCGAGCACCTGGCGTGCCAGGCGATCGGTCAGGTCCCCGGACTCGACGAGCGTGATGAGCTCGGCGACGTGCGCGGGCGACACGAGGTCCCCGGCGGCGGCGTCCTGCGTGTTCGCGACGCGGCTGATCTCACCGGTCCACCACTTGCGGGCGGCCTGGGCTGGTGCACCGGCGGCGACGGTGGCTTCGACCTCGTCGAGGAGGCCGCCGTTCACCACGTCCTGGAACTCGAGGTCGGCGAAGCCCCACTCCCCCTTGAGGCGACGTCGGCGGGCGACGGGTGCCTCCGGCAGGGATGCGCGGAGTTCCTCGATCATCGCCGGGTCCGGCACGACGGGGAGCAGGTCGGGCTCCGGGAAGTAGCGGTAGTCGTCCGCGTCGGACTTGGGGCGCCCCGCGGAGGTGCGTCCGGTGTCCTCGTGCCAGTGCCGGGTCTCCTGCGTGATCGTGCCGCCGTCCGCGAGGATCGCAGCCTGTCGCTGGATCTCGTAGCGGATGGCGCGCTCGACGGCGCGGAACGAGTTGACGTTCTTCGTCTCGGTCCGGGTGCCGAGCTTCTCCTGGCCCCACGGACGCAGCGAGATGTTGGCGTCGCAGCGCAGGTTTCCGCGTTCCATGCGGGCCTCGGAGACTCCGAGTGCACGGACGAGGTCACGGATGACCTGCACGTACGCGGCGCCGAGCTCCGGGGCCCGGTGGGCGGCACCGAAGATCGGCTTCGTGACGATCTCGACGAGCGGCACACCGGCACGGTTGTAGTCGACGAGCGAGTACTCGGCGCCCTGGATGCGACCGGTCGCACCACCGACGTGCGTCAGCTTGCCCGCGTCCTCTTCCATGTGGGCGCGCTCGATCGGCACCTGGAAGAGCGTGCCGTCGGCGAGTTCGACCTCGACCTCGCCCTCGAAGGCGATCGGCTCGTCGTACTGCGAGATCTGGTAGTTCTTCGGGTTGTCCGGGTAGAAGTAGTTCTTCCGGGAGAACCGCGACGACTCGGCGATCGAACACCCGAGCGCGAGCCCGAGGTTGATCGAGAACCGGACGGCCTGCTCGTTCACGACGGGGAGCGACCCGGGGAGCCCGAGGTCCACCGGCGTCACGTTGGTGTTCGGTTCGCCGCCGAAGAAGTTCGGGGCGTCGGAGAACATCTTGGTCTTCGTGGCGAGCTCGACGTGCACCTCGAAGCCGAGGACCGGCTCGAAGCGCTCGATCGCCTCGTCGAAGTCCATGAGTGCGTCCTTGGCGGCCATCAGACCACGCCTTCCTCTGCTGCCGACTGCTGACTGAAGTCGAGGTCGGGGATCCGGTCGATGAGCGGCGCACCCCACTGCTGCTCGAGCAGCCGCTCGAGGGCCGCGCCGTAGCGGTACAGCCGGGCGTCCTCACGCTGCGGGGCCATCAGCTGCACGCCGGTCGGCAGGCCGTCTTCCGGAGCCAGACCGTTCGGGATGCTCATGCCGGGGACGCCCGCCAGGTTCGCCGGGATCGTGGTGAGGTCGTTGAGGTACATCGACAGCGGGTCGTCGAGGCGCTCGCCCAGCGGGAACGCGGTCGTCGGCGCCGACGGGCTGACGAGCAGGTCGACCTGCTCGAACGCCTTGTCGAAGTCGCGCTGCACGAGGGTGCGGACCTTCTGCGCGCTGCCGTAGTAGGCGTCGTAGTACCCGGCGCTGAGCGCGTAGGTGCCGAGGATGATGCGACGCTTGACCTCTGGTCCGAAGCCGGCTTCACGCGTGGCTGCCATCACGTCCTCGACCGTGGCGCCGCCCTCTGGCGTGACCCGCAGGCCGAACCGCACCGAGTCGAACTTCGCGAGGTTCGACGACGCTTCCGCCGGCAGGATCAGGTAGTAGGCGCTGATGGCGTACGCGAAGCTCGGTGCGTCGATCTCGACGACGACCGCACCGGCGGCTTCGAGGATCGCGACGGTCTCCTGGAAGCGCTGCGTGACGCCGGCCTGGAAGCCCTCGCCACCGGCGAGCTCCTTCACGACGCCCACGCGGAGGCCCTTGAGCGTGTCCGCCTGCAGTCCGTCACGGGCGGCGGCCGCGAACGACGGCCACTCGTCACGGATCGACGTGGAGTCGCGCGGGTCGTGCCCGCCGATGACGTCGTGCAGGAGCGCGGCGTCGAGGACGGTGCGGGCGACGGGGCCGACCTGATCGAGGCTCGACGCCAGGGCGATCGAGCCGTACCGGCTGACGCCACCGTAGGTGGGCTTCACGCCGACGGTGCCGGTGACGGCGCCCGGCTGGCGGATCGACCCACCGGTGTCCGAGCCGAGCGCGAGGGGCGCTTCGTGGGCGGCGACCGCAGCGGCCGAACCGCCACCGGACCCACCGGGGATGCGGTCGAGGTCCCACGGGTTGTGCGTCGGGCCGTACGCCGAGAACTCGGTCGTCGAGCCCATCGCGAACTCGTCCATGTTGGTCTTGCCGAGGGGCACCAGGCCGGCGCGACGGAGCTTCGCGACCGGGGTGGCGTCGTAGGGCGGCACCCAGCCTTCGAGGATCTTCGACCCGGAGGTGGACGGCATGTCGAGCGTGCAGAGCACGTCCTTGATGGCCACCGGCACACCCGCGAGGGCGCCGAGGTCGTCGCCGGCGGCGCGGCGCGAGTCGATGGACTTCGCGACGCCGAGGGCGTTCTCGTTGACGTGCAGGAACGCGTGCACGTCCCCGTCGACCGCGGCGATGCGGTCGAGGTGTGCCTGGGTCGCCTCGACGCTGGAGACGTCGCGCGCCACCAGGGCGTCGGCGAGCGCCGCGGCGCTGAGCTTCGTGATGTCGTCGGTCACTGTTCTTCCGCCTACTGTTCTTCGCCGAGGATCGCCGTCACGCGGAACCGTTCGCCGTCGGTGTCGGGGGCTCCGCTTAGCGCCTGCTGCTGGGTGAGCGTCTCGCCGACCACGTCGGGCCGGAGGACGTTCGGCAGCGTGACCGGGTGGCTCGTCGCGGGGACGTCCGGCGTGGCGACCTCGGTCACCTTCGCGACGCTGTCGACGATGTGCGACAGCTCCCCGGTCAGCTTCTCGATCTCGTCGGGCGTGAGTGCGATACGTGCGAGGTTCGCCAGGTGGGCGACCTGCTCGCTCGTGATGTCAGGCATGGTGCTCCGTCGATCGGTTCGTGGAATGCGAACCAGTCTATTGGTCTACTGCCCGCCCGACTGCTGATCGGGCGTCCCCCCGGTGGACGGCTGCCCGTTCGACGCCCCTGGGGAGGACTGCGCCCCGGGCTGCGCAGACTGCGCAGACTGCGAGGACTGCGCCGACTTCGCCGGGGCCTTCGCCGCGCCGATCATCGACTGGCTCGGTGCCGGCAGGGCGCCCCCGCCGTAGTGCGCGTCGAGGTACTGCATCATCGACTTCCCGACCCCGAACTTCGCGCTGTACCCGGTCGTCCCCTGCAGGAACGGCCAGTTCGCGAGCTTGACGTTGCCCTGCACGTTGCCGATCCAGGTCGCGTTCGTGTACTTCGTGCTCGATGCCACCAGCCAGTTCTGCACGTCGCCGTCGGTGGTGCCGGTCTTGGCGAACTTCGGCGTCGCGTCACCCGGGTTCGCGCTCGCAGCGGTCCCTGCTCCGGTGAGCACCGACTGCAGTGCGTAGTCGACGGTCCCCGCGACCTCGGCGGAGACGCCCTGCGTGCAGGACGACGGGGTCGGCGTGATCTTCGTGCCGTCCGACTCGGTCACGGAGTCGATCGCGGTGGGCGTGCAGACGACGCCGCCGTTCGCGAAGCCCGCGTACGCCTCGGCGAGGTCGACGGGCGACAGGTTGTTCGTGCCGAGGATCATCGACGGCACGGAGCTGAGCTTCCCGCCGTTCGCGGTGTGGATGCCCATCGACTCCGCCAGGTTCGCGATCTTGCAGAGGTCGAGCTGCTTGCCCATCGCGGCGAACGCGGTGTTGATCGACTCGGCGGTGGCGCTCAGCACGCTCATCGACGCCGGGGCGTTCTCGGCGTTGGCGACGTTCCACGTCCCGCCGATGCCCTCGCACGAGTTCGTGAACTCCGACGCGTTGTACGTGTGCTGCGTGGTGTTGACGCTCTCGTTCAGGGTGTGCCCCTGCGCGAGCCACTCCGCGAGCGTGAACACCTTGAACGTGGATCCAGTCTGGAACCCGCCGGAGTTGCCGTAGGCGGTGTCCGCGCTGTAGTTCACCGCCGTCGACCCGGCAGCCGCACTGTCACCCTGCGTGTACGCGGTGTTCTGCACCATCGAGACGATCCGGCCGGTCCCGGGCTCGACGGTCACGTTCGACCCGCCGGCGTCGACCCCGGCCATCGTCGTCGGGACGTACGACGACAGCGCGCTCTGCGCCTGCCCCTGCAGGTCGAGGTCGAGCGAGGTGTGGATCTGCAGGCCCTTGGTGTCGAGGGTCTCGATGCGCTCTGATGCGGTCTTCCCGAACGCCGGGTCCTGCAGGACCTGGTCACGCACGTAGTCGCAGAAGTAGCCGGCGTCGTAGTTCGTCGCCGCTGACGAGCAGCCGTTCGCGGTCGCGGTGATCTTCGGCTGCACGGGCGTCGCGATCGCCGCCTGCTCGTCGGCCTTCGAGATCGAGTGGTGCGCGTACATCCGCTGGAGCACGTAGTCGCGGCGCGCCTTCGTGGCCTTGTAGCCGTTCGCCGATCCGTTCGCCGTCGAGTCCGGCTGGTCGATGCGCAGGTTCGACGGGTTGTTGAGGATCGCGACGAGGGTGGCGGACTGCACCAGGGACAGGTCCTTCGCGGAGACGCCGAAGTAGTACTGGGCCCCGGCCTCTGCGCCGTACACCCGGCCGCCGAGGCCGACGATGTTGAGGTACCCGGTGAGGATGTCCTGCTTGGAGTACTTCTTGTTCACGGCGATCGCGTACCGCATCTCCTGCAGCTTCCGCTGCGGCGTGACACCGGCGGCGTCCTCGTAGCACGCGTCGATCTTCTTCTGCGTGTCCGCAGCGTCCTTGCCGGTGAGCTGCTCGCACTGCTGCACGAGCACGTTCTTGACGTACTGCTGCGTGATGCTCGAGCCGCCCTGCACGTCTCCCCCGACGACGGTCGCGGCGACGCCGCGGACGGTCCCGAGCACGTCGATGCCGCCTTCGTCGTAGAACCGCGGGTCCTCGGTGTCGATCGCGGCCTGCTTGAGGGTCGTCGCGATCGCGTCGGACTTCACGGTGGTGCGGTTCTCGGCGTAGAACGACGCGATCTTGACGTCCTGGCCGCCCTGCTTCGCGTACACGGACGACACCTGCTGGGGCGTCTGCACGTCGAGGTAGCTCGGCAGGTCCTCGAAGAACGCGGCAGCGCCGGAGGCGCCTTCCCCGGCCACGGCGACGGCCGGCGTGACGGCGACCGCGACGAGCATGCCCGCGAGTGCGGACATCACGACGAACATCAGGAGGGCTCCCGGCCACCGCATCACACGCATGCACTGCACGGTAGGGACCCGCCCTGGGGCGAGACTGCTCCGATCCCCGCAGAA
>Ga0153994_1000285_pt1 | contig 15156 bp, 14 predicted proteins | sample TSNC078MetaG_FD_104735 | JGI IMG/M metagenome (GOLD analysis project Ga0153994, IMG submission 104735) | Attine ant fungus gardens microbial communities from North Carolina, USA - TSNC078 MetaG | ecosystem: Host-associated > Fungi > Mycelium > Unclassified | place: USA: North Carolina, Lumber...
GTTCTTCCCATGTTGAAAATCCCCTTTGCGAAAAAGTTTTTCTTTATTTTAGCATGAAAGGGGAGCATTTGTTATATATTCAGTGTTATTTAGTGCGAAATATTTTCACCATTCAGAGCTGAAGGCTTTAAGAAATTTATATCGTTTGTTTATGTTTTGTTAAACTCTTTTACCCGGTTTGTTTAACGCAGACAGATATACTGTAAACGTGAAACAAGTAAAAAAATAAATCAAACGAGGTGAACGTAATGAAAATTAATATGAATGGTATCTACAAGAATTACGGAAAGAAAGAGGTATTAAAAGATGTCAGTCTGACAATGGGTAATGGCGTATATGGCCTGCTGGGGCCGAACGGCGCAGGGAAAACGACTTTAATTCGTATCCTTGCGGGGGTTATGCGTTCAACGAAGGGACAGGTGCTTGTTGACGGGGTAGACCGTGAAGCCAACACAGAGTTGTTCCGCAGTAAGATAGGGTATCTTCCCCAAGATGTGAACTTTTACAACGACTTCACGGGGCTTGAATATCTGCAATATGTCGCTGCTCTTAAAGGACTGCCGGATGACAAGGTGGCACAGAAAATAGAAGAGCTTGCCGATAAGGTCAGCCTCAGCGCAGATCTATCCCGAAGATGTGTCACCTATTCCGGTGGTATGAAACGACGGCTCGGAATTGCACAGGCGCTTTTAAACGACCCGGAGCTCCTGATTCTGGATGAGCCGACAGCAGGGCTTGACCCTTCCGAGAGAATTAAATTCCGCAACATCGTCTCCGCTTTCTCGAAGGATAAAACAGTTTTATTATCCACCCACATTGTATCTGATGTTGACAATATCGCCCGCGAGGTAGTCATGATACAGGACGGTCAGGTCAGCGATATGCAGACCAGCAAACACTTTATCGCCAGGGTAAACGGAAAGGTCTGGAATGCAACAATGAAAGCAGATAATCTGCTGGAGTTCCAAAAACACGCTGTCATCAGCAATGTTGTTCCTGTGGGCAATGAGATGGAAGTCCGGGTGATTTCCGACGACAAGCCATACGAAAACGCGGTTTGCACGGAACCCAATTTAGAAGATGTGTACCTGTATATGTATAACTATAAAGGAGGTAAAGCGGCATGAAACTGTTTCGATTTGAGTTAAGAAAGCTGCTGCTGAACAAAAGAACATTGATTATTTCGGCGGTACTATTGGCAATCTACTGTATCGTTGGCGTTGGACTCAGCATTTCTTCCTTCGGCGGGTTAGCGAATTACAGCACCTACAATGAGTTGGCAAATGCAGTGGCCGGGCCATATAACGCAGAGCAGGCAGAGCTTTCGGGCATAGCCTATGACGCCGCAAAGGAACGGTGGGGCACTGATGAGGGTGTTTCGAAAATGGCATCGCAAGACCCCCAGCTTAAATTTGACAAAGCATACCATGATTATGCCGATACGGTAGATGAATATTGGAACGGGCCGATTTCTGGGCAGGACATGGACAATATCACAGGCATTTATCCGCTCCAGCAGCAATTGGCAGAATTGGCGGCGGCGGGGGCCACCGACACCTATGACTACGAGCGGTATTCCACGCAGCTTGAAACAGAACTGGCGGCGGGAGAACCGGAATTTCAGAATATTGCATTATGGGAGAGCCTGTTCGGTGTCTGGGGTGGTGTCATGGTAGTGATTTTATTATTCTTCCCGCTTAGCTTTATCATCGCGCCCGTCTTTACCAGTGAAAACACCACCGGCATGGACAACATCATCCTCAGCTCTAAAAAGGGTCAGGGACAGATTGTGGCGGCCAAGGTCGGCGCTGTATCGGTAACGTGCGCCGTAACATCGCTTCTGTACTTTGCCGGAACCTTTATCGGAACCTTCCTGCCATTTGGTACGTTGGCAGGCGCGAGCCTGTCCATACGCTCTGTCTTGAGCGCTTCCCAAATCAGCATGAGTATCGGCAGCTTCGCTGCTCTGACAGTGGGATGGACTATATTTGTGGCAATCGCATACGGCGCTGTCCTGACTCTGATATCCAGCAAGCTGAAAAGCCAGACGGCTACCTTCGGGATTGGTATTTTGATACTGCTGGGCAATGTGATGATCGGTGCGCTCGGTACAACGATTGAAGACGCACTTAGTATTTTCATTGATTTCGGATTTATGAACACGGCAAACGCTTCTGCTATATTTGGCGGTCTAACCACCTTTAATGTTTTTGGTTTTGCTGTTCCCTACTATATCATGGCGCTTATTGTACTTCTTGCCGTTGGCGCAAGCGCGCTTCTTGGGGTAAGGATTAGCCAAAAGTACCGCACCGTGGCATAAACCAGAATGATGCTAACCCGCTTGCCTTTTTAACAGGAAAGCGGGTTATGCTTTACTACCGGGGTATTAGAGAGGTATAATAGCGCTATAAACTGATGAAAGGGTGAGAATGTTTTGTCAATAAAGAAACGGTTATTCTATTCCAATCTATTAATGGTGCTCATTCCCCTACTGGTTATATTTGTCGTCATGGGGATATTTGAAAGCAGCATCAGAGTCTCTGACCTTCTGCAGAATTCAACCTCAAATGAGTTAAACGAAGCATTTGTTGAATTGCAGGATTTTATTGCGAACACGGACGGCGACCGTCTATTGGAAAGCGCTGAGTACAGGGAGGCCTTTTTGAACACGGCAGGAGAGTATGGATTTCATATCCAGGCAGCGCAAAACTCTGACATACTGTTTAGCAATTGGGATGCCAATGATGCAGCCAATATAGAAAGATTTGGAATCAATTTAGAACAGCAAGTTCTGGAGTTCCCGGTTATCACGCATTATATTGGCGCAAGTACGTTTGCCTGCACTGTATCAACTGGCGGGAACCCTATTTATATAACTGCCCTTTATTTCGAAGGCTCAACCAGTCTTGGTATGCTTGAGACGGATTTAAAAAGGTTGGCATTACAACCTTCCACAATCGTTCTCTTGATTTCAGTCATTGTCATCATTATTGTGAATGTCGTGTTGTCGTCAAGAATGGTTGTGAAAATCATGGTTCCGGTCAACAAGCTGTTGAACGGCGCGGAACGAATCAAGCAGGGAGACCTAAGCGAAAATATTCATTATTCCGGGAAAGATGAATTAAGCCGGGTCTGCGACAGCTTCAATGAAATGCAGGATCGCCTGCGGGATAACATCAATAAAAATATAGCCTATGAGCAGAGGCAGCGGGAAATGATTGCGGGAATTTCTCACGACCTTAGAACACCGCTGACATCGATAAAGAGCTATGTAAAGGGGCTCAAAGACGGAGTGGCGCAGACCGGGGAAAAACGGCAGAGTTATCTGGACATCATTTACCTAAAAACGGGCGAAATGGAGTCTTTGATAGAAAACCTGTTTCAATTTGCAAAATTGGAGACCGGGAGTGTTCCACTTCACCTTCAGTGGGTGTGCCTGAATCAATATCTTGCAACCTATCTTGATACACATATCGATGATTATAAAATGCGCGGCATTTCATTGGTGTTTCACGATACCCCACAAAAATTGATGTCGAAGTTGGACGGAAATCTGATGGGCAAAGTGTTTGAAAATATTATGGAAAACAGCATTAAGTATGCTGTGGATAATCAGATTATAATTACCGTTTCATTACAAGCGAGCAATGAATCGGCAATAATTTGCGTGAAAGATAACGGCCCCGGCGTCCCGGTAGAGTGCCTGCCGAAGCTTTTTGAAAGCTTTTACAGGGTTGATGACGCCCGGAGCAATTCCACTGATGGAAGCGGTTTAGGGCTGTCGATAGCAAAACACATTATTGAAAAACACGGCGGTAAAATCTATGCGGAAAATGACAATGGACTGGCGGTCATGATTGAATTGCCCGTTGAGAAGGAGGAACTATGAGTAAAATACTGATAGCGGAAGATGATATGACGATTGCCGAAATCGAGAAGGATTATCTGGAAGTAAACGGGTTTGAGGTGGATGTCGTACATGAAGGAACAGCCGCTTTGGAAGCGATAAAAGCAGGCGGCTATGATCTGCTTTTGCTGGATGTGATGATGCCCGGATGTAATGGGTTCGATATTTGTAAGCAGGTACGGGGGATTATAGACATCCCTATCCTTATGGTAACGGCGAAGATGGAATCCTTTGATAAAGTCAGGGGATTGGGATTCGGTGCGGATGATTATATCACAAAGCCGTTTGACCCTGCTGAACTGGTGGCAAGGGTAAAATCCCACCTTGCGAGGTACGAACGCTTAAAGCAGGATAATAAGCCGAATACAAAAGATGAAAAGGAAGAGGAACTTATCATTGGTGACCTTCGTATTTTGACAAAAGGCTGGAAGGTGTATGTAAAAGGAAAGGAGTGTAAGTTTGCTAATCGAGAATTTGAGCTGCTTTTGTTCCTTGCCAATAATCCTAATATTGTATTTTCCAAAGAAACGCTCTTTGAGCGTATCTGGGGCTATGATTACATTGGTGATAGTACAACAGTAGCTGTCCATATCAACCGGATACGCGAGAAGATTGAAGATGATCCCGGAAACCCGTGCTATATCGAAACCGTATGGGGTGCCGGGTACCGCTTTAATATGTAATAAAGCAGATATGGTTGACGATATCTTCGATACTTTTGCCAAGGAAATCAATGCCATCTGGTCATACTAAACTGAGCAATGATTTGCCGGAAGATATAAAAGCCTTGCTACCTCCGGCAGGGCTTTTCTGAGATTGTCTGCAGAAAGAATTAAATAAATAAAACCAAATCATCAGATTCTTTATCTAATTAGTATAATAGCCAATTGAGATGTCCGGACTTGGCGGAAAGGAGTAATGATGAATGTATTATTAATACAAAAAGCTAAAAGACATGATAGAGAGGCCTTTACAGAACTCATGAGAAGTAATGGAGAGAGTATGTATAAAGTGGCTAAGGCAATTTTGAAAAATGATAAAGATATTCAGGGGTTTCATCGTCAACATGCCCAAACGCAGGGATAATCCGTGTCCATGCCGCTCCCACAATTTTCCCGTCACGCTGCAATCATCCGATTCTCCGAAATTCTCAATGTAAATATAAATATCCGGCTTGAAAATAATCGCAAACGACGGCGGAGTGGTTCCAGAGGGCAGAAAGATTGCGTGATAGAGGAACTCTTCAAGCTGCGAATATTCAGCCTGCCGCAGTTCGCGTACTTTTATCAAGAAGATACTTCATCGGGACATAACGGATTCCATTTACCGTCTGCTCCGTATCCGTGGGTATGAATCCCAGGTGTCGGTAGGCTTCCACGGCATATGGTGAAGAATTGACCGTTATGGCAGAGTGACCATCCAGAATGCTTTTATCTGCAAGGACGTTTTTAAATAACGATTTGGCGATACCCTGCCTGTGATATTCTTTATCTACAAACAAAAGTGAAATATGGCAGGGTGGCCTGACGGCAATCACGCCCAGGATTTTGTCATCGTTAAAACAACCCCAAAGGCTAAGTTCTGTATTTGCAGGGACATGATTCAAGAAATCCTTGAACTCCGCGATACCTTCATCGGAATATTCCGGCGCTTCGAATTCGCAAAACACGCGCCAGACCATAGCCATTGAAGAAGCAATGTCCTGGTGGCAAAGCGTTTGGATTTGATACTTCTTATCAGATAGACTCATTCTTATCTAATCCCTTCTCAAGTGTGATTTTCCTGCGCCTTTTCGACTCGGTGAAGTGTTGATGAGAGTATTTGAAACGCTTCTTCCAACTCCTCTTTCGTAAAATCGTTCATTTCCGGTGATTTTTCTATTAATGACAAGGCCGTTTGAATTGCACAGATATTAGTTTTCATTAATGTCCATTGCCAAGTATCCCTGGTTAGTTTTTCTTGTGATTTCCTGCATTTATGAAGCATTGAGAAGAGTGCGCGAACTGCGCCATCCAAATCTTCCTCCATAAAGTTATCCATTCTAATTCCTCCATTTGTTTAGTGGGTTTTCTTGTGATTTAATTATAGCAAGCATAATAGGACAACAGTGTGTCACATTATAAATATTTTTTTGCAATTTCTATTGCGTTCTCTTTTATTGCCTTTCGGATATACTCCGCTTCATTTTACGGAAAAATCTTCATTGCTTATAACAGGAGACTCAATGTTCCGACTACAATTAGTGCAAGGCCAACTGCCGGTTTCCTGCTCAATTTTTCTTTCAGGAAGAAGTATCCGAATGCTATCGTAACAAGGATGCTTAATTTGTCAATAGGCACAACCACGCTTGCCGGCCCTTCCTGCAAAGCACGGTAATAGCATAGCCAAGAAAGTCCCGTAGCAAAACCGGAAAGTCCAATGAATACCCAACTGCGTTCATCGATGCTCCTTATTTGCTTTTGTTTGCCCTGCATAAAGACAATCAGCCAAGCCATCACCAAAACGACAATTGTTCGGATTGCCGTTCCTAAGTTGGAATCGACACCTTCAATTCCCACTTTTCCCAAAATGGCGGTTAGGCTTGCGAACACAGCTGACAAAATTGCATAGAATAGCCACTTGTACCCCTTTGCTGCACCTGATGTGTTTTCTTTTCGCTCAATCATTAAGTAGGTTCCGGCACCAATCAAAATCATAGCGATACCCTTTATCCATGTGATTTCCTCACCAAGAATGATAAAAGATAAAAGCATGGTAAGTACGGTACTGGACTTATCGACAGGGACAACCTTGTTGACATCTCCAATTTGCAGCGCCTTAAAATAGCATAACCAAGAAGCACCGGTTGCAAACCCGGAGAGTATAAGAAAAACCAGACTTCTTGTATCAATATCCTGGATTGTATATTGTGAACCCACAACAAATACCATCAGCCATGCGAATATTACGACCACAATGGTTCGCAAAGCCGTAGCCAAGTTTGAATCTGTATTTTTGATTCCGATTTTTGCCAGAATCGACATGATACCTGCAAAAAGCGCCGATGCCAGCGCATAAATAATCCACATTTTGTCGTCCTCTCCAATAATATACAACGCAGAGCCATTTCCGGTTTCTATCCCAAATACTTACTTAATTATACTATAGCCACTTATCCAAAACAATGCCAAAGTAAAGCAATATCGGGTGAACCAGCCGTTTAATGATAACCATCTGCGCCCCTGTCCGTTGCTTGATAATCCGGGCGCACTGGTGGACATGGTAGAAACTTCCGGCGCTCATTCCACAGACCTTAAGAACCCCGAAGACGTTCACGACCTTACTGAGAAATGCCAAGAGCCGTCTGGGAATTGGGCGACTGTTGCCGACGAACTTTGGGTCTGTTCCGGATAAATGCGGGTTCATTTTTATCTGTGATTGGAAATGCGTCTGTTAATATAATAGACGCATCACAATTCCCTGTGGATAGTCTCCATACATCCCTCCGAAGATATTGATACCGCCGATATTTTTGGCATCTTCACAAATTTCAATCTTTAACGAAATATATGGTTTGGCTGATAAATCCAGTTGTTCCAGAGAAATATTTCTGTTAACCGGCCGGCCGTCTTCGTAACCGCCGTCTTTGCGGATGGAGAATGTTTTTAGAATTCCGTATTGGGAACGGCCGTTGGACCAGGAAGCCGGAGTCAGTTTTCCCCGGCGGGCACCGAAATCGCCGGGGCAGCAATAGGTTGAGACTTTGGTATTGTTAATAGAAACGGTTATGTCCGATGGCCAGTTTTCATGAAAACCGGGAGCTTCAGAACAAATTTCCAGACTAAACGAAAGCTCATGCAAATCAAGCAGCGGATTGTCTATGTTGGGAAACCGATATTCTATATATCCCTTATGGAACCACAAAAGCTGAGCGTTGATGCGCTGGGGAAAGTAGAAGGATTTCACTTCGTCGTAGGCGTTGATGATCCCGTTTTCATCCGCCATGCCGCAGGAAGGCTGGACATCACACCCGTGGTAGTCGCCAACCGGAATATCAATCTCCAGAGTATTGTCCAAAGAATCGGTATGAGCATCATAAGCCTGCAGGTAAAAGGAGTGCATGCTTAAGGTACAGACCCGCATGGAACCGTGCATGCCCGGCTGGGTTTCGGTTACGATCAGACCGACCTCCTCCAGCGTTTTGATATAAAGTGCCGCGGAAGAGACCGGAATATCCAGAATCTGAGCGATCTCCTGCACTGACATAACGGCGGCTTTTAAAATGTTCAGTATCTTTAGCCGGATGGGAGAAGACATTGCCCGGCAGATCCCCGCAATCTTATCATGATGTTCCGGGTTGCCTAAATGAAATGATAATTCCCGTTCGCCGGTGATCCTGACCGGTCTTTTTTTATTGTTCATCTTTTACTTTCCTTCCTTTTCTCCATATTTTTTAGTACGACTTAGCTGAATTATACTCCTTTATTACATAAAAATCAAACTAAATCAAAATAATATACGAAACAATAGATAAAAATTGTACAAACAATACAAATATCGAGCATGTTATCACTTTCTAATTGATAAAATATCCAAAATATGATAACATAATTTATATAATAAACATGTTTATCTTACAAAGATACATACTACAAACAAATTAAAGGAGGATATTATGAAAAAATTTATTGCACTACTTATTGCACTTACGATGGTATTGTCACTGGCTGCCTGCGGTTCTGGAAGTTCATCCGGAGGCTCTGATGCCGAGACCAAAGCAACACCGGCAGAATCCGGTGAAACAATTGAGAACAGCGGTGATAATATTTTGGACGGTAAAACCGTGGGGTTTTCCCAGACTGACAGTATGTCGTCCTGGCGTACCACCGAAACCGATTCAATCAAGGAATCGGTCGAAGCGGCAGGAGGTACCTTAATCGTTAAGGATGCAGGCGGAGATATCGCTACGCAGGAATCGGATATCCGCGATTTAATTGCGGCTGGTGTTGATTACCTGGTGGTAGCGCCGCTTGAAGATAATGGCTTGCAGAGTGCTTTACAGGAAGCGATGGAGCAGGAAATACCGGTCATTCTGGTGGATAGAGCGATTGAAGGCGAAGCAGGAGTTCATTATACAACCGCGATTATGTCTGATTTTGTCTGGGAAGGGGAACAGTGTGCGAATGCCCTGATGGAAGCGCTCCCAGATGGCGGGAATGTGGTTATCATAAACGGCGGCTATGCATCCTCTACCTCCACGGATCGGCAGGATGGGTTTGTCAATGCACTGGATTCCGACAAGTTCTCCATTGTCGCTGAGCAGGATGGGGAGTGGCTGATGGATAAAGCGCAGTCGGTGATGGAAAATATCATTCAGGCACAGGGCGGAGATAAGATTGATGCAGTGTTCTGTGTAACCGATGATATGGTACAAGGTGCCAAACTGGCGATTGAAGCGGCTGGATTCACACCCGGTGAAGATATTCTTACCTTAGGTATTGACGGAACCAGAGCGGCTTTCGAGGATATTGAGTCCGGTGCGCAGTTGGCGTCATGTACCTGCTCTCCTTACTTTGGACCAATCGTAGTCGATACCCTGACGCAGATTGCGAATGGCGTAACCGTTGATGATAAGATTACGAATGAAGATACCCTCTATACAAAAGAGAACGTAGAAGTTGAATTAGGATATTAAGAGAAAGACATATTGAAGATGAAAGAGGGTGTTGCGGCATCCTCTTTGCATGAAAGGAGCTGCTGCGATGGATTGGTTATTGGATATTCAGGGATTAGAAAAGTCCTTTCCCGGCGTGAAAGCTTTAAAGGGTGTCAGCTTACAGGTAAAAGAGGGTGAGGTTCACGCTCTGATGGGAGAAAACGGAGCCGGGAAATCAACATTAATCAAAGTACTAACCGGAATTTATCAAAAAGATGCTGGGACAATCTGGTTTGATGGTGAGAGCATCGATGCGGGATCACCCATTGAAGCTAACAGAAAGGGTATTTCTACCATTTATCAGGAGCTTAATTTAAGTCCCTTTCAAACGGTTTATGAAAATTTGTTCTTAGGCCGGGAACCACGAACGAAAGTCGGCAGTATTGACAGAAAGAAGATGGTTGCCGAAGCCAGACGGATTCTGAATGATTTGGAAGTACATATTGATGTAACCAGACCGCTGGGTCAATATTCGACGGCGGTCCAGCAGATGGTAGCAGTGGCCCGGGCCATCAGCACCAACACAAAATTAGTAATCATGGATGAGCCGACCTCTTCTCTGGATGCAAAAGAAGTAAAGGTATTGTTTGGAGTAATCCGGAAATTGAAAGAGCAAGGAATTAGTGTTATTTTTATCAGTCATAAACTGGATGAAATATTTGAAATTTGTGAAAGGCTGACGATTCTAAAGGATGGCCAATATGTCGGTGCCTATGATATCAAAGATCTCGATCAGCTGAAACTGATTTCTCTGATGGTGGGAAGAGAGACGGGCAAAAAAGAGCGAAAGAAGACCGGATACAATTTTGAGAAGGCAAAAGAACTGATGCGGACAGAGAATATCTGCCAGGGGATGCGCCTGAATGGGATTGGTATGACCATCAAAGAAGGGGAAGTGGTCGGCCTGGCGGGACTTCTTGGTTCCGGCCGGAGTGAATTGGCTCAGGTCTTATTCGGTGCGAATCAACCGGATCAGGGGCAGGTGTTCTGGTATGGCCGGCCGGTCAGAATCCGCAAACCGTCCGATGCTATCATAAGGGGAATTGGTTTTTGTACCGAGGACCGCAAAGAAGAAGGGATTATTCCGCATCTGTCGGTGAAAGAGAATATTACGATTGCCTTGCTGCCAAAGCTGAATAAGTTTGGTTTTGTTAAGACCAAAGAACAGGATAAAATTGTCAGCAGTTATATCGAGAAGCTGAGAATTAAAACGCCTTCTGCAGAACAGCCGATTGTTAATCTGAGCGGCGGCAACCAGCAAAAAGTATTGCTGGCCAGATGGATGTGCATGGAGCCCAGGCTGATTATTATGGATGAGCCTACAAGGGGCATCGATGTCGGAGCGAAGGCGGAGATTGAGCAGTTGATTCAGGAGTTTTCTAAAGCAGGGATATCGGTTTTGATGATTTCTTCTGAAATTGCGGAATTAGTGCGGAATTGCGACCGTATTTTGGTGCTTCGTGACGGTAAGAAAAAAGGGGAATTAACCGGGGCTGATATTAATCAGGATAAAATTATGGAAACGATTGCTCACGGCAGTGAACACAAAGAGGCTTAATTATGGAGAAAATGAATGGTTTACAAATCATAAAGAAATATAGTTCAGTTACGTTATTGCTGGTACTTGTGTTATTGAACGCAATGTTCACTCCCAGCTTTTTTAACCTGAATAATCTGAATAACATTATCACTCAGATCTGTCCGGTCATTCTTTGCGGGATGGGTATGACGCTAGTTATCTCCACTGGCGGCATTGATATTTCGGTTGGTTCCGTGATGGCTCTGGCCGGTGTGCTTACCGCCAGGTTAATGACCCAGATCAGTCTTTATCCGGCTGTTTTGTGTGCCCTTTTTGCCGCTGTGCTAGTCGGCGGTTTGGCCGGTTTCATGGTCGGGAAACTGCGGCTTCAGGCAATGGTGGTAACACTGGGATTGATGTTGGCTGTCCGGGGAGCTGCCCAGGTTCTATGCGACGGGCGCGATATTTATTTTAATAAGCTGGGGAAGGTAGGGGAACAGCTTGCCTTATGGGGAACCTACAAAATCGGCGGGGTTGTACCGGTACAAATCATTCCGATTATTCTGGTCGTCTCAGTGATTTGGATCATTGCCGAAAAAACGGTCTTAGGTCATCAGATTCAGGCGGTTGGAGATAACTACAAGTCCAGTGCTCTGGCCGGTATTAATACAGCGCGGACGATGATTATCGTCTACTGTATGAGTGCCTTCTTTGCTGGATTGGCTGGAATTTTTCAGGCAGCTAAAATAGCCGTTGCCGCCGGCAGTTCATTAGGCCAGCTGGCCGAATTAGATGCAATTGCCGCAGTGGTCATCGGCGGGACTCCGATGAGCGGCGGTAAGGCCCGGGTTATCGGTACCGTGATTGGAGCATTGATCATGCAGATGATAACCCTGACCTGTGTGATGAACGATATTCCCAGTCAATATGCGCAGGTTTTGAAAGCGATTATCTTGATCTTCGCCGTATTCATTCAAAGAGAAAAAAGAAAGTAAGGAGGTCAGATGAATGAAAACAGCAAAAAAAATATATCATTCCTTTTATTCAAAGAGTACGATTTTAGCATTTTTGCTTTTAATCATAACCTCTGGTATTATTTTTGCAGACCGCAACTTTATGTCGGCGGCAAATATTTTCAATATTTTGCTGAAAGCCTCTAAAAATGGGGGCTACATCGCCTTGGGCATGACCTTTGTGATTTTGTGCGGAGAGATTGATCTGTCGGCCGGAGCGGTATTAGCGATTAGTGGAGTTGTGATGGGGCTGGCCGGGCAGGTGAATCCCTATCTGGGTATTGCAGCCGGTCTGCTGGTTGGCGTGGTAACCGGCATGCTGATTGGCCTGATGGTAACGAAAATGCGGATTTCCTCTTGGATTGCTTCTCTGGCGATGCTGTTTGCGCTGCGTGGAATGATTAGTATTATTTCAAAAAAATCGGTGGCAATCAGCGGCGGTGTGATGACCTTTGCGAATGCGAAAGTGCTAAAAGGCTGGTTTCCCGGTATGGATAGCGGTATTTCCATTATGATTCCGTTATTCTTCCTGCTGGTCTTTATCTGCATGTATATCGGACGCTATACGAAGTTCGGAATGAATATCTATGCCGTTGGCGGTAACGGGGAAGCAGCCCGTATGATGGGGATTAATGTAGACCGGACGAAGGTTATCGCCTTTGTTGCAAGCGGTTTTCTGGCGGCGTTTTCCGGTGTGCTGCTGGCTTCTAGTTCCGGCAGTGCTACACTGAGCGCCGGTAATACATATGAGACTTATGCTATCGCCATGTGTGCCATTGGCGGAATAAAGCTTTCCGGAGGCATGGGAAAATTCTCCGGAACCTTTTTTGGGATTTTAATATACTTTATTATTAACACTATTTTTACCTATCTTCCGACCAGTATATCGGTTCACTGGCAGTCAATTGTTATGGGCTTGCTGGTGCTGATTTCGGTAGGAGTACAGACCGAGGTCTTTGGTAAGGTTAAATTTAAGAGAACAAGGGAGCAGATTGATGATAAACTTGAGCACCCGATGGGGCAAGAACATTGATAAGAATAACATCCATAGGGAATACCCCCGTCCCCGCCTGGTGAGGGACAGCTATTATAGTCTGAATGGGGAGTGGGAGTATGCCGTCAACAAGGAGTCTCATACGGAGGATTATACCGGCAGCATACTGGTTCCTTTTTCACCGGAAGCGGCGCTGTCAGGAGTCGGCAGAGTCGTTATGCCGGATGAATTTCTGCATTACCGGAAGGTTTTTAGTTTGCCGGAAGGATTCCGAAAGGATCGGGTGATTTTACATTTTGGGGCGGTGGATCAGGAATGCCGGGTGTTCTTAAACGGTATGGAATTGGGAGCGCACAAGGGCGGATATCTTCCTTTTTCTTTTGATATCAGTCAGGAGCTTAATGATGCAGAGAATGTGCTGACGCTCTGCGTCACCGATAAGACAGAGCGATCGCCGCATGCCAGAGGCAAGCAAAAGCTGGTTAAGAAAGGCAGATTCAGCTCTCTGTTTTATACGCCCAGTTCTGGAATCTGGAAAACGGTTTGGCTGGAAAGTGTTCCTCATGATTACGTTACGGATGTAAAGATTACACCGCTATTTGACCAGAGCAAGGTACGCTTTCGGATATTTGCCGGCGAAACATCATCTCCGGTCCGTCTGCAGATTCTCGATGGCGGCAATGTGATTGCAGAAACCGAATCGAGGGTGGGTCAGGAATTCGATGTTGCTTTTGATTCCTTTATTGCCTGGACGCCGGATCATCCCCATCTTTATGATGTGAAAGTGATCTGCGGTGAAGACCGGGTCAGTTCCTATTTCGGGATGCGGAAGTTTTCCCGCAGCAGGGACTCGCGGGGCATTTGGCGTTTTTACCTGAACAATCGGCCTTTTTTCTTTAACGGGGTATTGGATCAGGGGTATTGGCCGGATGGTTTGATGACGGCTCCCAGTGATGAGGCTTTGGTCTATGATATTAAGAAAATGAAGGAATTGGGTTACAATACGATCCGTAAACATATAAAAATCGAGCCGGAGCGCTTCTATTATCACTGTGACCGTCTGGGTATGGCGGTGTGGCAGGACATGCCGAACGGCGGCGGTGATTATAATATGGCTTTTGTCACCTATTTACCGAATGCCTGGCGGCGTTTTGGGCGGATTATAAGTGATCATCACTATTCTGTTTTCAAAAGGCAGGATGAAGAAGGGCGAAAACAGTATTATGAAGATCTGCAGGGCATGATCAGGCATCTTTATCACTACCCCTCTATTGCGGTCTGGGTTCCTTTTAACGAAGGGTGGGGACAATTCGACGCACGAGAAGCCACCAGGTGCATCCGCAATATCGATGGCAGCCGCTTAATCAATGAGGCCTGCGGTTGGTTTGATCAAAAAGGCGGAGATATGTACAGTATCCATAACTATATCGGTAAATTGAAGATAAGTCCGCAAAAAGACCGGGTCACCGCGCTGACCGAATTCGGTGGTTATGCTTATCCGGTGTCGGAGCACATAGCCTGTGAGAAGGTATTCGGTTATAAGCACTATACTTCTTCCGGGGAGCTGACCGCCAATTACCGAAAGCTAATTGAGACGGTGATTTATCCGAATTTGGCCAAAGGACTGTGCAGCGCTATCTATACACAGCTCAGTGATATTGAAGAGGAAATGAATGGTCTGATGACATATGACCGTGAAGTGGATAAAATGCAGGCTGATATCGTCAAAGCAGTGAATCGAAAGTTATACGAGATATTTGAGGAGGTAACAGCGTAAAGTCCAAATTGTGTAATGAAATCGTGCAACAGGAATTATGAAATAACAGCATTGGATGCCCGGCTTACAACGGTTTTAACTGCATGATAAAATATATTTTGACCTGTCCATGTAAGGGCGGGTCTTTTGTTGTGTGCCAGGCATGGCACTAATCTAGCTGGTGAAAGTCCAGCCATGGGTAGTTACCGCCAAGTGTAGCGAACCACAAGTTGGTACCAGTAATGGTATAGATGAAGGAAGTGGTGTAGCGA
>Ga0153994_1000286_pt1 | contig 15122 bp, 15 predicted proteins | sample TSNC078MetaG_FD_104735 | JGI IMG/M metagenome (GOLD analysis project Ga0153994, IMG submission 104735) | Attine ant fungus gardens microbial communities from North Carolina, USA - TSNC078 MetaG | ecosystem: Host-associated > Fungi > Mycelium > Unclassified | place: USA: North Carolina, Lumber...
AGTGACTGTGACCAAGTGACACTTGTGACATAACACTTTCCCACACTCCTTTCTGTATAGTAAAGAGAAAAAGAAAAAGAAAAGAAATATAAATAACAACTTAGCTGTTTTGCCAAGTTATGACACCATCTCTCTTTTAAGTTTCCTTGTCCTAAGGAATTTTCCTATAACTCATAGTATGGGTCAACCATATTGCCCATTTTGTCATCTTCTTCTATCTACTTTCTTATTCCCAAGTCTTCCTGCTCAATTTCTTCTTCTTCTCTAACTGTTTCCAAAGTTCTTCTTTCGCTTACTTTTCTCCTTTTCCATTGTCTCCAATTTCTTTCTAATCTTCCCCAATATCTTTGGTTGTACCTTTTATCTGACCACCCAAATAACTTTCTTGCCATAAATCTCCCTAGCAATTCTTCTCTCTTAAATACCCCTTTTTCTCGTTCTTGTCATGTCATATTTTCCATATCTTGCCGATATTCTCTTTTAAACTCTTCAATTGCTTCTTTTGCATTCTTCAAGTTCTCCCTTCCTTCCCAAGTATCGGACTCCACTATGAACTCTTTTCAGCATACTAAGTACTTATTTTTCTCTCTTACACATTGCTTGTTCAGGATTCTCTCTATCTCCCACTTTTCTTTCCCTTCAATTATCACTGGAGCTGGTTGCTTCTTTTTCTGCCCCTCTACGTATTCTACTAATATTGACTACCAGATGTATTTTAACTATACTTGGTAGTTCTAATTCTGCTGTATTTGATGATATAATTTTCTTGATTTTGTAAGGACCAACAAATCTCTCTGTCAACTTCTTTGTTCTCCTCCCAATCATCTGATATTTCAGATCCTTAGTACTTAACATTATTAAATCTCCTACTCTGTAGTTGTCGACTTCTCCTCTCTTGCTATCTACATATTTTCTTATTTTCTCTTGTGCTTTCCCTAGCACTGCTTTTACCTCCTTCTGTATTTCCTTCATCTTCTTAATAAACTTCTCTGCTTCTTTGTACTTCCCCTGCTTTCTTCCCTCAAAACCCATCTTGGGATCTTGCCCATAGTTTGCCTTAAAAGGCAACGTTCGAGTACTTGAATGTGCTTTGTTATTGTATGCAAATTCTGCTATTCCTAACCATTTTGGCTACTGTTCTTGCCTATAATCAATGAATATTCTCAAGTATTGCTTTAACTCCTGGTTTACCCTTTCTGTTTACCCATTTATCACAGTTCCTTGTAATACACAGCCATAATAGCCCTACAAGAAGACATCATCTGCCTAGTCATACTATTTGCAACCATTTTCCATCCTTTGTACTGATTTACTAAGACCCCTAGCTATAAACTAGTATATTGATGTTAACACTCTAGTTTTGTCCTCCATCTAGTAGACTCATCTAGAATCTAGTTAAATTGTCCTTATTATCTTCAACTCCAGTCTACTACATTAAAAAAGAGCAATAGGTAGAGGTTGGTCTAGCTAGTTAGCTGAGACTAAGCCCAGTCACTCCAGAGTCCCTACTTAACAGTAGAACAAAACTACTTAAACCCTCTACATATTCTAAAACCCCTTCTCTATCATGTCCCAAGCCTTTAGACTAGACTCTTGGTTAGACTGTTATATAAGATGTAATGGACTCTACCCAGAACTATCCAGGGAATCTACTACTACACTAATTGAACAACCTTTTACCGCCTTGCAAGCCAGGAGTCAGCATCTTACCTCTTTAGAACTGGTAGAAAAATCAGGAGAGGAGGCAACTGGAGACAATATCGGTGATCTCTTAGAACTCTTAACTAAGTCCTCCCAAACTGCTAGAAAATGAGCACCAAGCCTACTTGGGGAGGCATCGAACCATAAACTATAGGCTACTATACTAGCATTAGCCAGACAAACAAGTAACCACCTACAGAAGAAACTTCAAGTAATTAAAGAACCCGACCTATTCAGTAGAAGAGGTCTGGAGAAATTATGTGTATTCATATTTCAGTATCAAATCTATTTCTATGCTTGTGAAGGAGAATTTGTGGATGATGCGGACAAGGTCTTCTTTGCTATATCCTACCTTCAGGGCATTGCCTTAGACTATTTCGAACCCTTTATTAATAAACTGGACCTATACCACAATCTAGATTTCTTGAAGGATTGATTAGCTTTTGTGCAGAAGCTATCTAATATTTTCAGGTCTTACTCATCCAAAGATAATGACAAGAACACAATAGTAGCTATCCCTTTTCCTAATGATAGCAAGGCCATTGATTACTTCATCTGTTTCACAAAGTATCAAAATCACATTCACTGGGACAAGAGGACCTTCCACAAGGTAGTTAAAGATGCCATTCCAAACTGAATACGAGATGAGTTACGTTACAGTCAAGAGGATGTGTTATCCTTTGAAGGTTTTAAAAGGGCAGTACTGTAGATTGACAACGATTATTGGAAAAGGATCCAGGATGACAAGAAAAGATTACAGATAAACTAGTTCTCCTAATACTATTTGACCAAACTATTGAGGACAGAGCCACCTAAGACACCTGGAGCTAAAGAAAGAGTACTTAGACTCCCATCTCCCCTTGGAGTCTCATCCAGTTCACCATCACAAAGGTCCTCTATCAGTAATGTCTTAGAAGCAGATGGAAGACTTATCCTAGTCAAATAATAATGACGGATAGATCTAGGACTATGCCTACATTGTAGCCAATCTGGGCATCTGGCCAGGGCCTACCCCAGGCACTCTGCAAGGCCCCCTAGCAGTCTAGGGGTATGTGTGGCCTAGCTGGAGATATTCTTAAAACTGTTAAAATGGCCAAAGAATAAGGAGGTAGTTCCCTTCTCTCCTGAAGAGCCGACTGCCTAATTTCCACCAGGAAAAACTACCTAAGATTGGGAGCTAACACCCTCACCAGCCCAAATTCCCTCTTTATCTCACTAAGCTCAAATCTGGTTACAAAAGTTTTCCAAGAGTTAATCAACTCTGGTTTATTGGATTGTTTGATGAACTCAAGTTTTGTTGCTACTCATAAATTGCCATTCTGAGTTATCGACCCTCTTTCCCTGGTATTAATAGATAGTACTATTAGCCAAAATATGAATCAAGTTGTAACATTACCAATCTAGTTTACTTATGGCTACTCCTATATAACTGAGTTTTACATAATGCACCTGAATGGATCAAGCCCAGTGGTACTGGGATATAACTGGTTGAGGACCCACAATCCAGACATTGATTAGAGAGAAGGAGTACTAAATATACTCTCCAAGAAGCTCACCAATATGCTAGGACCTAGAAAAGGAGCAACAAACAACAAAGCAAGATTAATTCACAAACTGCAGGCATGACCATCCATATTATTGATCAATGCTGTGGCATACTGACACACTTGCTAGATGCCCAGAGCCCAGACTTTCCAACTTACCCTTACTACACTTAGTAGACGGGCTACCCAGATCGAAACTATGAACCCAGAATTAAATGAAGTTCTCCCAGAATACCATTAGTTTTCAGATGTGTTTGACAAGCAATATTCAAAACTCCTACCAGAACACCACCCATATGACTTGACTATCCAAATAACAAAGAACTTGTTACCTCCATTAGGACCAATCTACTTGCTATCAGTGATTGAATTACAGACCTTGCAAGAGTTTATCAATGAGAACATCAAGACAGGAGTCATCCGACCCTCCCAATCACCAGAGGGAGCTCCAGTGCTGTTTTAAAAAAAAAGATCTGAGATCTGAGATTATATATGGACTACTGTGGTCTAAATAAAATAACCCAAAAAAACTGTTATTCAATTCCATTGATTTCAGACCTCCTGGATGCACCTAAGAAGGCAAGAATATATACAAAAATAGACTTGAGAAACACTTATCACCTAGTACACATCGCTGAAGGTAATGAGTGGAAAACTGCTTTCTGAACCCACTACAGATTCTTTAAATAACTAGTTATGCCATTTGGATTATCAAATGCCTCTGCAGCTTTTCAACAGTTTATCAATGAGATCTTTGGGGACTTGCTGGATGTGTACATAGTTGTCTACCTAAATGACATATTAATCTACTCGAACAACCTAGAGGACCATAGAAAGTATGTAGAAGAGGTACTGAGATGTCTTCATACCCACCAACTATATGCCTTCCCTGCCAAGCATGCATTCCACAAGGAAAGCATTGAATTCCTAGGTTTTATATTGGGCCCAGAGGGACTAGCAATGGATAAGCAGAAAGTGAAAGTCATTAGAGACTAGCTAGTTCCCTGCCGATTGAAAGAGGTCCAGTCCTTCCTAGGATTCTTGAACTTCTATCAACAATTTATTCATAACTACTCCGACATGGTGTCCTTTCTCATCCGATTGTCATGTAAGAAAACTCCCTGGAACTAGTCAGAAGACTGTCAAAAGGCATTCAATCTCTTGATATACTTCAGACCAAGAAGATTAGGGACAAAACTAGATGTCTTGACTCGTTGTTGGGACATTTACAACAAAAGAGAGAAGACCAAGAAATTAAATTAATGGCCTTTCTTTCTGCCAAATCAACTAGCCTCAGGACATGGACACAGACTACCAGGATTTATAAGATTATGGACAGCGACACTCTTAGATGTGAAAACATTAAACTTGAATATTAAGGCAGTAGTGATGGTGGACTAGACTTACAAGAACTACCTCAACCCTCCAGATTCTCCAGACAACACCAGCTGGGAAGTTAACATCAATGGGCATCTTTGTTTTGAAGAATGAATCTTCGTATCTGATTTGAAAGACCTTTGCCTACATGCATTAATATCAAAATATGACTACCTTCTTGTGGGACACCCAGGACAAGCTAAAACCTTACAACTGGTCTGCCAGGACTACATTTGGCCGAACCTAAGAACCTTTGTCACAGATTACATAAACTCATGTAGCATCTGTGCCTGAAACAAAGCCAGACATCATAAACTATTGTCAAGGATAGATGGATAGAATGTGGAGGAGTGGAGTGATAATAGAGTTATACTCTGGAATGATGTACTAAACTACTTCAGAGAATAGATGGTACTTAATAGTGATCGTAAAACCAGAAAGAAGGCTCTGGCAGATGAGCAAGGATATTGGAGCGGAGAACGACTTGTTAAACAACCTTGGCTTTAACTTATGTGTTGTACTCCAGTCTCCAGTCATGAGGTTGGTTACGTATTTCGGAGTGAGGGAAGTTGTCAAGACAGAGGTCCTAAGTGGGCAAGTGGAGGAGTCGGAGAGGATAAGGTACGATTAGGACTAGTTGACATTAATTTACAGACTGAAAAATTACACCATAACTACTCAGTACTTATAGGAAGTCCAGAATAGGAGGAGAGTAGTCTACTACGCTATCCTACTATTATTACTTTTAGGAGAATTATTAGGAGAATTAAATTACATAATTATCATATTTCTGGAATATAACAACTATATGGTACCTTGAAATAGCTCCTCATTCCACTGTGTCTATAGAAGTCTATATTAATGAACTTCATTGAGTATCTGCTGGAGTCAGAAGGTCACACAAACATACTGGTAGTGATAGATAGACTTACAAAGCAGGCAATTTTTGTCCCAACATATAGCTCAATCAATGCCATAGATCTTGCTAACCTCTTTATTCAGAACATATTCTCCAAACACAGAGTATTAAGTCATGTCACATTGGACAGGGAAACAGAGTTTATTTCAAAGTTTTTCAGGTCACTGGTCTAAGCTTTGGAGATGAGGTTGTACTTCTCTGCAGGCTATCACCTGGAGATGAATGGCCAGACCAAATGCACAAACCAGACATTGGAGCAATACCTATGGATCTATTGTAATTATTAGCAATCTAACTGGTCTAGGCTACTACCCTTAGTGGAGTTCACCTTTAACAACATGTCCTCGTCTACTACAGGATTATTCTCCTTCTTTGTAAACAAGGGTTACCATTCTAGCCTACAAGTACAAACAGCCTGCGAACTCTTATCACAATCAGCTAAGAAATTTGTAGTAGATTTAGAAACCACACATATGAAATTGAAATGAGCCATCACAGAGACACAGAGACGCTACCAAGGCCCAGCAGATGCTTAATAGTCTACAACATCCACATTTCAAGCAGAAGATGCAGTCTATGTCCTAGCAAAGTTTATCAAGACCACCCAACCCTCCAAAAAACTCTTAGAATAATACCTGGGACTGTTTTCTGTAACAGAAAAAGTTGGCTCCCACTTGTACCTTGTGAAGTTACCAGAACACCTCAAAGCAATCCACCCTGTGTTTCACATATCCCAACTTGAACCAGCTTCCTCTAGTAACATTCCGAATTGCAGCAACCTATCCCGTCTCCTGTAAGGGGGCACTCGGAGGCGTCCCAGAACACACTCGACTATAGTAGCGGAGGTATCTTAAGTTAGATTGTTGAATAGCCCAGGAGATCAAACTATTGTTGAGGTAAGGTATTCTACCGTATATCACTAGCTACTCATACTAGACTAGCCTGGTCTGTGCACCAGTCGCTATGGACACTTATATCAGAACAATAATAACTACACTACCAGATATAGCTATGTAGTACTGTGATGGAGACCTGAACTAGAGGATGTGGAAACTAGGTACTACAGACTCTGAGGATCTGTGGAAATGCTAGCTGATACAAACCCTACCAGGTTGCCTAAGCGATACTAGTGCTGTCCCCTTACATCTCCTATCAAATTAGATAGGAATCTAGAATTTGAAGTAGCATAGATCCTCAACTTAAAGTAGAATAGACAGAGAACAAACCCCTTGTTGTACTATGTCTGCTGGGCCAGATACAAAGGTACTTCAAAGGAATACTTCTGGCTCAGCAATACTGACCTAAGAAATACCAGTAAACTAATCCAAGAATTTCACGTGTTAAACCTGATGAAACCTGGCCCAAACAACTCACCTTTGACCACCTGAAGGTCCACATCCATCCCATTACTAACCATTGAATACCTAGCAACAATCTCAGTATTGGCCATGAGGGTGTGGCCATTAAGGAGGGGGTACTGTCACAGTTTCTTATGACCCATAGCCACAATGGCTCTGCAAGAAGATGTCATCTGCTTAGTCACACTATTTGCAACCATTTTCCATCCTTTGTACTGATTTACTAAGATCTCTAGCTATAAACTAGCACATTGATGTTGACACTCTAGTTTTGTCCTCTATCTAGTAGACTTATCTAGAATCTAGTTAAATTGTCCTCATTATCTTCAACCCCAGTATACTACATTAAAAATGAGCAATAGGTAGAGGTTGGTCTAGCTAGTTAGCTAAGACTAAGCCCAGTCACTCCAGAGTCTCTACTTGATACCATCTGTCTGTGGATAAAATGCTGTTGACAATTTACTTTTGATCCCTAACATTCCATTCAACTCTCTCATTAACCCTGCCACAAATTAGGGTCTTCTATCTGAAATAATGCTTTCTGGCAACCTATGCAGTTTCCACACATTATCTCTAAACAGCCTTACTAACTCTTCTGCTGATGTTTTCTCTGTAGTTGGTATGAAATGGACCATTTTAGTTAACTGATCTACTACTACTAGAATGCTGTCATATCCCTGCGCTAAAGGTAACTTAGTGATAAAGTTTACTGATATATGCATCCATAGTTTTGCTAGAATTGAATTTGGCATTAATTTTCCTGCCAGCTATTCTGTGTAGTTTTTGTTTCGCTGACAAGCGTCACACCCTTCCACATACTGCTTCACTTCTTTTGTAACTCCTGGCCATCAGAAATTCTTAGTGACCAATTCTACTGTTTTTCACTGTCTTCCATAACCTCCTACTGGCATATCGTGATGTAGCCTAATTATTTCTGCTTTAAGCTTGTTATCCTTTGGTACATAGACTTTTTCTTCTTTGTACATTACACCGTTAATTTCTCTTCATTTCTCATCTCTTAACATCTTCATCCCTGCTCATTTCATTTCTTTTATGGCTTTTACCACTTCATCATCTTTTACTTTTGACTTTCTTACTTCTTCTAGTAGATCTACTTTGTCTACTATGATTTTTGCCACTTCTGTCTTTCTGACTTCTAGCCACTCTGGTTTAACTAATGTTTCATCCTCATTGTCCTTTTCCACTCCAACCTCCCAGTCTGGTCTTCTGCTAAGACTATCTGCTTTCCCCATCTTACTCCCTAGAATATGCTTTAGTGTAAAATTGAACCTAGATAGGTATAAAGCCTATCTTGCTTGTCTCTGATTTAATTTTTGTATTTTCATAAAGTATTCAAGATTCTTGTGATCTATCCAGATCTTGAATTTAACTACTGTTTTTTCCAGAAAATGTCTCCATGCTTCCAAACATCTAACTACTACTAACATTTTGTCATGAGTTGCCTTGACCATGACCAAGAAATATGACATGGACTGGAATCGAACCCTGGACTAGTAAGGACTTGTAGAATAAATAAGAACAAACAGTGCAGAAATATATAAGTAGTATAGCAGAATGAAATGAGGACTCTATTGAGTTTTCTTCTAACCCTGAAGAGCCTCTTGGTCTAAACCCTAGACTAAGATTCTAAGTTAGTCACTGATAGAAGAACTTGATAACCACATTTAGGGCTTAGTTCACTTTGAACCCTACTCACAAATCACTTCGATCACTTTATCAACTCTCAGCCAACGATTATTGTGATTGTTAGCTATCTCTATATATAGCTGGGCTCTTGGCTTAAGAGGACTTCTCAGTCAGTTAGGGACTGAGAAAGGAAATTGTACACTAAGTTCAGGTGTATAGTCGAGTTCTGACCTACTAATTGAACCTGTTAGTTACATTTTCACTATATAAACCTTGTACTGTGGTCCATTATGACTGGTACACACAGAGGAGTGACAGTTATCTCTTAAAGAGCTGTCTAGAGTAGGGATCCTCTCTGTTGAGATAATAGTGTAAGTATTAGAGCAGTAGTCAGTAGGGAAGTAGATACCTGGCTAAGTAAAGATCTTGTGCCCCAGCAGACATAGCAGTAAATAGCAAGACTCAACATTATATCTGTACCCCTGAGATATCATTATGATGTCTCAACAACAATATCACAACATTATGAGCAGCTTACTCAAACAAAAGTGTGTTTTCACTTTATTAAGGGCAAAGTTAGAAGAAAGATAAGAAAGAGAGTGCTAGAAATACAGAGGGTTTGGACACCAAGCCCAACACTGTAGAAAGAAGAAAAAGGAAAAGGGGAAATCAGTCCCCCAAAATAAATTTGAAGTGTTAGCAAGTAGAGTGATAAAGTATGGAGTAGAATTAAGGAGACAGGAGATGAAAGAAGACAACTGGGTAGTAGAGTGTTTCAAATGTGGAGAAAAGAGACACAAATGCAAGGAGTGTTTGCTATGAAAGAAGATAGAGAAGAAAGGAGTAGAGAAAGCAGCACATATGGCAAAGCCACAAAAAGCACAGCCAAAGAAGTTGAGGAGAGTAGAGGAGGAAGAGGCAGTGAGCTATCATGCCAGACAGCTGTTTAGGCAATAAAAGTGATATTTTTTACCATAATAATAAGAATAACTAGCTTGAGAGATAAATTTGGCCCCCCAGAGATGTTCCTTAGATACCTAGTTATGGACTTGAGCATACCACTTGAGTAGCAGAGTAGTGGCTGTGACCACCACTACAGAAACCTCATAAAGATTATCTAGAGAATTTCATAACAGATTTATAATAGAACTCCTCTCTAGAGTGCTCTTGAGAGCAGAAAGGACCTTAGAAGATGTTTTCTAACAGGATAATGTCATATCTCAGCAGCAGTCACTCATCTAGGTTACCATCAGAGCAGGGCCATTATCGCTGATGGCTAATTATAGCAAGAACTAGCAAGATGAATCCTCTCAAGGACTGCATTGCAAACCTAACAGAAAAAGACTGAGACTCAAAGATGTGATAAGGTATAAAGAAGTAGTAGAAGGACTAGAGAGGTCAGAAAGAGAGATCAGATAGAGAGATAGAAGAAGAGGTGTTTGATGAAGACAACATGCTCAAGAGCAAGATGACTCGAGATTGCCACCTCTCTCTACAGCCCATCAAAATGCTCGAGGGCTATCTATTGTTTAGAAAAGAATCCCAGAAGTAGGATTAGAGGAGTGGGAAGTGGTAGCCAAGTAATCGGGAGAGGTGCCGTCTCATTATTTCACTCTTACTATCTTTGGGAATCTAGGAGTTTTCTTTGTTTCTTTTCTTTTGTTGTATCGTTGCTTTGTAATCCTAATAAAATACTCTAGGGCATAGAAAGGACAAGAATACTCTTCCCCCCATTATCTCTCCCTCTGTTGCTCTAGAGCTGAAAGGCTATTTGAGTAATTTGAGGTTTTCTTTTGTGTTTGCTTTATGAAAACTCTATAAAACTTCTCTCAAAGGGAGACTCAAGCCTTAATGAACTCAGGCATTCACTTATGCTAGGAGCTAACCACTCGCTACATATTTTTGGAGTAGACTTCCAGTTGTACAGTCAGCTAAAGTAGAGCCTGCATGATAGCACAGGAGTTCTAGGTAGTACTGCTGTATTGACAGCGAGCCAGGCTACTAGACTAGGTAAGGGCAATAGTGTCATGGCATGAGATGAACATATGTCTTAGAGATCCTTTTATGGTAAGGGTTTGCTCAAATAGATACTAAAATATTTTTTCTTTCTCAGGTTTCTATTAAATATGTTTTGGCTATTCTTATTCAGTAAGCTCTCTATTATTTAATTTATCTTCCTAGTGTCTACTTGTTTAGTGCACAATTGTGAAACAGTTTGGAGATTTTGCCTCTCTCACCTTGCTTTCACCTTTGTTTTGTAATCAAACCTTTTGATCCCCATTAGCACATGGCCAAGCCACGAGAAGTGTAACAAGAGGAATAGAGGAGGCACCCAGCACATGTCTTACAATAGAAGGTGCAGGAACATTATGGAGAGGACATCCTAGATAGGACATACCTATTCAAATTGGGGTGGTATACAGGAGAAGTGATTGTGACATACATAGAGTATAACAGGTGTGGAAAAAAGGGGTGTTATGTAGAGAAGAATAGAGGACAGGGGGTAATTTCAAATAGCCAGAGATAGTATGGATATCAAGAAAAGAAAGAGAAGAAAGCAGCATATCCCATAGAAGGAAAAGCGCAGCAAAGCAGTATATGGTCAGGAGAACCAGAAGGCACAGCAAAGGAGAAGGAGAAAGAAAGGGACATTAGGAGAATGTTCAAAATCTTAAGAGAAGTATGGCTAGATATTGTGATAGAAAAGTAAATACACATGAAAGCATAACAGTGAAAGCGCTCCTGGATAGTAGTGCTATAGGGATGTTCATGGACAGAGAAATGGCCAAGAAACATGGTTTCAAGATGACGAAACTAGAAAGGCCTCTAAAAGTGAAAAATGTGGATAGAACAGAGAATAGTGGAGGAAATATTATACACCAGGTAAAAGTCAATGTCTTCTACAAAAATCATGTGGAAAGAATGAGAATGGATATGTGTAGTTTAGGGAAAACAAAGGTGATATTAGGGATGCTATAAGAGGATATCTAGGATATCACTTAGTAAGTCTAATGAGTCCATATCTACTAGAGGTTCTATATTGGTTCATATTGCATTCCCATTATTCCTTACTTCTCTTGTCTATGTTATGTGGTGCGATATCTTTTAATCTAATTAAGGACTATTATGATTACTGATCCATGTGCATGTGACTGTCCATGTGATTGTCTAGTGTAAACATATATACTAGCAATGTATTGTAGATGTACTTCAATATAACCTGGAGATAAACTAGAAGATAGGAGAAGTAAAGATGACAAGATGCCCACCACTATGTGAAAGAAATTTAGCAGTAAAAAAGGACATTGAATAGAGAAGAAAAATAGAGAAGAAAGTAAGAAGCATAGAAAAGGCAGATAGAGATGAGTAGGAATGGACATTGGAGGAAAAGTTCAACAAGAAAATCAAACTAGACAAAGAAAAAGTCAAAGAGATAGTGCTACTGAAATTCCATAAGTGGCTAAAAGTATTTGGGAAAGTCAAGTCAGAAAGGATACCAACAAGAAAGCCATAGGACTACATGATTAATCTGAAAGAGGATTTCATCCCAAAGAAAGAAAAGACATATTTGATGTTAAGACAAGAAAAAGAGGAAGTACAGGAATTTGTGGAAGAACAGTTGAGAAAAGGGTATATTAGACCCTCAAAATCACCACAGACCTCACCAGTATTCTTTGTGGAGAAAAAGAATAGAAAGAAAAGAATGGTACAAGATTATCAATACCTAAACAAAGGGACAGTTAAGAATAATTACTCCCTACCTTTAATTTTGGACCTAATTAACACTATGGGAACAAAACAAGTGTTCACAAAAATGGATCTGTGGTGAGGATACAATAATGTATGGGTAAAAGAAGGAGATGAGTGGAAGGCAGTGTTTATAATGTACTTAGGAGTTTATGAACCCACTGTTATGTTCTTTGGTCTTACAAACTTGCCAGCAACTTTTCAGGCAATGATGAACAATATTTTGAGAGACCTTATAAACACAGGAGAAGTGGCAGCATTTATGGACAATGTCTTAGTAGAAACAGAAGAAGAAAAAGGGCACAATGAGATAGCAGAAGAAATGTTAAAGAGAATGGAGGAGAACAACCTCTACATAAAGCTAGAAAAATGTATATGGAAAGTAAGAGAAATCAACTTCCTAGGGCTAGTAATGGGGTCAGGATAAATCAAGATATAGAAAGAGAAAGTAGCAGGAGTTCTGGAATGGCCAAGGCCAAAAACAGTCAAAGAGGTACAGAAGTTCTTAGGGCTAGCAAACTACTATAGGTGATTTGTCAAGAATTTCACTAAAATAGCTAAGCCAATGCACAAACTGGTCAGAAAGAACGAGAAGTAGAGTTGGGGAGAAGAGCAGGAAAAGACATTCAAACAGTTGAAATAGGTGTTCATGATATGACCAGTGTTAGTGGCACCTGATTTAGATAAAGAAATGAGGGTAGAGGCAGATGTATTGGAATACACAACAGGAGAAGTGTTGTCGATGAAATGTAAGAATAAGAAGTGGAGGCTAGTGGCTTTTATCTCAAAATTGTTGAATGAGACAGAAAGAAACTATGAAATTCACAATAGAGAGATGTTAGCAATAATCAGATGCTTAGACAAGTGGAGGCATCTGCTAGAAGGAGCACAAAGTAAATTTAAGATTAGGAGCGACTACAAGAATCTAGAGTACTTCATGAGCAGCCAAAAGTTGAACTGTAGACAGGCAAGATGGGCATTATATTTGTCCAGATTTGACTTCATGCTCAAACATGTGCTGGGATCTAGAATAGGAAAAGCTGACAGTTTAAGTAGATGACCAGACTGGCAAAAGAGAATAGAAATGTCACAAACTTCATTCAGCCATATCTCCATCAATTCTTTGATGATTCTCATGGTCTCAATGGCTACAGAAAGCCCTTAAGAAGACCTTTTGATTGATGCCAGTCATGTCTCGAGGCAATCAAAATATTAGCTGAGATATCAGGCAGATTAACTGATAACTACTATAGTACCTATCACAAATGGTCACTTACTTGTTTTGTGATGGGTTGGAATATAGATTCAAAGAGCTTATAAGCAGAGTTAGACAAGTGACAAAAGATGTTGTTAAGTCTGAGGTCTAATCCTCAGACAGAGAGTCCTTATATACAGAAAAGTAATGGTCTGTGCACTAGAACAGAGCATCACATACTACTACCTATTGTTCTACATATGGTAGTGCCTTTGTGTTAGAAATAGTGATAACCTAACCATATGGAGGCTGTCCTTTGTTCTAAGAAAAGAACAGATGAGTATTTATGGGTAATTAATAAAGTCTATGTGCAAATATTGAGGTCTTCATATCTCCACTAATATTAATTGCCTCAGTGCTGTTTTAGGCTCATTTTAAGTGGTATGAAGAGGGCTTTTCTGATGCCTAAAAGTGAAGCTTAGATCATGACAGTTTCCAAGATATTGGCGATTTAATAAACAGTACCATAATGGTTACCAGTTGATCTGCCTAATATCTCGGCCATTACTGATTGCTTTGAGACATGACTGGTATCAATCAAAAGGTCTTTTCAAGGGCTTTTGGGTGCTATTAAGACTGTGTGAATCATCAAAGAACTGATGGAGATATGGCTGAATGAAGTTTGTAACATATTTTTAATGCTATTAGTGTGGGCAGCCTAGCTTATTCCTTGTCTGATGGCAAATAATTCTGCTTCAGTGGTTGAGATGTTCATAGCATGATATATGGCTTTGGTGATTAGGGCTTGTCCTCATCAGATATGTGTGATAGATGTGACAATGTTGTTTTTTAAACTTGAATGTGATATGATGAAGAGGGTGTTAGGGTCATCTTTAGAGGCTCTATAGACATTTTTGAGCTTGTTGAGGTGGGTGGCTCTTACTTTGGCATCTTTGCATTTAACTACATTAAAAGAGAAATGATTAGGGAATATATCTACTAGACAGAAACCAGGAGACAGTTTTTTGTTAAGATTGTTGAATACTAGTAGTATTTGGTTTAGGCAATGGTTGATATTTACAATTGGGCTTTTTATTTTAAGATTCTGTTTGAATGTTAATTGGCTAGTGACCATGTGATGAGGGGTAGCCTGCTTTGAGTGATGTTTGTCTAGGAGAGTGTTGATGGCATGTTGCTTGGGGAGTGAGACTACTCATAGGTGGTGACATCCTATGAGTTTGTCAAGGTGGAAGTGAATAGGGATAAGACCAGCAATGGCTTCAACTTCCCATGTGGGAGATGTGCGAAACACTCCTGTGATCTATAGGGCTGCTCTTCATTGCATTTTCTTTAACTCTTTAAGAAGGTAAAAGGTAGGGGCGCCTTTGAAGTACCAGAGTTGGAGTCCATATAGTGTGATGGGAAGTACACATGTCCTGTATAAGAGGTGCTTATGCACAGAAGATAGGCCTCTTGTAGAGTTGCCAAGCATTTTCATGCTTTTGATGGTAGAAATTGCTTTGTTGGCATAGTAGTGAGTGTGGTACCTAAAGGAAAGTTTTTTATCAAAGAAGAATCTAAGGTATTGCCAAACATCTTTGGGGTTGAGGATAGAACTGCCTGCTGGGCTGAGG
>Ga0153994_1000287_pt1 | contig 15108 bp, 17 predicted proteins | sample TSNC078MetaG_FD_104735 | JGI IMG/M metagenome (GOLD analysis project Ga0153994, IMG submission 104735) | Attine ant fungus gardens microbial communities from North Carolina, USA - TSNC078 MetaG | ecosystem: Host-associated > Fungi > Mycelium > Unclassified | place: USA: North Carolina, Lumber...
ATAAAAACATGTTTAGTGGCCTTCTAGTAATGCTCAACAGGTCATTGGTAATAAGATAAGGGGAATTGTGTTCAATACTGACTTTTACTTTCTTCTTTGGCATACTCACCTTGACTTTTAGGTATACTTATTGACCTTATTAAACTTTTTCACCTAATCTGGACCTGATTGAAAGAGATTTTCAACTTTTGGCACTAATATAAAACTTATTGATACTAATAAAAATAAGAAAAAGTTAGGATCAGTATTTTGGGTTTTTCCTGATGTATACTTTCCCAAATGTCCCTTCACCGACTTGAGCCAATATATCGTAAATGCTGAGTGACTTGGTGAGTCAGTTTCACAATAGTTGGTTCGTCAATTGATGAACTGGGCATTGTAGACAATGGCGGCGGCGGCGCAGGCGTAGACAGGCTTTGTTGAACGGGAGGGGAAGAGACTTCGAGGATACCAAGACTCATGCCTCTCGCGAATAAGACTGAGGTACCCATACAATCCGAGCTTAAAATTTGAGGACCAAGAGCCGTCTTGATAGTTAGGGAATCGCTGCTCCGATACCTCCTTTTCAAATAGGTGCTGAACCCTTATTTCGAAAAGTACTCATGCGACAAAAGGAATACCACAGACGTACAGAAACTCTAACTGAATGAGATCGGCATCCGGGGATAAGCCACGCATCTTGCTCAAAACAGCGAGCGCCTCGTCATCACGACTTTGATTCACTAGCCATCTATGGATAGAACGATATAAAGCACAATTACAACCCCAGTATACGAAAAACTCACCGAGGTGGGAATGGCATGAACAGAATTACAACTCCGAGAATAACAGCAGGAACAAGTTGTAAGGCAAGAGGCAGCCTCCAAGCAGCTTCATGTTGACCTGCTCCAGATCCTCCAATGAAATTTGCACCTTTTCAGTGCACTGTCATATTAGTACCCTGTGCTTCATAACCTAAATGACCTGCCATAATCAATCCAGAAAGATATCATGATGCCAAATGTGATAGCAAGTGGTTGAAGAACGACGACGTACCTCAGGAGGAGCAATCCCGGCATTGTAGAGCGGGACAACTATACTGAGCGAACCAACGCCCATACTGGTGACAAATTGACCTGAAAATCAGGTCAGTAATATGGGACATCAGAACTCGATTATTCACCTCTGTAGATAGACGGTGGTCCTTTAGCGGAGGTCTGAACAATGACTCCAATACAAAACACACAAGCGGCTGAATATTACTCGATAGTATAGGGGTGAGAAAATGACACACCTAAGACAATGGTATATCTTCATGAAAACCTGTCAGCAAAGTAGGCTTGAGGCAGTCAACTACTAGTCGGCGACGAGTGATTGGTAACTGAAAGTTCACCAGTTACAAGGACACCGAACCATGCTCCAAGTTCGAGTATCGACACTAGCCAGCCTTGATTTCCAGGGTCATTTACGGCTGACCCCATACGGTCCTTGAAGGAGTGCATGCTGATGAAGTAGTAAGTCCGATTTTTACCAGATCAATGATTGACTTACACTAGTACACTGGAGAAGACACCCTGGACCACGTTAGTCCATGGGATCCTAGATGTCATTATTTAACTTGCTTGGTTATAACCTGGCGGTAGATCGCAGAGGCATCAGAGCAGAAAAAAGAAAGTGGGAGGATGAGAAACTATACCGTAAAGCCTAGACATAGTCAGTATGTATCTCACTAGCGGAGAAGTTGGAGAGTCCACTCACAATTCTCCCAATGATGCAAAAATGGCAATTGAAAAAATTTTGAACAAGACCAGCAGCCTAAATTAGCATTAGCCGAAAACATCTAGTTGGATCTATCATAACGCATCCATCCAGATGCTCCAGCAAGGGCTCTATGCCGTACAGCGGTAAGATTCGAGTCGGTCCCCACAGCTCCTCCAGCCATCGGGTGTAAACTGGGGGAGAAGTCATGACAGTCATCTTATACTCAATTGTCCTGTGTCGGAAATTTTATTTTAGGTGTGTGAAAACTGCTTAATTCTCGGGACGCGTTTCAAAAACTGTCAAAATAGTGATTGACTGACTACGCGGGGCTGGTGGATCAATCCGTAGTAACCTGGATTACCAGATACTTTTTTAACTCAACAATTTATGACGCGGTATACGAACACAGTCCGCGGGAGACTTCGACAACTGGCTACTGTTCAGCATCCTCATCGTCTCCAGGGAAGAATCTACGGAGGGACGAGCTCGGTGTTGTTTGAGGGCGTATAGTGGATTTGGGGCTTGCAGATTGCACATGACTCAATTTTGATGGCATGCTGACGCGAGTATGTAGCTTTTCAGGTACAGAGATATCGGAAGGAGAATTTCCAAAACGAGGGGGAAAAATGATGGACGAAGAGGGCATAGTGTCCTTATATGGCACCTTATTTTTCCTCGTTGAACTCTTTGATGACCAGTCCTGGAGAAAGTTCGAGAGAATCTCTCAAGAGAGCGTTGGGAACGGTGTCATGAGGAGCTATGTACGCCCTTTCCTCCTTTTTCATCTAAAACTTCACTTTAAAATACACTATGCAGCTCGAGTGGCTAACCCCAGTTCCCTCGCCCAACTCACCACCACCACCGTCATCACCACCATATACTCTGTCCTCTGTTATCCGTGACAGAACGCAACATTGGCGTCGATCAAGGAGTAAGTCATTGACTCAATGCGGACAAAAAGGCACGAGAAGCAGCCAGGAAGCCTGCTCAGCGAGCTGAAACCCTATTGATGCAGTTAAAGCCGCTCCATAGACTCTACACTCCAGTGATGCACCTTTCTCAAGCAGATCCTTTGCCATCTGTTTCCCTTATCAATCTTACCAATCTAATTCTATGTTGTTATGGCCTAGATCAAGATAGTGTGTCAGTCGTTTACCCCAGCAGAAATATTTTTGGACAAGATTGCATAACCAACTTCTAGCATAATATTCCTAGCACACGAGACTACTGTATATAAAATGCACCTATGCCCTTGCCTGCTTACAGAATGATAACCAGGAATACATGCAGTGTCTCAAGAAATTTGAGATGCCTAGTGAAAAGGATGAATGCACATATAATCAAGAATTTACATGAAGAAAAGGGATGTTGCAATGCAAAATTTAGGCAGCCCCAATAAATATAGGCATACCATGACTATGTATCAAGATGAACGGCGCTGGGCCCTGTTCTCCATTCGCTGGAAGCCGCCGAAATCCCCGCTTCTGTGCATTCTGGGTGAATGTTGCCCACATTTTGTCCGCTTGCGCCATCGGCATCCATGACCACGTGCGTACCCTTTTCCAAAACGCTTCACGTATGGCCTCGATGACTCTTGGGTTCTCTCTGTTTGCCTCCAGTATGCGATGCCACGTCTTATAGTACTGGCATGAACTGTAATTCTGCACTCGGGCCGACACCCTTGTATTCGGTAGTGGGAGCAGCCAGTTAAACGCCATCCGCCACCGCTCATATCCTGCCCGTGTGTATCACACTGCAGTGAAAACTGTGTCTAACTGCAGCATCTGAAAAGGTGCTTCATCCGGTGAGTTTCTGTCATCCTGATTGAGCCGAGAATACGAAAGGGTCGCCATGCCCTTTGGATTTGGAGTTTTGCATTTGATATCAATGACCATCTGACGAAACAGATTGGTCAGGAACATATCGATGTTGCGCGTGTCCTGCTCGGGGGGGAGTGGGTCGTTGTCTTCCAGGTCTGAGCCAGTATCATGATTGATGCTGGCAAGCGAATGCCCCGCTGCGCTGAGATGGAAAAGTACCTCGTCGTCCTCTCTTTCATTCACATAGATCGGCATTGGTCGTTTGTTTGTGGTTCTCATCGGCATATCAGCTACTGGAGGAATCATTCCTGATCGCGTAAACTTAGCAATAACCTCAGTCCGTGACAAACCACCAAACAGATGCCGGAAGCCAGGAATTGACAGCTCTGGCAAATAATTTGCTTGCATGCGGGGAACTCCATGCTCCTCGAGCTTCATTTCGCGCAAAAAAAAGTATCCATACGGATGGTATGGAATACATGGCTCGTCTTCTTCAACTTCACTATGCTGACGTCGTGCCTCCACACGTGCTTCATGGCCCAGAAACATCCATTCTGCTCTTCTGTTTGGATTGTATGCAGCGCTCTCAACCATCACCCCACCTACTCCATTGATCTCTGTAAGAGAAAGAATACTTCGCATGAGCTCCCGGCATGCAGGTCCATCGTCAGGCCGTGCATGAAGGCTATTAACAAGCCAAACACAACCAGCAGTGAGAAGCAGAGATTGATACAGGAATCGATGCCCTGACAATCCTGCAGCCTGCAGTGATAGCACCTGGCTGCAAGCCGTCAGGCGGATGAGGCGTAAGGTCCTTCAATTAATAAAGAACTCAACACAGCCCAACTACACAAGACTTCCTATGACTTACCACCAATCGGTGCATGTGAATGCACATAGACAGCCACGAATTGCGTCAGAGTTGATCATGGTAAGGATATGATCTGCTGCCACATATGGCACTCGGACCTCCAGTCGGGCTTTTGAGGGATTGTGTATCTGAGCCTTCTCGTAAATGGTATAAAGGCCATTTAGTGTTCGGGGAGGTTGCCGGGGCCCCAATGCCTCTGCTGTAGTCAGATGCTTTGCATGATGTCCTCCCTCCACATTGTACACAACCGCCTTGTCAGTAGTATATGCCTGAATGTAGACTGCACCATCAATCCTACTTGCCCTAACACTGGGCTCTAAACGAAAGCCACTCAGGCTAGGGAGGTGCCCCGAGATATCCCGATAGTATCTATAGATATGATTGACAGACAAAGGGCAAATACTATCCAAAGTACTTACCTTGCACAGCTGATACGAGTGGCATTGAAAGCAGCTTGTACACTGATTCCAAGCCCTATACTGGCAAGGACATCATGACAAGCAGTCACCCACTGAAGGCAGAGGCCCTCAGGACTGCTGACCTCGATTCCAACATCCACCTACCATTGTCCCCGTACATGTGCATTTGGGACAAGCTGTGCATCATTGAACGCCTGTTGAAGTGTATCCTGAGCTGCATGTAAGTTCACATGATGCACATATGCCTGCTTGACGCCTCGGATGGTGTGTATCACTATAAAAGAGGAGGCCCAATCAATGTCTGCAGGATGCAGTACTATGTTCGAGCGAAGGGCTAAGCGAATCTCTGTGGCTAAAAGAGAAACATAGCGTTTGTCAATGACCTTTGTCCCCCAGGCCATGTGGCCGTTTTGCCTCCGTGCTCGCTCTGCTTCTGTTGCAGCCGTTGCCAGATACTCAGAAGCAATTTCATTGCCTCCTAGCACCTGGATCGCCCTCCTGAGCCCATGCTCATACCATAGGTCACGTTCATACTGGCTTGTCATGTATGGTTGAGGGCTTTGACTTTGCTCCTCAGTCCACAGCTTGGGAAAAAATATATGGAGACTGTGTCGTGTCCCAAACGTCCCAAACTCAAAGTTTGGGATTTTATGGTATGGAATTGTCCTGTTCTCTTATACAGGATGGGGTCAGTCATTCTCAGATCAGTATCACTGACTACTCACCATGTGATGCTTGACGTGTATTGACGTCTTGACTTCATGCCCTGTGTGAGGGACAGCACATGCTGACACTGGGGCATCTACCAGAAACTCGTCTGATATCCCAATGATTGAATCAATGTCACGATGGAGCTCAACTTCTTCCTCCCCTTGCAAATAATGGGCATCGAGGTCGAGAAAGACCTGCTGGGTAATTCCGGCCTCATTACGATATTTACCAGTCAGGGCACAAATGATGTATTCGTCGTTTTCCCCATTATTGTACATTTGCGTGCAGTGCCTGATGAACTCTGCAGGTGAGTGAGATACTCTCGGACGAATGTCTTCCATTGCGTTGGTCTCTTCCACTGTGTTTGTTGTGTTTGTGTTGTTTGTGTTTTGTGTTGTGTTTGTGTTGTTGTGGATTTTCTTGGATTGGATTGGATTGGATTGATTTAGGGATAAAGGTCAAGGGTTAAGGGTTGAAGGTTTTTTGTTTCTATACAAGCTAAATGGGAATAATGGTTCTTCTCCATTTGGAGACAGATAAAATGGCTAGAACCTGAAACCCTAAGCCCTGAATGTTCCAGCTTACCAATGTGGAGCTGTTTATCTGTCTACAAATGTAGAACCACTATTTCCATTTAACTTGTAGAGAAACAAAAAACCTTTAAACCTCTTGATAATGATCTGCCTCCAGCAAGCTCCTAGAATTATGTAATGGATGTTGGATATTTTGTCTTGGGTTGTCATGTTGTGTATTACTAACATGCTGAGCTTAGATGAAAAGGAATTCACTGCAAATGGGAACACAGCTGGTCTCAAAAAAACCACTGGCAATAGACCAATCAACTAATCAAGTGCATATGGCTCTGGCTGCCATCATAGAATATCCTGTCATCATTTGATGTCATATATTTAGATATCTAGATAAGGGGAACAGTGCCTTCTAACATTTACATGGCATCTGATATCATACTGACTATCCAAATCCCTTACTTATGTGCATGCCCTCTAGTCCCTGATTATTATCAAGCAGATTTCAATGTCGACCACCCGAACCAACATGGATTTATCCGAGGTCGAGGAACGAACACCGCCTGGTGAGAGATCCACAAAGAAGTGCTAAAACACCAATACATCTACGAATTTGATTTACGGAAATTCTTCGACAGTATCAACCTAGATTATCTACATCACACTCTATGAGAGATGGGCTACAGTCCCGGAATCATCTCAGAGATCAACAAAATAAATAGAACGATGCCGTACGATCCCTTGACCGGAGAGAAAACCTTAAAGCACGATCTAACGTCAAGCAGCAAGGAAGAAGAAGCCCGAGATAAAAACTACCACTATTATGGTAGTTATCCCGGAGAACAATAACAACACAAAACTCATTATATAGGGGAATGAGAAGGCCAACAGAGTATAGGCTCACTACCATCAGACAGCAGTCTCGATCACCCCTACTGCTATTATCATGGAGTAAGCCAGGGATCTCCGATCTCACCGACTCTAAGTAACATCATAATAAACAAAATAATTTTAAGCCGTCAGACGTCGAAAGTAAAGATCATCCAATACGCAGACGATGGAATACTGTACAGCAATGAACCTTTCAATCCCTTAGACTATTTAACCTTTCCGTCGATAAGTGGAATAAAGATCCATGAGACGAAAAGTCGATGAATCCGTCAAAAGGACTGAGCGATCCCTTTAAAATTACTGGGATTAAGTTACATACTGAACAGTCTCCTTCCTAGCGAAGATCGTCCCGAAGGTCTATTAGTAACAAGTACTCGAACGCCGAAAGACTACTCCTTCCGTTTAGAAGGGATGATTTTACGAGCCGCCGACTACGACGAACTATATGAGAACAACAACCTGCCAAAACCCGGCGAGAGTCTAACCTCTTGGTACATGACGAAATACCACGGCTGAGCGATGTCGCGTCTCTACCAAGAGAGTGACACAAGCGAGCAAAGAAAACAAAATTTCACCATCACCTTTGAGGAAGATAGTTGAATAGCCAATGAGACGTCCCGTCTAGGCATCACACTCCAAGAACGCTCCCAACACACCTGGATATCGATAGGTGGTGAATACGAGAAAACTACAATCTTTAACATGTCGACTTTTGTGTCCTATTCCTTATTGGAATTAATAGATGAGATAAGACTTAAGGACTTAGAGCACATAAGTAAATGAAAAGGGGTGCGGCAACTTCCGTCAATTCGAAAAGCAATACTAAAAGCTCGACGAAAAAGAAGGCACGAGAAAGCCAACAGATATCTTCTGAATCATCCGTGCTCACTCCGAACGTCTGGAGTGGTAACTCGTAGAGACATCTCTGTTTGTACAGAATCTACGTAACCTCTAATATATCCAATGTAGGCCCCTCTTATAACGAAAGTGTCCCGTGAGATAACGTCACCGGTAACTTTTATCCTGACAAACGAAACTTCAACCCTCGAATACCTAATTTCCATTCGCCCTTACAGCCAGAGTTAAATATATAAACCTATTTCTCCCTATAATCGGCACCAAAGTGATGGCATGGTCGTTGAAAAGCCGTGTACCCGGTCCGCAAGGATAATCAAACACTTGACAATAGCAAAGGAAAACGCGAGTTATTTAAATAAATAATTAAACCTGATTAGGCACGATCTCCTAAACCAAGATTCCTAATAGTACCTCGTGGGGGGAACCCTGCGATGCGTCTGTAAAATTAAGGAAAAGAGCTCTGCTGAACTAAGAGGTATTAAAGAATAGTCCCTCTTACTGGATAAACCAATAGACCTATCGAGCCTCTACAGAGAGGTCCGATAACTATTCCCCTTACCTCAGATTAAATCTTGATAGTTACGTACCTCAAGGAGCTAATTTACATTGAACGAAACCGTGTGATGTCCAAGGATGCAAAAACACGTACATTGTACAGGGAGGGACTCCATCTCGCATAGAACTGACAAAAAGTTGTCAGTTCTACGAGCAGTATATGTACGAAAGAAAAGGAATACTGTTCGTCTTTCTCCAAATCATTCCACCAAACTACAACACCGCCGCCTTCAATCCAATCACTTGCATCAAATAGGCCATCTGTAACACCACCAACAGAAGCCTTGATTGCATTTAAAGAAAAACACAGACTGGTTTTCCGAGGCGAATAAGACTGGCAAGGATCAATAGTTACAAGAATATAGTAGTTTATGCTCGAAATTCAAAACACATCAAACACCACCACTAAATGACCGTACAGGTATTGAAAAGGCGCCAGCAAAGCTCGCGGGCATGGTCGGCATAGTAAAGGGGCTCAGGCCATCCACGACTTTTGATCCTTCCAGATCCCTCATCGTTACACTCAATCTACCAAATCGATCTCTAATGCTACTTGTACCAAAACTATCTGGTGTTTCGTCAGTGGCATTATCAAATCCTTGTTCGAACTGCCCCCAATCGCTGCGCAATGTGAGATAAGGTTTCAGGAGTGATACATCGATGCGCCCAAGAGAATTCTCTGTAATATATGACTTGAGGATTTCAGGCCACACAAGGAACACGTTCCCCAGTTTTTTGATAAACTTGAAACGATCGTCTAGAGTGAGAGTACTTATCGTGTCTTGGTCTGATTTGATATCCCATATATAATTGCCCCATTTTTAGTGCAGTCGTGTTCCAAGAAAAGACTAGTCAAATATGGGTTCTTAGCCTGCCTTACTTTGGTCATGAATCAAACATATCACATGGCATAGTGGTGAGCGCACATGCCATGCTCGCTGTTCATTTATCCTGTTGGCTAGACTGGATTAGTTAGTTAGTTAGTTATTTGTAGACACAAGTCCATCAGAAACAGTCCTTGGCTGTCATATAGCAATACATGTGTGTCAGCAAGTACTCTGAAATATCTGAAATTTTAAATTCTCCATCTGTTGAAATACTACTCCATCATCAACCTTAGAGATTTTTGATGCCAGGTCATACTCACACAAGCACACTTATTGCAGCATATTGCTTTGATGGTACTCCCTGGAACTGGCCTACTTGGCAAGACCTAACTGGTGTACATCATGGTCTATTTCCTGCTGATGATGCCAAGCTTCCATACGGGTGGACAAGACAAAATGCCTCAGATGTCAAGGCCTTCTTCAATGCATACCATCGCATCCCAGTGCATCAAGATGATCTTCGTATTGCATTTGCCAATGAAAGGAAGGGCAGCCCTCAGTATCCTGGGCGTGACTTTTGGAGAGAGTGGGTGAAGCGGAGATGGGCACATTGGGGTATCCACAGCATCATTCTGAAGGAATTGAAAGAAACCAGAATTCATCCACAAGCGATTCTTCTTCGGGAAGGCACAGAGTCCTTTGCTTGGCCCAATGCCAATGAGTATATTCCCATAGTAATTGACTCACTTGGAATACAACTCTTTGGTGAAGATGCGTTCCATCTGGGCTATGATATATTACCCTCTCAGTACCGATCAGTCATTAAATCTTTTGTATTGACATCCTGGACACGAATCCGCTCACAAATCAAATACATGCAGGGGAGAGCAAATCAGATTGAGGCAATTGCAAAGGCTTCATTCAAAGGTAGGTCATGAGCTGTCTGCATCCAATACTTTGTCTAACCGGTTCCCAGATCTGCAGGAGGCAAAGCTAACAAAAGGAAAAGTTAACGCAGTCATCCGGGCAGTGGCAAAGTGGAAGGAATGTGCAGATATGATTGCAAAGCCAGCAAAGGCAATAGAGGCAGATGAGATGCTAGGGAAGCTCCAAATAATTATGGAGGCACTTGGTGCATGGATTCTGTCAAAGAATACCTCAAAAGGTCTGTTCCTTGTCCTTATATGTGACACTTGACTAACGTCTCCACTTAAGTCAAACAGGATTTTGAGGCCCATTTGCTGCACTCGTTAGCATCAACAGAGGATGTGGCAGACATTATTAATGTCTACTACGAGTATTTCGACAATGAAGACCACGATCTTGACGTTACACCTGCTGCAGAGGAAGCCTTTCTTCATCCACTGCTGCCAGATGGTCAAATCGACTTCAGTATGGAAAATGAGGCCAGCATGTCCTGTTCTGCGCTGTTGAGTGCTCTTGGCTTGAAGGAAGGCCGATTTCCATTATTCAACAGCTTCCGATATTTGTCAGGCACAACAACGCCTTGGGATAATCAAAGTGTCTTCAATGTCAGTAAAAACGAGATTCCCTCCTATCTGAGCGTACTTGGTCTTCACTGGCATCAACTTGCTGGTATCCACTCAATTGTCTGCACAATTTTCACAGCAATAGAAGACTCGTCACATCCATGTGGGGTTCTAATTGGTGATGAGGTTGGCCTTGGAAAGACAGCCCAAGCCATCGGAGTGATTGCCTTTCTCAACATGGTTATCTTTCTCCAATCAGAACAGAAGCCATTACCACCTGTCCTGAGTGAGTGTTCTGTGTCTCTTCTACTTGTCTTTGACTAAGCCTTTTGTTGAGACAATCGGCCGTTCTTAGGAGGGAGTAGGATTGTCCCATCTTTGTCACATCTCATCCTTTGTCCTGGTATGCTGATTGCACAATGGGTCAATGAGTTGAAGACTCTGTTTCGTCCTCATGCAATCGAAATTCTCATCTATGACAGTCGTGTGATGGCATCTGAGTTCTGGGGTGAATCAGGTCAGGTGCAATCATCTCTTCACATGCCACAGCAGCGCATTGTCATTGCAAGTCATTCAGTATGTGCAACGCTTTTTGTGAAGGCCATGACTAACCAATTTCCTAGGTTCTATTTAATGACTTCAGGAAACTACACAGGAGGCCCAAACGAGAGAGGAATGCTCGGCCATGGATGGTACCTGAAGCAACGAATGAAAGGAACATTGACCAGAGCCTTTTTGGTCAGCGTTTCCTCTCAATTGTCGTCGATGAGGCTCATCACATGCACAACTCTGGAAATAAGCACCTAGCAGCGCTAAGGGTTCTGCAACAGGCATGTGTAAGACTGGTGATGACAGCAACCCCATTACACACAGCGGCAAAGGTACAGTCAAATATATTTATGTATTAGATAAATATTGGAATTTTGTGTTTAGGACATTGCATCAATGGCCCGCCTGACAGGCATACGTCATTTCTTTAGTGAAGTATCCCATACGGAAGAAAAGAAGGATGCCTCTTGCCTTCGTAGAGCAAGAAAGCTTGAAGACGGTGGTGAAATGCTATCCCGCGAGCAGTCAAAGATTGTCCTGCGACTGCAAGATCACTGTCGTGGCAATTTCCTGCGGAGACACAGCAAAAGTACAACCCCCACTGGCCATCCCCTGCTCAGTCTTCCTCCATATCGCGAAATTATTGGGCTACTCAAGCTGACAGAACGGGAAATGAAAATAATTGAGGACCGTGCAGAAGCAGCAAAGGCAGCGTAAGTTCATCTTGATATGCTTCCAGTGACAACTCTCTGATCCCCTATTCAAATAGTGTCCTGAGTGCGAGCGATACTAGGATTTATACCAAGGTGAGTGGAATCTGCTTTCCATGCCAAGTGCATCATATCTAATGGGGTCACAGAAATTCTACCTCGAATATCGCCTTGCTGTGGGCTATGCTAAGGCAGATCCAGCAAGTCTTCTCCCAATGTTCCCAGATCTCGCCCAATGGTATCCCATGAAAAGTACCAAAATGGACGTGTGCACCAGGATCTGTGCCTATTATCTGACAGATGATCGCATTCCAGACATTTCCTTTGACAATGGTGAAGTCCATTTCCCCACCATTCCAGGCCAGTGTCAGGATTCTCCAGAAAGGTCGCGGCGCATCATCATATATGCAGAATTTCCGTCCATGGCCCCGCTTTTGCAAAATGTATGTCCAGCAGCTTGTTTGCTCATGTGTTCTGATGCCCCCACTCAGATTTTGTCATTATATGGTGTACCAAGCCTGGCCATCAATGGACAAATAGCGTTTGGCAAACGAGATGAATACATCTGGGCGTTATACGACGACAAGCATCCTGCGCGTGTCCTGATTTTTTCGAGTGTTGGATCGGCAGGTCTCAACCTGTCGATTGCAGATATAGTGATATTCTTTGTAAGTATTTTTTGGAAACCCAATGGTTTGTGACTCACAGGTAGCAGGACCAGCCATGGTCCTCACAAGACGAGTGTCAGATCCGCGGAAGGGCTCACCGGCAGCCGCAAAAGAAGACGGTAACAGCGATTCACCTCCTTGCCATGGATTCGGCAGATCCATTGATTTGGGAAATGGCACGCGGCAAGTCGGCCATGTTTGATGCCTTCGTGATCAAAGAGAAGGCAGAAGGTGGGTAAGATCTCAGCATAAGTTCATTTTCTGAAAATGCATTGTAGAACTACGCATGCTTTTGCGAGGGGATGTGCCTGATGGTGGCGATGAACAGGAAGATGACAAACCAAGAGCACCAAGTGTCAAGATGTGACATCCCCGGTCAAAAAAGCCACACACAGCTAAAGAGACCATGGTTGAAGATGTTCATTTGCCACCCCTTGCTCCTGAATTGGAGCATTTGGGCGCTCAGATTGGTAGACGTTATTTCCTTACTTTTGTACAGGTTCTGTCTGACAACAATGGCATTTATAGATTCACCATCAAGAAAGAATGAAGGCAACTTAAGCGACCGTACCATCATCATGGACAGTGTCCATGAGATCGAGGAGGATCCTATACAAAGTAAGTCTCTTATACTCACATTGTATGTTTTCATTTAGAAAAATACCAGGCAACAGCCAGGATTCAGCAAGGAAGAGACCTCGAATGGATGGGCAATTGGGACAAGGAGCAGAATCCGAGTGTAGGCCATTTATTTCTGTACATCAGTCCCATGTACTTACCACCAACAGCTACTGTATTGCACGAGATAGGGGTTTCAAGTGGTAAGTATCAAGTGCCTAGTGTCTGGGCCCATTTGATTGTCTTGTAGGAGAAAAGCGGAATCCCATTGTGAAAAGGAATATGGGAGCTACTACATCCATTCCACGTGTAGCACTGCTTGGGCAGCGTTCAAAACGAAAACAATAGCTCCAACCCATTAAACCGACATGTAATTATAACCCCACTTCATACTATCCCATCAAACATTGCCTACACCTCACTCCTCCATATGCCTCTCAGAGAGATACCATTTAGATTTTTTGAAGCCCTCTGCATCTTACTGTTTTCTTGTTATGTAATAAAAATGCTGGATCCAGGAATTGTCATAGAGGACTCGTCCAGATGGGATGTTTCTGAAACTGAACTTGAAAAATGTTTTTCCCACAAGGAACTTCTTGCCCACTGCCCAACGCAGCTCTTGGTTATCCTTTCTCAAGGCATGCGTATTTTTTATAAATTACCACGTGCTCAATTAATTTACCAGCATCGCCGCCGTCTCCGGCGATCTTTCGGCCCTCACTGCTCCTCCCTTTATCCTCTCTCTTACTTCTCTTATAGAGTTTCCTAGTATAACTCTCCTCTGCTCCTCTCCATTCTTCCTGCCCACCGTATCTTCTCAGCCTACTGGTGCGAGCGTCTCCACCTCTTTGCCACTATTTTGGATGCCCCCGATGCCGAGGCTCGTGCTTTGGCTGTCCTTCACCGGTTTATCGTGCACTTTTCGCTTTTTTCTCTTCTTCCTCGTTTATTTTCATGTCCAGAGCGCTCTAAAGGATCACTACACTTCCAGAAACGAGGTCGTGGGCTCAGAGAAAAAGTGCTTTTCCATCTGCTCTTCCCCCCATCTAATTGCTTCATCTCAGGTTTTCGGGAGGATTATGACGAATAGACTCATGCACATTTTGAATGACACTGAGAATTTTCTCTGTCATGGAACCATCTGTGTTGACTCGTGCTTGTGCTTGTGGGTGGGTTGGTGGTATGAAGTCGCCTAGGGTCAACGATGTCCGCGGGTGCAATGCAAATGGCCTAACAAAGATCTCTCAAATGCACAGTCCAGTAGTATGTCTTCTTGAACTGACGCAAGGATAGTTGAGGTGCCAGGCCAGCGGACTTTATCTTCTCGGAGACCAAGAAAGACTGGACAACCGGTATAATGGCGGTATCTGGTATGTCTCTCTTCATTCCCTTCTTCTCTCTGCTCACCATCTTCTGATCAGGAGGTTTCCCGGTGCACGTGTTTGGCCGCCTTTGCCTCCCATCCCTCAATCTGTGTCTCACTCTCTTCCGCCCATCGATGAGCAGGATCGTTTATTGCGCTTGTATCTCACTCATGTCCGGCGGGGATGACAATAGCAGATGTGTTCTTATGTGTCAGCAAGCGAGGAAGGACTTTTACAAAAAGTTTTTGGCGGAGGAGTTACCGATCGAGAGCCATTTACCCACACACTTGTTGCATGATTATTTTTTGGCGGGATTGCAGTGAAGATGACTGAGAACAAACAGGATGCAATGGTCAGTTGAAGAAGTACTTTAATGGAGTCGATACTGATGAACTTGATAAGATATTCTAACGTGGACATACTTTTACCGTCGAATGACACAGAACCCGAATTACTACAATCTGCACAATGTCAGTCATCAACATCTGTC
>Ga0153994_1000288_pt1 | contig 15090 bp, 7 predicted proteins | sample TSNC078MetaG_FD_104735 | JGI IMG/M metagenome (GOLD analysis project Ga0153994, IMG submission 104735) | Attine ant fungus gardens microbial communities from North Carolina, USA - TSNC078 MetaG | ecosystem: Host-associated > Fungi > Mycelium > Unclassified | place: USA: North Carolina, Lumber...
AGGAATCTCGGAGAGGAGTGGTATAGATTGATAGGAGTGAGGATAGGACAAGGAGAAGACGTAAATGACTTTAATCTACGAACTAAGGAACTCGGATGTAACTACTGGAGTACTTATACTAAGTCTGGAATAAGAGGAGTACAAGTAACTAGTTTACATCGTGATCCTATAGGAGTAGACAACAGGAGTTTAGGAGCGAAAAATTAGTAATAATATAAAATATAAAAGAAATTATTTTATTTAATGGTTATTTTCTGTTATATGACACTAGTTAAGGTTTTTAGTAAAGTTATATTGTAAGTTAAAAAATAAAATAACTTAGATGTTACCTAAGTAGTAAACAACTATGTATATTGCATTATCTAAAAGATAAAGTAACTATACAAAGTAAATAAATGTTTGGTATTCAAATAAAAAGTATAATAATATACCTCAGACATTATTCAAGTAATAAATAATTAAGAAAAATATCTATGAAAGTTGTTTATATAAGTGTACAGCATAAATAATGATGCAAGTTACAAAACCAAAGTTAGACAGTTTCATATCTATCACAAATGGTTATTTACTTATTTGTAATTAGGCTTAGGTACTTTGAATAGTTTAAAAGTATGAAATTAGACAAGTGACAAAAGATATTATTAAATCTAAGGTCTAATTTTTAGATTATAAGTTCTTATATATATAATTGTAATAGTTTATGCACTAGAACAAATTATTATATACTACTACCTATTGTTTTACATATGGTAGTATCTTTGTACTGTAAATAACAATAACTTAACCTTATAGAGACTGTCTTTTGTTTTAAAAAAAGAACAAATAACTATCAATAGATAATTAATAAAGTCTATGTACAAACATTGAAACTTTCATATTTCCATGAATACTAATCGCCTTAGTGCTATTTTAGGCTTATTCTAAGCAGTATAAAGAGAGCTTTTCTGATGTCTAAAAGCAAAGCATCAGTCATAGCAGTTTCTGAGATATCAGTAATTTAATAAATAGTATTGTAATAACTTAACTATAAGGGGATAGCTTTATTTCTACCCCTGAACTGTATAATAATACTTTAGAACAACCTAAGCCTGTTCAAGTATTACTAAAGTAACACTTAAACACACTAGTATAGCTCTAATTATACTGATTCTGACACAAGAAATATAAATCTAGTATATAATATAGAAAATCCCTTTAGAAGTCTCATTATTATTGAAGGACTGTGATAGTTTTTAGTGATCACCCTAGGTAAATGTTCAGAAAAAACTCAATAGAGTTCTTCATTAGATTAGGCTATTACTTATACTATTTTACAGTAGTTGTACGATTACTAGTCTATGATTACATGTTCTTCTAGAACATTTTATAATTATCTAACCTGGTCACATGATCTAATTATCTAAGCTCCCATACTATTTATATCTTGATCCTATTGTATGACTTGAGGTTGTAAATCAAATATTTAAATATGTGGGAAGTTAGTTCTTTTTTAGAGCTCTTATAATACTTATTCTAATCTCTGAGAATTCTCCTAGAGGTGGGTTATATCATAATTACAAACTGTAATATTAACTAAGGATTCTCCTGGAGTTTTGTGCCCTGGTCACTCTTACATTAGCCTAGATGACTTAATCACTCTTTAAGTCTAAGTTAATAAGGAGAACTTAATAGAGTTCCTATTAGATTTTCTATACTACTTATACAACTACTATATAGTCTGTGTACTACTTTCCCATGCTCATCATGTGATGTGACTATGTGACTTTCCTATTATGTGACTGTGACACCTGTAATATGACACTTTCCCACACTTCTCCCTATATAGTAAGTCTAAAAGAAAAGAAAAGTAAATATAAATAATGGCTTAGCTATTTTGCTAAGTCATAACATAATTTGTCTTGTTTAATTTCTTTTTCTTTCCTAATTGCTTCTATTATTTTTTTTTCTTAGGTCATCTTTCTTTCTATTATCTTCAATTTCTTTTTAATCTTCCCTAGTATTTTTTGTCATATCTTTTATCCAACTATTCAAATAACTTTTTCACTATAAATCTCTCTGGCAATTCTCCCCTTTTAAATATTTCTTCTTTTCTTTTTTGCTAGTTTACTTTTTTACTAATTTACTTTCTTTATGTCTTGTTAATACTCTTCTTTAAATTTCTCAATTGCTTCTTTTAAATTTTCTTGCTTTTTCATATTTTTCTTTTTGTCTTTTTTTAAATTTCATCCTAGAATCTTGCCTATAATTTGTTTTAAAGGGCATCATTCAAGTACTTGAGTGTGTTTTATTATTATATGCAAATTTTGCCATTCCTAACCATTCAGGCCATTATTCCTATCTATGATCAATGAACATTCTCAAGTATTGTTCTAGCTCCTGTATCAGCTACTATTCTCCTAGTGGGTTAGAGAAGGGGATTCTTGAACAGGAGAAAGTTGTACTGTACCAAAATAAGAAGATAGGACAGAAAAATGAATAGGTCTCAGTTAAACAGCAAAAGTATGAATTAAAGAAGTACACCAAGTTGAGAACAAAGCTAAGTATACTAGGTAGTCTCTACTAATTTTATATAGGATGAATGAAAATAGAGTGGGATTTTCAGGTAGTTCTTGTAAGGGTGACTGGAGCAAAAACATTCTAGGAGATTCCTCAGTTAATTATAGTTTATGAAGTATATTACAACCTACCTCCAGGAGATTCCTCAGAGAATTAGATGAGGCTCCTAGAGGGAATAATCTACCTTATATATACTATAGTGTCCTTGCATCCCTACATTGGGTAACTAGGGTCTGAACAATGAAAGTGCGCTAGAAGGCAATAGAGTGCTCTTGGAATGATAGGAGTAAGACCAAATATTATGTAGTAATATTTGATCAGCTACAGAGTCACTTTGGAAAACTGATATGGGCTCTAGAGTCGTTTGTGAGAGGTCTCCTTATAGTTCTTGAATAAGTTAGGGCTTGGGAATCACATGAGAGAGTTAGTTAATGGTGATAATAACAACATGTACACACAGAGCAAACATGTGGTTACCAGCAGTTAATGAGATATCACATGATTGTGACATTCTAGTTTACCCTTTTTATTTGCCTATCTGTTTGTGAGTGAAATGCTGTTGACAATTTACTTTTGATCTCTAACATCCTATTCAACTCTCTTATTAATCCTGCTGCAAATTGGGATCCTCTATTTAAAATGATGCTTTTGGGTAACTTATATAGTTTTTACACGTTATTCCTAAACAACCTTATTAATTCTTTTGCTGATGTTTTCTCTGTAGTAGGTATAAAATGTACTATTTTTGTTAACCTATTGACTACTACCAAAATTAAGTCATATCCCTGAGCCAAAAACAGTTTTGTAATTATCCCTTTACATATTGCTTGATTTCCTTTGTGACTTCTAGTCACCAGAAATTATAGGTGTGTTATAGTTGTGCTATGAACCAGTAGTTACATATTGTATAGTTTATCACTACACCAAAAGGGTGATATTAGCAAGGCTACTTGCTAATGAAAGTCTAGCTATTTATGTAGTTTATTTGAACAGGTATTTTGTTATACTCCCATGATACTATTTAGTAGTCACTTTTTGTGATAGATTTTCTAGTCTGGTCTTCTACTCAAACTATTAGCTTTTTTCATTTTGCTTTTTGAAACATATTTTAGCATAAAATTAAACCTAGACAAGTATAAGGTCTATTTAGCTTGTCTCTGATTTAACTTCTGTGCCTTTATAAAGTATTTGAGATTTTTGTGATTTGTTCAGATCTTAAATTTAACTACTACTTTTTTTAGGAAGTGTCTCTATGTCTCCAGACATTTAACTACTGCTAGTATTTCTTTGTCATATATTTTATAGTTTCTTTCTGTATCATTTAAGGACTTTAAAATAAAAGTAACTGGTCTTTACAAGTTATTTGAGTACTTCATTAATAGTACTTCTCTAGTTACATAGTTTGAGATATCAGCTTCTATTCTGAATTCCTTGTTCAAATTTAGGGCTGCTAATACTGGTTTTGTAATGAAAATACTTTTTAACTCATCAAATGCTTTTTGTTAGCTGTCTCCTCATATCTATTTTATATTTTTCCTAGTAAGCATATTCATTGGCCTAGCTATTCAAGCAAAATTATCACAAATAGTCACTACTTTATTTGTAATTGCTGATTTAGAACTTAAAAGGTTCAAAAATGCAAAGTTTAGACAGTGACAAAAGAAATTGTTAAGTCTAAGATCTAATCCTCAGATTATAAGTCCTTAAATACAAAAGAATAATAGTTTGTATACTAGGACAGATCATCACATGCTACTACCTATTATTCTACATATGATAGTGCCTTTGTGCTGTTAATAGTGATAACTTAACCATATGGAGGCTGTCCTTTGTTCTAAAAAAAGGACAGATGACTATTTATAGGTAATTAATGAAATCTATGTGCAAACATTGAGGTCTTCATATCTCCACTGATATTAATTGCCTTGAGGTCATTTTAGGCTCATTCTGAGTGGTATAAAGAGAGCTTTTGATGGGCCTAGAACCGAAATTGATTGCCTTGAGACATAACTAGCATCAATCAAAAGGTCTTTTCAAGAGCTTTGCATAGCCATTGAGACTATGAAAATCATCAAAGAATTGATGGAAATATGACCAAATAAAGTTTGTGATACTTTTTATGGTTTTTATGTAACTTAGTCATGTGATGTTATCTGATTATGACCTGTGACTCTATAATGCTTAGTCATATGATACTTTTTTGTACTTTATTCTTGTGTAATAAGTTCAGAAAAGAAATATAAATAATGACTTAGCTATTTTGCCAAGTTATGACAGAAAAAAAAAACTTATTATTTTTTTTTCTTTTTGGTCTATATTTATTCTAATTAGTAATATAACAATATTATAATATAATAATACTACTTGTAACTAAAAATAACTAGTTAAGTAATAATTTAGTGATAAAAGTAATAAAAATAACAAGTTAAGTCATTGTTTATAAATAGATTAATCTAATGTTATCCTAATATCATAAAGTTCAATGTTTGTTTAGAATCTCCTAATATTCAATGCATTACTGTATTGTAATGTCTTTATTTATTAGTATTATTATTTTATTTACTAACTATTTATTATCAGACCATGGCTAATAATAACCATAGTCTCACTCAATATTCATAACACTATTTCTGGTATACTAATAGTTTTAAAGCTCAAGTTTTCTATTTTTTTCAGGATATATTCAATATATAATAGATTTAGAATATTGTAATTCAATAACTCTTTTTATAACCTGATGCTAGCTTATCTTGCTTGTCTTTTGTTATAAGTTAAGGTCTATTTCTATCTATTTACTGTTTCATATTATCACAAACTTTATTTAATTATATTTCTATTAATTTTTTGACAATTTTTATGGTTTTAATAGTACTAAAAAGCTTTTAAAAAAACTTTTTGATTGATACTAGTCATATCTTGAGAAAATCAATATTAGCTAAGCTATTAAGCAAATTAGTAAGTAACTACTATAGTACTACATATTAAATTACTAATATTCTGAAAAGTACTATAATCAATATTTTACTTTTAGGTATCAAAAAAGGTTTTTTCATACTGCTTAAAATGAGCCTAAAACAATACCAAGACAATTAATATTTGTAAAGATATAAAGACCTTAATATGTAATAATTTAGTCTAAATAACTTAATTACTCTTCAAGTTTAAGTTAACAAAAAAAACTTAATAGAGTTTTAGTTATTTTTGGTACACTACTTATACAACTACTATATAGTCTATACACTACTTTCCTATACTTATTCTATGACTGTGACTTATGTGACACTTGTAACATAATACTTTTCCAAACTTTTTTCTTTACTACATAGAGAGGAGTATGGGAAAGTATTATATTACAAGTGTCACTTAATTACAATTATATAATAGGTATGAGAAAGTAGTATATAGACCATATAGTAGTTGTATAAGTAGTGTACCAAAAATAACTGGAACTTTATTAAGTTTTCCTTGTCAACTTGGACTTAGAGAGTGATTAAGTCATCTTAGACTAAGTTGCTATACCTAATATACAAACTATCACAATTATATATATAAAAACTTATAGTTTAAGGATGTCATGATGGTGACACCGTGATGCGCACCGCGTGCATGGCTTAGTCACCTAACTATCAGTCATCCCAGAATCTTCCAAATTATTTAATAATCTAATTTATTGTAATTTACCTTAGTTTTGTTCTCTCTTGGAAAAACTCCACTCTGCTTGTCACTCTTACTTCTTCCTCTTAAATATAATCTTACTGAAATCCAGAAGGGGCAAGTGTAGAGGTGGGCACAACTAGTCGTTGAGGCCAAGCCCTCCCCTAGAGTAAATTTCTCTTCTGGAGTCATTCCTGACAGTAGAACAAAACTAAACTACTTCTATACTACCATCAACCCCACTCCTCTCCTTCAAGAATATCTAGTTATGTCCTGAACTCTGAACCTGGACCCTCGACTAGAACATTATCTGAGAAGAGATATTGCCCAGCTGATTATCCTCAGAGAATCCATAGTAACCCCTGTAGAGCACCCCCTTACTGTAAGGGCGACTGGACACCAGACTCCAGGAGAATCCTCAGTTATATTACAGTCTGTGGTTATAATACAACTCACCTCCAGGAGAATCCTCAGAGATTAGGATAAGGCTCCTAGAGAGATGTTCTATACTATATACTGGGTTTGCATTCAGGGTTTCTATGATCGGAGCTATACTAGTGTATTTAAGTATTACTAAAGTAATACTTGAACAGGCTTAGGCTGTTTCAGAGTGTCGCTTTGCAGTTTAGGGGTGGAGATAGAGCTATCTCCTTACACTTACCATCTCCCAAGCCTAAAACCAATGACCGCTCTCGCAGGAGCCAACTGATGATGTAGCTAAAGAACCAGTCCCAGAGAGAGTGGAACCCTAGATATTCACAATGAACAACCAGATCATCTGTGCGACACCTCTCAAAATCCACACCCAGATACTTCTGGATTGGACTTATAGACTATATTGTTGGTACTAGCAAAATGACTGGACCCACAACCAAAAAAAAAAAACAAAGAAGTCAAAAAACCAGACCTATTTAGCGGGGGCAGCCCTGACAAACTTTAGGCTTTTATATTCCAATGCCAAATCTATTTTCGTACTTGTGAGAGAGAATTCCAAGAAGATACCAAGCAAATATTCTTTATTATTTCCTACCTCAGGGGTGTGGCTCTGGATTATTTTGAGCCTTTTATCAATAAGGCTGAAGCTTATCAAAGTTTTGACTTCTTGGAAGAGTGGTCAGCTTTTGTCCAGAAACTCTCCAACATATTTGGGTCTTACTCACCAGAAGATGACGATGAAGATGCTATTATTGCAATTCCCTTTCCAAATGACAACAAGGCTATCAACTACTTTATTCAATTTGCCAAGTTTCAAAATAGGATCCACTGGGATGACAGGGCTCTCAGGAAGGTGATCAAGGATACCATCTCTAACCACGTCCATGACGAGTTGAGATTCAGTCACAAGGATGTCTCAACATTTGAAGGCTTGAAGAGGGCAGTGATGAGGATTAATAATGACTTCTGGAAGTGTCAACAAGAAAAAAGGCATAAATTTCAAGCAACAAGAGCTATACAAGGCTATACACCAAAAGCACCTAGACCTACCCAAGGAAGACCTTCTCCTACTTCAGAAAGCCCTACATTGACTGACAAGTTACCCTGAGACCAAACCCAGAGATTATTATTATAGATACCTTTCTTGTCTTGTCCTGAACAGCTACTGTCCAGCACCAGCAGCATCTTGGGCCTAGATGGTCAACTTACACCCACAGAACATCAGCACCACATGAGTCTAAAGCTCTGCATGCGCTATAGCCAGTCTAGTTACCTTGCAAGATCCTGCCCTAAGCAGGCATACTGATCATCAGGGGTAATAAAGGTCCATGCATTCTTTATCAATTAGTCAGTGGACTCCCTAGAGTTGTCAAAAAACAACATGGCAGTTACCTCATACCCTAGGAAGTCAACTGCTTGAATTCAGCCAGGGAAATGATATTATGTCTAGATGCAGCAACACTTACTTGCTTGAAGTCATTACAGGTTAAGCTTTCACTCCCTCCTATCCTAGTTCCTGTCAATGCCTTGGTAGATTCAGGGTCTTCTGACTGTTTCATAGACTTTGCCCTCATATCTAAATATCACTTACCATGCTGAAAGATCAATCCCTGCTCACTCGCCCTGATAGATAAGACTATTAATCACCTTGTAAATCATGTCGTGTCTTTGCCAATTAGATTACCTTGCTCGTACTCTTGCCAGATTGAGTTTTTGTGACTAAACTAAAGGACACTTACCCTATAGTATTAGGGCACAACTGGTTGACCCAACACAACCTCCTGATTGACTGGAGAAAAGAAACCATAGAATTTAACCTCCTTGAACCAATGGACTAGCCTACTAGCTCTTGACCGGACCTAGAACCCCAGAATCTTCTATTAGTAACATCTTTACTTTCTGAGAACTCACCTATTCATTCAGCACCCAGACCATGTGCCAATTCTTCAAGTATTCGATACCTAGTAGAGAACTATTCCAGTGAAGACCGACCATTGAATGACCAGACAATACCCAACAAACCCCAGACCTCCCTAGTAAATACTGCTGCATTCATAAGTACTTGCAAATCTAAGGGAGCAATCAGTTTCCAGATCACATCCCTTTCTATAGTAGCTACTGGTCTCGCCGCATAGACAGGGGAGGCTGACCCAGAGATACCAGGGCTTCCCAAGGAATACCAGGAGTACAAGAATGTCTTTAGCACACAAAAGGCCAAATTACTTCCAGAACATCGACCTTATGACTTAGCTATACAGATCGAAGGGGACAAGATACCTCTCTTAGGCTCTATATACTTTCTATTGGCACTGGAACTGAAAACCCTGTAAGAGTTCTTAGAAGAAAACACTAAAACAGGTATCATATGTCCATCCAAGTCTTCTTGTGGTGCCCCAGTACTGTTTGTCAAGAAGAAAGATAGGATACTATGCTTATGCATAGACTACTATAATCTGAACTGAATGACCTATAAAGATTAATACCCAATTTGTCAAACTAGCTAACTTCAAAGCTGGAATTAAGCCAACTGCTCCTTTATCAGTATTTGATAAGAAGAACTCGATAGAGTTTCTATTAGATTTTCTGCACTACTTATACAACTACTACATAGTCTGTGCACTACTTTTCCACACTTATCATGTGACCCATCATGTGACATCATGTGATGTGACACTGTGACTTCCTGTCATATGACTGTGACTATGTGACACTTGTGACATGATACTTTTCCATACTCTCTTCTGTGTAGTAAGTCCAAGGAAAAGAAAAGAAAAAAAATATAAATAATAACTTAGCCATTTTGCCAAGTCATGATACAATTCCCCTCTTGAATGACCTCTTGGACACCCCCAGGAAGGCACAGATATACTCCAAAATAGACCTAAAGAGTGCTTACTATCTGGTACGCATTGCTAAGGGGAACAAGTGGAAAATAGTCTTCTGCACTTACTATGGTTCATTCAAATGGCTTATGATGCCATTTGGCTTGTCAAATGCCCCATCAGCCTTCCAGCATTTTATAAATAATATCTTCTCTGATCTCTTAGATATCTTTGTAGTCATCTATTTGGATGATATCCTGATTTACTCAAACAATATGGATGACCATAAGAAGCATATGAAGGAGGTTCTAAGAAGACTATGAGAGAATTGGTTATATATATCACCTACCAAATATGTCTTCCACCAGGATAAGATTGAGTTTCTAGATTTTGTCTTGGAAGCAGATGGCCTGAGGATGGATGAGTCAAAGATACAGACTATCCAGGAATGGCCAACTCCATGTCGAGTAAAGGACATACAGTCCTTCTTAGAATTCACAAATTTTTACAGATGCTTTATCAACAATTACGCTGAAGTGATTTTGCCACTCACCCACCTAACCCAAAAGAACAAACCCTAGACCTAGACAATAGACTGCAAAGTAGCATTCAACAACCTTAAAGAAGCATTTACTATAGCACCCATACTGGGACACTAGGATCCTGAGTCACCAATGATCCTGGAGACCAATGCCTCTGACTGTGCCCTGGCAGCCATTCTTTCTACCCAATCCAATAGTGAGGTTTGCCCAATCACCTTTCACTTGAGAGCCTTCTGTAAGGGAACAGCACTAGTATTGCTTAGGCAACCTGGTAGAGTTCGTATTAGCTAGTGTTCCCACAGATCCTTGGAGTCCGCGGTACCTAGTTCCTACATCCTCTAGTTTGGGTCTCCATCACAGTACTACATAGCTATATCTGGTAGTGTAGTTATTATTGTCCTGATGTAAGTGTCCATAGCAACTGACACATGGACTAGGCTAGTCTAGTATATATAGCTAGTAATGTACGGTAGAATACCTTACCTCAACAATAGTTTGAGCTCCTGGGCTACCCATCACTCTGACTTAAGATGCCTTGTCTACTATATTCGAGTGTATTCTGGTGTACCTTTAAGTGTGCCCTTATACCTTTAGTGCAGCAGAAATTAATTATGACATACATGATAAGAAGTTATTAGCTATCATTGAAGCCTTCAAGAAATGGCAACACTACCTTGAGGGAGTGGCCATCCCAGTAGAGGTATATATGGATCATAAAAACCTCACCTACTTCTTAGAGACCAAAACACTCTCCCAGTGTCTAGCCAGGTGGCTGGAATTTCTCTCACAGTTTAACCTGTCCATCAAGTTTTGACCAGAAAGGTTGGGGAAGAAGCCAGATGTCTTGACCAGAAGATAGGACGTCTATAGAGGTGACCTATCAAAGAACCTTCCAGCCTAGAGGCCAGTCTTTGCTCGAACTCAGTTAACATCCTCTATTGTGGACTTGAATAGTCAGCCCCTAACTTCGCGGGCAGCCACTGTAACTGACCTTCAATTACTCATTAAGGAGGTCCAGGAGTTAGACCAATTGCACACGAATCCCTTAATGAATGGGGGGATAACAGATGATCATCATTGGACTAGGGATGAGGACGATATGTTATACTATGAAGAACAAGTCTTTATACCCAACACTGGCAATCTTTGACTACAAGTACTCAAAACTAAGTATGATTATGTGTTGGCAGGTCATCCAGAACAGTCAAAGACTTACCAGCTGGTGTGCTGAGATTTCAACTAGCTAAATCTTTGAGAATTTATGCTAGACTATGTCTGGTCCTATAACATCTGTGGGAGGAACAAAGCGAGACATCATAAGCCTTATGGATTACTCAAACAGCTCCTAATCCCACCAAGGCCCTGGGAATCTATCTCGATGGATTTCATTGAACAACTACCTCTGTTAGAAGGCTATATGGACATCTTAGTTGTGGTAGACTGACTTACTAAACAGACGTTATTCATTCCAACCATAAGATCACTTGATGCTACTATGCTGGCAGAGTTGTTCATCAAGCATATCTTCTCAAAGCATAAGGTACCCAGCCATGTCACATCCGATCGAGGAATGGAATTCATGTCTAAGTTCTTTAGATCCTTGGCTAATGCACTGGATATAAAGCTATATTTTACCTTGGGATACCACCCAGAGGCCGACGGCCAAACCAAGCACACTAATCAGACACTTGAACAATTCCTGAGGATTTATTGCAACTATTAGCAATTGGATTAGTCGCAATTACTCCTCTTGGCCAAATTTGTTTATAACAATATGCTGTCGTCTACTACAGGTGTCTCCCTCTTCTATGCAAATAAAGGTTACCATCCCAAGATGCATCTATAGGTGGAAAACAACACACAGACTGCAGAGGCAAACTCTTTTGTGGCAGACTTGAGGATGGTACACGATGATCTGAGAAAGGCAATTGAAGACATGCAATGTTGTTATCAACTATCAGCAGACAAAGGAAGGATACCAGCACCCAAAATAGAGGTGAGCGACTATGTATTCATACTTGCCAAGTTCATAAAATCAACCCAGCCTACCAAGAAATTAGCTGAAAAATATTTAGGCTTCTTTGAAGTTATAGGGAAGCTAGACACCCACTCATACCTAATTAAACTCCCAACCACCTCTACACTATCCATCCAGTCTTTCACATATTGTAGATTGAGCCAATGCTTCTCAGCAATATTCCCAACTGCATCAATCCTCTCTCACCTTTTATAGAAATTGATGGTAGCTTAGAATTTGAGATGGCCCAGATACTGGACTCCAAACTCGACTGGCAAAGAAGAGACCCTCTATTGTACCTCGTCCAATAGTCAGGCTATGAGGACATCCCAGATAAATATTCGTGGACGCCAGCCACTGATCGAGAGAACACAGCTGAGTTAGTGCCAGAATTCCACTCCCTCTACCTGGAGAAACCTGGTCCACTCACTAGACTCCAAAATATAACCCTTCAAACCTCTAAACCATTACTGCCAGTCATGAACAAGGGAACCATGAGCTAATTTATGGCCACAAGGATATAACTATAAGGAGGGGGTACTGTCACAATGGTGACACTATGACGTGCACCGTACGTATGTCATGCACATGCCTGGCTTAGTCACCTGACTATTAGCTACCCTGGAATTTTCCAAATTATTTAATAATCCAATTTATTGTAATTTACCTTAGTTTCGTTCTCTCTTGGGAAAACTCTACTCTACTTGTCATTCTTACTTCTTCCTCTTAAATATAATCTTACTGAAATCCAGAAGGGGCAAGTGTAGAGGTGGGCACAACTAGTCATTGAGGCCAAGCCCCCCCTAGAGTAAATTTCCCTCCTGGAGTTATTCCTGACAAAGGATTAGACTTTAAACTTAACAATATCTTTTGTTACTATCTAAACTTTACTTTTTAAGCCTTTTTAATTATTAAATCATTAGATTACAAATCAATAAGTGACCATTTATGATACTTAGTAATTTTACCAAGTCATAACAGTATTATAAGTTATCTTAACTATAACTAAAAGAAATAACATAGACTGAAGTTAAACTAGTAGCTAATGAACAGCCTATAGTTTAAATAAGAACAAATAGTATACTTGTATATATAGTAAACTAGAATTAAGTAAGAACTCTACTAAGTTCTTTTCTAATTCTAAAATACTCTAATCTTAAGTTACCTCAACTTAGGGTTAAGTGTTAGTTACTAATACTGATATGAGGCCCAAAATATATTCAGGCCTAAAATTAAACAAATTTTGTGACTTTATCAGGACTAAGACAGAATTATCTGCTAAATAGCAAGAAAGGCACAGAGGACTTTACCACCAAAAGCTAGCTACTTAGCTATTAGGGCATAGTTACTCAAAGGAAGCTAACCCTAATGCTAGGTAAAAGTTCCGAAAGCAAAGGTGATATTCAAGTGAAGCTAAATCTAACTACACAAGCAGTCTTATATACTAAAACCAATAGTCCATACACTGCAGTCATGTGAGCACTAACTATTAATACCACTGTCCTATTTATAGATCAACAGGCACATCAAGGCAGACTTATGAGAGAGGCAAGAAGAGTATGGGAGAGCATCTCATGAGTACTTAGAATAGCTCCTTAGGTAGGAGCCTTACTCACGGTCTAGGCTATTCCCTAGAATATCCTCTTACACTGAGCTATCTAGCAATATACCTAAGGATATAAGGTTGTTACTACTAACAGGCCAATTACTTAAGAGCTGGCAGAGTCAAGCCTACAGCCCTATAATATTATTGCTGAGAATAACAGCTTAGTCAGAAAAAGAAGTCTTATGTGAAAAAGTTCAAAACGATGTCCATTATAAGGAACAAAACTAGTAACCTGACAGGAAATAAGAATAGAATATGGCATTACTCAATCAGTGATAGCTAATAATAGGATTACATCAAAAACTAATTTACCATGATCAGAAACAAAGGAGTAACAAAGTGTCTCAGAGAGCTATAAAAACAGTACCCAAGACTCACTAAACAAAAAAGGAAAAAGACAGGTCCTAAGTTACTGAGATAAGCCAAAGAACTAGAAGAGATCACCATAGAGTTAGTAGTAGATAACCTAATAACTTCGCAAAGGTGGAATAGACCTAATAAAACTAATAGAAAATAATCGAGAAAAGACAAGAAAGTACAGAATTTTTTATCACTACTAGAATGGTTATTGTATTAATAGAATTATGACTAGGTTTATTATTTTCTCTATTTTTTGTATATTTCTTTTGTATTTTTCTAAACATATAAAAACTCTTACTTAGTAGGAAAAGAACAAGCAATCTTAGTCACCTCTTTTCTCTATTTGGGTTTTCAAAGTGGAAATCTATTTTTAGAATGATAAGATCAGTGATTAAGTTGCTTCAACTCAAGATTGAGTCAAAAACAAAGAGACTACAGGACAAGTGACTTAGTCACAGAGGTAATATTATAAAAGCTCTAAGACAAAGTTAGGCATTACTAGGGAGTCAAGTTATACAGGGAGGATTCAAAGTTTCATATCTGATCACATAGCCAGAGAGTGCTACTGTGAGAACAACTTTGAAACAGAGCATTAGGGTAATACCAGATAGATAGGACTCAGAAACAGGGCCAAGACAGTAGTCTAGAATTGAGAAATGGATTCTGAACATCACTGCTACCATGGTACATCAGCAGAACTTTATTTAAAACAACTTCCTTTTATCTTCAACTTTTGAATTCATTTTCCTATGAATTTGCATAAGGGACACTGTGCTAAAACACAGTATTAGCTAGGGTGCTTTCTTAGGAGATCATACATTTTATCTATTAGAAACTTTGTATTCACTGCTACCTACACAGTAGTTAGGGAACTCTAAATAAAAAAAAAACAGGAAAAGCCCTAGCATATTCAGCCTCTTTATCAAGAACTGGTAAACACTTGTAAAATAAATATGGACAAATAGTATAACTTGTATCTAGTATGTATGCTGCACCGAACGTGGGATGATGGCGCTTGCAATTTAATTATGTAAAAATTAGGTAAGTATTTGTCAGTTTTAGCTAAGAATTGGTCATCAAATTTCTTCACATGTTCTC
>Ga0153994_1000289_pt1 | contig 15077 bp, 22 predicted proteins | sample TSNC078MetaG_FD_104735 | JGI IMG/M metagenome (GOLD analysis project Ga0153994, IMG submission 104735) | Attine ant fungus gardens microbial communities from North Carolina, USA - TSNC078 MetaG | ecosystem: Host-associated > Fungi > Mycelium > Unclassified | place: USA: North Carolina, Lumber...
AAACCTTAACCGGATCCTCTAGTGAGGAGCATGAAGATATCAAGTGTTAGATATAAGCTTCAAGTTGAAACGCATATTCAACTGTGAGGTTTAGAGTCTTAACAATAGCAGTTTCTGAGATATTAGCAATTTAATAAACAGTACTATGGTAGTTACCTATTGATCTGCCTGATATCTTGGCCAATATTGATTATCTTGAGACGTAATTAGTATTGATCAAAAGATCTTTTTAAGGGCTTTGTTATGAGAGCTCCAAGAAGGAACAAGTTTCCCATGCGTTCAAACACTTGATCACAAATATCAAGTCATACAATGCAGACAAGATATAAATAGTGTGGGAACTTAAGTAATCATAACATATGACAAGGTTATGTGATTGTAGAATATTCTAGAAGGGCATGTGATTGTGGACTAGTAGTGTACAGCCACTTGTAAAAGTAGTATAAGTAGATAGTCAATCCAACAAGGAACTCTATCGAGTTCTTCCTGAACATCCATCTAGGGTGATCACTAAGAGCTATCACAGCCCATTGATAACATAAGAACTCGATACCCAATGGTGACCTCGCACCTTGTGGCCTCACCATCTACTTATTCTCTTATCTTTCTCGCTAGTGAGCACAGCGCTCACAAGCATCTTGGATAGCAGGCCCTAGCTGTAAAGGGGACTTCTCAGTCAGTTAGAGACTGAGGGAGGAGACTAGGCACTAAGTCTAAGTGCCTTATTCAAGTCCTGACCTCGTAATCAGACGTTGCTCTTTACCTTTTCTTTGTATAAGCTCTGTGCTGTCGTCTATTGTGACGGGTACATGTAGGAGATCGACGGTTACTTCTTAAAAGGCCATCTAGCTTAGAGGTTCCCTTCTTAGGGGCAATCGTGTATATTTTGACTGGGACAGTAGTCAGTAAGGCAGTAGGAGTCTAGACAGGAGAAGATTGTGCTCCTTGTCAGATGTAGCCTTGAGTTCGCCCTGGATCGAGAGTCAGACCAAGAAACTGAGTCTGAATACGAGTCATCACTTTCCCCATCACCACCACTACTACCTTACAATATATCGCACCACCAACAACAATAACAACAGGGGGGACCCTCTCAAGCACCTGCCCCCCACCAACCAACCCGCGAGGAGCAACTCCTCGCAATGATCACCACCTTGCAACAGCAGGTCAACAACATACTCCTCCAACAATAGGGGAGCAGAGTAGAGGTTGCAAAACCTCAAGTCTTTAATGGAAGAATGGAGGAAGTGAGCGCATTCATTAATGCGACTCGAATATATATTAGAATGAAGATGACAGAGGAGGTGGCAACAACCCAGGTGGCCTGGATATTATCGTATATACAGGGAGGAGTAGCAGAAGCATAGAAGGACAACTTAATGGATGAGCAGGCAAAAGGAGAGTCGGAGGTGGAAACAGTGGAACAACTGTTTTCAAAAATTAGAAATGACTTTGGGGAGACATCAGAGGAAGAAAGAAAGATTGAGCAGTTGAGAATGATAGAGCAGGGGAGCAGGATGTGTGATGAATACGTCCAAGAATTCAAAAAGGTCGCTAGGGGAAATGACTATGAGGGACAACCCCTCATCGAAGAGTTCAAGAGAGGATTGAGTGGAGTAATAAGAAGGAAGTTAGCAGAAGCAGAAGAACCCCCGACTACCATAGGAGAGTGAAGAGAGAATGTTGGGGAGGAATGCGGCGCGCCTAGGGGAAAATACACAGCCAAGGGGAGGTTTTGGAGGGGGGTCATATGGAGGAAGAGGGGGGCAAATAACCTGGCGGGCAGGAGTTCTGCATACAGGAGGAAATAGGGGAGGAGGAGGAAACATGTTTAGCAGAGGGGGAAATAAAACAGGTCCACGAAGAGACCCAAACGCAATGGACGTCGACAGAGGAAGAAGGGGGGATAGAACGTGTAATCATTGTGGGAAGTTTGGCCATATGGCCCAAAATTGTTGGGAAAGAAATAGAGCAAGAGTAGTGGAGATGTCGCAAGAGTCAGCAAAAGAAAATAGAGAACAGTGAGCTCTCAACTGGCCTCCAACAATCTGTATAGTGTATTGCACCTAGAAAAATTGGGCAATAAAATCAATTTTTCCAATACTACTGAGAGAGTAAGAGATGTGCGGTGTTTGCTATGGCTGCTAAGAGAAGTATGAATGAAAGTGGGGCTAGAAAAGTTAGAAAATCATGAGAGAGTAGTGGTAAAAGCGTTATTAGACAGTGGGGCAACAGGCCTGTTCATAGACATGGCCTTCGCGAAAGAAAAAGGGTTCAGAATGGAAAGAATGAAGAAACCCCTGTTAGTTAAAAATATGGATGGAACAATAAATGTAGGGGAAGCAATAATGCACCAGGTTGAGTGCAACATGTTCTTCAAAGGACACATAGAAAGAGTTAGAATGGATGTGTGTAACTTGGGAAAAACAGAGATCATATTAGGGATGCCATGGCTGGTTGCCCATAACCCTGAAATAGATTGGGAGAAGGGGGAAGTAAAAATGACGTGATGCCCACCCATATGTGGAAAAAAAAAGCAAGAGGAAAAAAGAGAAGTAAAGAAAGTAGAGAAAGATGAAGACGAAGAAGTACTAAGGAAGTTGGTACCTAAGAAATTTTGGAAGTGAAAGAAGGTATTTGGAAAAAGAGAGTTGGAAAGAATGCCAGTGCGAAAAGCCTGGGATCATGCGATAGAGTTAAAGGAAGGTTTTGTACCAAAGAAGGGAAAAGTGTATTCTCTATCAAGGGAAGAAAGAGAGAAAGTACAAGCGTTTGTAGAAGACCAACTAAGAAAGGGATACATTCGCCCATCCAAATCACCCCAGATATCACCAGTATATTTTGTAGCAAAAAAGGATGGGAAGCAAAGAATGGTGCAAGACTATTGTCACATTAACCAATGGACAATAAAGAATGAATACCCCCTACTTCTTATTGCAGACATATTGGATGGAGTAGGGAAGAGGAAGGTGTTCACGAAACTGGATCTGAGGTGGGGTTATAATAATATCTGGATCAAGGAAGGAGACGAATAGAAGGCGGCATTTACAATGCATATTGGAGCCTACGAACCCACAGTTATGTATTTCGGGCTGACAAACTCCCCTGCTACCTTCCAGACAATGATGAACGACCTATTCCAAGATCTCATTAATCAAGAGGATACTGCGACCTTCATTGATGACATTTTAGTAGCCATGGATACAGAGGAGGGGCATGATGAGTTGGTAGACGAAGTGCTCAGGAGGCTAGAGGAGAATAATTTGTTTGTAAAACTGGAAAAATGCAAGTGGAAGGTCAGAGAGGTAGAATTCTTGGGAGTAGTGATTAGCCCAAAAGGTGTAGAGATGCAGAAGGAAATGGTGGAAGGAGTTCTCAACTGGCCAGCACCAAGAAATGTCAAGGAAGTACAAAAGTTCCTAGGCCTTGCTAACTATTATAGGAGGTTTATAAAAGGCTTCGCTAGAATAGCAGCACTGCTACACGTGCTGGTCAAAAAGGAGCAGAAATAGAAGTGGGAAAAGGAGCAAGAAGAAGTGTTTGGAAAGCTCAAAGCAGTGTTCACTACGGAACCAGTTTTAGTGATTCTAGACATAGATAAGGAGATGAGGGTGGAGGTAGACACCTCGGACTATACAACGGAAGGAGTGTTGTCAGCAAAATGCGAGGATGGAAAGTGGAGGCCAGTGGCCTTCATCTCTAAATTGTTAAACGCTACGGAGCATAACTATAAAATCCATGACAAAGAGATGTTGGTAGTCATTAGGTATCTCAAAGCATGGAGACACTATTTAGAAGGAGCAAAGCTGGAATTCGAAATTTGAACGGATCATAAAAACCTCCAATACTTCATGACAAGCCAAAAGTTGAATCGAAGACAAGCACGATGGGCTTTGTATCTCTCGCGATTTAACTTTACCTTAAAGCACGTTCCAGGGAAAAGTATGGGGAAGGCAGATGAACTAAGTAGAAGACCAGATTGGCAAGAAGGGATGGAAAGAGATAACAAAGACCAAATGTTGATAAAGCCTGAATGGGTTAGAGGAGCAGAAACAATAGTGGAAGAGGGAAATTTGAGGGAAAGGATAAAAAAGGTGCAAGAGGAGGATGAAAGAGTGGTGGAAGAGTTAAAGAAAGCAGGAGTAAAGACGTTGAGGGATGAAGAATGGGAAATAGAAGATGGAGTAGTACTGAAGGAAGGAAGGATATACGTGCTGGAAGGGGAACTCAGAGAGGAGGTAATACGATTGCACCATGACACCCCAGTAAGAGGGCATGGAGGAAGATGGAAGACGACGGAGTTGGTCACTAGAAACTATTGGTGGCCAGGAGTAACAAAGGAGGTGAGGAGATATGTAGATGGATGTGATGCTTGTCAAAGATACAAGAATTGAAATGAGGCACCAGCAGGAAAATTAATGCCTAATGCAATCCCAGAGAAGCCATAGAGTCACATCTCAGCAGACTTTATCCCTAAGCTAGGGGTAGCTTAGTGATATGACACCATTCTAGTCATATATGATCGTTTCAGTAAGATGGCGCACTTCATAGCAACAACAGAAAAGATGTCAGCAGAGGGACTTGCCAAATTGTTTCGAGACCATGTATGGAAGTTGCACGGGCTTCCAGAAAGCATCATATCAGATAGAGGGATACAGTTTGTAGTGGGAATGATGAAGAAGATGAACAACTTGCTGGGTATCCAAACAAAACTCTCGACGGCCTATCATCCACAAACAGATGGGCAGACAGAAAGAATAAATCAGGAGTTGGAGCAGTACCTGAGGGTCTTTATCGACCATAAACAGGAGCAATGGCTGGATTGGCTAGGAACGGTGGAATTTACGTACAATAACAAAATTCACACAGCAATAAAAAACTCACCATTCAAAGTAAATTATGGACAAGACCCGAGAATGGGATTTGAGGGAAGAAGGAAAGGGAAGTATGAAGTAGCAGGAAAATTCATGGAAAAAATGAGGAAAATCCAGGAGAAAGTGAAAACAGCACTAGGGAAAGCACAGGAGGAAATGAAGAAATTTGCAGATAGGAAATGAGGAAAGGGGGAGGAATACAGAGTAGGGGACTCAGTACTACTGAGTACAAAGGACTTGAAATGGCAAATAAAGGAAAGAAGGTCGGAGAAACTGACAGAATGCTTTGTGGGCCCCTATAAGGTCAAAGGGATTGTCTCTAGCAATGAAATAAAGCTAGAATTACCTAAATCTATTAAAATACACCCTGTAGTTAATGTAAGTAGAGTACAACTTTACAAACCACAGGTAGAGGGACAGAGGAAGACGTTCCCAAAACCAGTCATCATCAAAGGGAAGGAAGAATTCAAGGTGGAGAAAATCTTGAATAAACGAGTAGTACAAGGAAAGGAGAAATTCTTAGTATGGTAGAAAGGGTATACGGCAAAAGGAGATACATGGGAAAATAGAGAAAATTTGGAGAATGCGAAAGAGTTGGTTGAAGAGTTTGAGAGGGAGTACGGGGAAGAGGCAGAAGAACTTAGGCAACAGGAGCTGAAAGAAGAAGAGGAGAAATTTAGCTGAGAATTACCTAGGGAATTTACGGCAAAATTACTATATGGATGGGGAAGGAAAAAATACGAAAGAGAGAGAGAGAAGAGATGGGATAAAAACTGGAATCGATGGAAAAATTCCTCAGGACAAGGAATCTTGAAGGGGGGACCATGTTATAAGAGCCCCAAGAAGGAACAAGTTTCCCATGCATTCAAACACTTGATTGCAAATATCAAGTCGTACAATGCAAACAAGATATAAATAGTGTGGGAACTTAAGTAATCATAACATATGACAAGGTCATGTGATTGTAGAATATTCTAGAAGGGCATGTGATTGTGAACTAGTAGTGTACAGCCACTTGTAAAAGTAGTATAAGTAGGTAGTCAATCCAACAAGGAACTCTATCGAGTTCTTTCTGAACATCCACCTAGGGTGATCACTAAGAGCTATCACAGCTGTTATCACAGAGTCTTGATAACTTAGAGACCACTCGAGATGAGTGTTTAGGAAGAACTCAATGGAGTTCTCTGTTGGATTTAACTACCTACTTATACTACTTTACAAGTGGCCATGCTCTACTATTACATGATCACATGTCTTTCTAGAATATTCTATGATCACATGACTTTATCATGTGATATGATTACCTAATTCCCATGCTATTTATATCTTGTCCTTGTTGTACAATTTGATGTTAGAGATCAAATGTTCAAATGCATGGGAAACTCTTTCCTTTTTGGGGCTCTCATAACATGGCCCCCCCTTCAAGATTCCTCATCCCAAGGAATTTTTCTATCAATTCCAATTCTCGTCTCACCTCTTCTCTCTTTCTTTCTCATATCTTTTTCTCCCCCAACCATATAGTAGTTTAGCTGTAAATTCCCTTGGTAATTCCCGGCTAAATTCCTTCTCTTCTTCTTCCAGCTCCTATCGCCTAAGTTCTTCTGCCTCTTTCCCATACTCCCTCTCAAACTCTTCTACTAGCCCTTTCGCATTTTCTAAATTCTTTCTATCTTCCCACGTGTCTTCTTCCACTGTGTACCCCTTCCATCGTACCAAGAACTTCTCTTTTCCCTGCACTATTCTTTTGTTCAGGATTTTTTCCACTTTGAACTCTTCTTCCCCCTTGATGATGACCGGTTTTGGTGGTGTCTTTTTCTGTCCCTCTACCTGTGGTTTGTATAGCCGTACTTTACTTACATTTACTATAGGATGTATCCTAATTGATTTGGGCAGTTCTAACTCTACTGCATTACTAGAGATGATTCCCTTAATCTTATAGGGGCCTACAAAGCACTTCATCAGTTTTTCCGATCTTCTCCCCTTCATTTGCTATTTCAAGTCCTTTGTACTTAGCAGTACTAAGTCCCCTACTCTGTATTCTTCGCCTTTTCCTTGTTTCCTGTCTGTGAACTTCTTCATTTCCTCTTGCACCTTTCTTAGTGCTGCTTTTGCCTCCTTCTGGATTTTCCTCATCTTCTCTATGAACTTCCCTACTGCTTCATACTTTCCCTTCCTTCTTCCCTCAAATCCCATTCTTGGGTCTTGGCCATAGTTTACTTTGAATGGCGATATTTTTGTTGTCGTGTGAATCTTATTGTTGTATACAAATTCTACCGTTCCTAGCCAATCTGGCTACTGTTCTTGTCTATGGTCGATAAAAATTCTCAGGTACTGTTCTAACTCCTGGTTCACCCTTTCTGTTTGCCCATTTGTTTGTGGGTGATAGACCATTGAAAGTTTCGTTTGAATCCCCAGCAAATTATTCAACTCCTTTATCATTCCTGCTACAAACTATACTCCTCTGTCCGATATGATGCTTTCTGGGAGGCTGTGCAGCCTCCATACTTGGTCCTGAAACAGCTTTGCTAGTCCCTCTGCCGACATTTTTTCCGTGGTGGCTATAAAATATGCCATTTTGCTAAACCTGTCGCATTGCGTCATATCCCTGAGCTAGTGGTAACTTTGTGATGAAGTCTGCTGAAATATAACTCTATGGTTTCTCTGGGATTGCATTGGGCATCAACTTTTCTACCGGTGCTTCGCTTCGATTCTTGTACCTTTGACAAGCATCACATCCATCCACATATCTCTCTACTTCTTTCGTTACTCCTGGCCACCAGTAATTTCTGGTAACCAGCACTGTCGTCTTTCATCTTCCTCCATGCCCTCCTACTGGGGTGTTGTAGTGTAGTCATATTACCTCCCCCCTAAGTTCTCCTTCTGGCACATATATTCTTTCTTTCTTCAGTACTACTCTATCCTCTATTTCCCATTTTTCATCTCTCAACGTTTTTACCCCTGCCTTCTTTAGCTCTTCTATTGCTTTTACCACTTTTTTGTCTTCTTCCTGTGCCTTCTTTATCCTTTTCCTTAAATCTCCCTCTTCTATCACTGTTTCTACCCCTCTAACCCACTCTGGCCTGATCAGTGTTCGATCTTCGTTATCTTTTTCCACCCCTTCTTGCCAATCTGGTCTTCTACTTAGTCTATCTGCCTTTCCCATACTCTTTCCTGGAACATGTTTTAAGGTGAAGTTAAATCGCGATAGATATAGTGCCCATCGCGCTTATCGTCAATTCAACTTTTGGCTCGTCATGAAATACTGGAGGTTTTTGTGGTCTGTCCAGATTTCGAATTCTAGTTTCGCTCCTTCCAAGTAATGCCTCCATGCTTCAAGGCATCTGATAACTGCCAACATCTCCTTGTCATGGATCTTGTAGTTTTACTTTGTAGCATTTAACGACTTTGAGATGAAGGCCACTGGCCTCCACTTGCCATCTTTGCATTTTAATGACAACACTCCTCCCATTGCATAGTCTGAGGCATCCACCTCCACTCTCATCTCTCTATTTATGTCTAGTATTGCTAAAACAGGTTCTGTCGTGAACATCTTTTTTAGTTTTCCAAATGCTTCCTCTTGCTCCTTTTCCCATTTCCACTTCTGCTCCTTCCTGACCAGTACGTGTAATGGCGCTGCTATTTTAGCAAAGTTCCTTATAAACCTTCTGTAATAGTTGGCTAGGCCCAAGAACTTCTGCATCTCTTTGATGTTTTTGGGTGCTGGCTAGTTTAGCATTCCTTCCACCTTTTCCTTCTGTATTTCTACTTCTCTTGGCCCGATTATTACTCCTAGGAATTCTACCTCTCTCACTTTCCACTTGCACTTCTCTGGTTTCACAAACAGGTCATTTTCTTCTAACCTTTTCAATACTTCCTCTACCAACTTGTCGTGCCCTTCCTCTGTATCTGTTGCTACTAGAATGTCGTCAATGAAGGTTGCTGTGTCTCCCTGATTTATAAGGTCCCAGAAGAGGTCATTCATTATTGTCTGGAAAGTAGCGGGGGAGTTTATTAACCCAAAGTACATTACTGTGGGTTCGTATGCTCCAATGTACGTAGTGAATGCTGCTTTCCATTCGTCTTCTGACATTGTTGTAACCTCATCTCAGATCCAACTTTGTAAACACCTTCCTCTTCCCTACTCCATCCAGTATGTCTGCAATAAGTGGCAATAGATATCCGTTTTTTATTGTTCACTGATTTATATGGCGATAATCTTGCACCATCCTCCTTTTGCCATTCTTTTTTGCCACAAAGTACACTGGTGACGTTTGCAGTGATTTGGAGGGTCGAATATACCCTTTTCGTAGTTAATCTTCCACAAACGCTTGCACTTTCTCCCTTTCTTCCCTTGATAATGAGTACACCTTTCCTTTCTTTGGTGTAAACCCCTCCTTTAACTCAATTGCATGGTTTCAGGCCTTTCGCACTGGCATTCTTTCTGACTCTCTTTTCCCAAAGACTTTCTTCCACTTCCAAAACCTTTTGGGTACTAACTTCCTCAGTGTTTTTTTATCTTCATCTTTTTCTATCTTCTTTACTTCTTTTTTCTTTTTCTCCTGCTTTTCTTTTCCGCATATGGGTGGACACCTCGTCATCCCCCTTTCTCCCAATCTATCTCTGGATTATGGACTGCCAACTATGGCATCTCTAGTATGACCTCTGTCTTCCCCAGGTTACACATGTCTATTCTGACTCTTTCTACATGTCCTTTGAAGAACATGTTGCACTCGACTTGGTGCGTTATTGCTCCTCCTACATTTACTGTTTTATCCACGTTTTTGACTAGCAGAGGGTTCTTTATCCTCTCCATTTTGAACCCCTTCTCTCTTGCAAAGGTCGTGTCCATGAATAGACCTGTTGCTCTGCTATTTAGCAGAGCTTTTACCGCTACCCCTTCATGATTTTCTAGCTTCTCTAGTCCCACCCTCATCCATACTTCTCTTAGCGGCTTTAGTGTGCGCTGCATGTCTCTTACTCTCTCAGTGTTTTTGCAAGAATTTAATTTATTGCCCAATTTCTCTGGGAGCAATACACTGTACAGATTTGAGGAGGCTAGCCGAGAGCTTACTGACCTCCAGTTTCTTTTGCCGACTCTTGTGGCGTCTCCACTACTCTCGCTCTATTCTTTTCCCAACAATTTCAGGCCATATGGCCAAACTTTCCGCAGTGATAGCACATTCTGTTCCCTGCTTTTCCTCTGTTGACATCCATTGCATTTGGGTCTCTCCATGGACCCACTTGATTTCCTCCTCTACTAAACATGTTTCTTCTTCCTCCTCTATTTCCTCCCGTGTGCGGGACTCCTGCCCACTAGGTTATTTGCCCTCCTTTTCCCCCATATGACCCTCCTCCAAAACTTCCCCTTGGCTACGCATTTCCCCCTGGGCGTGCCGCATTCCTCTCTAACATCCTCTCCTCTGCCCTACTTTGCCTCTGATTCCTATTCAACCTTACTGCTCTTTCTTGCCACTCTCCTATGGTGGACGGTGGTTCCTCTGCCTCTGCTAATTTTCTTCTGATGGCTCCATTAAGGCCCCTTTTGAATTCTTCAATAAGGGATCATCCCTCGTAGCTGCTCCCCCTGGCAACCTTTTTGAACTCCTAGACGTACTCGTCACACGTCCTTCCCTCCTGCTCTATCGTTCTCAGTTGCTCAATTTTTCTTTCTTCCTCCGATGTCTCCCCGAAATCAGTTTTAATTTTTGAAAACAGCTGTTCTACTGTTTCCACCTCTGACTCTCCCTTGGCCAGCTCGTCCATTAGGTTGTCCTTCCATGCCTCCGCTATTCCCCCCTGCACATAAGATAACACCCAGGCCACCTGGGTTGTTGCTGCTTCCTCTGTTATCTTCATTCTGATGTATATGCGAGCTGCGTTAATGAACGCGCTCACCTCCTCCATTTTCCCATTGAATACTTGAGGTCTTGCGACCTCTACTCGGCTCCCCTGCTGTTAGAGGAGCATGGTGTTAACCTGCTGCTGCAGGGTGGCGATCATGGCGAGGAGTTGCTCCTCTCTGGTTGGTAGTGGTGGTTAGCAGGGGGCAGACGTCTGGGATAGTTCCCCCTGTTTGTTGCTGTTGTTGCCATGACATGTTATAGGGCGGTGGTGGTAACGGTGATGGTGAGGATTCGTATTCGGTTTCAGTTTCTTGTTCTGATTCTCGATCCAGGGCAAACTCAAGGCTACGTCTAACAGAGAGTGCAATCTTTTCCTGTCTAGACTCCTATTGCCTTACTAACTACTGCCCTAATCAAGATGTATACGATTGCCCCTAAAAAGGAAACCCCTAAGCTAAACGGCCTTTTAAGAAGTAACCGTTGATCTCCTGCGTGTACCCATCACAATGGACGACAGCACAGAGCTTATACAAGGAAAGGAAGTAGATAACTGGTCTGATTTGAAGGTCAGGACTCAACTACACACCCAGACTTGGTGTACTGTTTCCTTTCTCAGTCTCTCCTGACTGAGAAGTCCTCTTTACAGCTAGGGCCCACTATCCAAGAGGCTTGTGAGCGCTGTGCTCACTAGTGAGGAAGATGAAAGAGTAAGTGGTGGTGGGGGTATTCACTTGTAGCGCCAGTATTAAGCCAACTGCGCGTAGAATGAATATGAGCAGGGATCGAGATGATTGGTGCTTGGGAGTGGAATCGAGTTCTTTTGTTATTACAGAGTCTTGACGACTTAGGAACCACTCGAGATAAGTGTTTAGAAAGAACTCGATGGAGTTCTCTATTGGATTTGACTACCTACTTATACTACTTTACAAGTGGCTGTGCTCTACTATTACATGATCACATGACTTTCCAGAACATTCTATGATCACATGACTTTATCATGTGATATGATTACCTAATTCCCATGCTATTTATATCTTGTCCTTGTTGTACAATTTGATGTTGGAGATCAAATGTTCAAACGTATGGGAAACTCTTTCCTTTCTGGGGCTCTTATAACAACAGCCCATCGATAACAGGCTTTCTGTAGCCATTAAGACTATGAGAATCATCAAAGAATTGGTAGAGATAGGTTTGAATAAAGTTTGTGACACTCTTTCTAGTCTATATTTATTCTAACTAGATATTATGACTATGTTATAATGTGATAACACTACTTATAACTGAAGATGACTAGTTAAGTAATAATCCAGTAACAGAGGTAATTGTAAGGAAGCTAAACTCCAAGCTGGAATAAAGCTAACTGCTCTTTGTTCAGTGATTGACAAAGAGAACTCGATAAAGTTCCCGTTAGATTTGCTACACTATATATACAATTACTGTTGTGGCTATGTGTCTTGTCTTCCATAGTCCTCATGTCTATCAGCTGACTTCTTTGTCATATTCTGTGACTGTGACCTGTGACTCCTTGTGATGTGACCTTTCTGTGACTTGTCATGTGATATTTCCCATGCTCTATTTAGTAATAAAAGAAAAGAAAAGGAAAAGAAATATTAAATAATAACTTAGCCATTTTGCCAAGTCATGACAGTAATAAGTCAAGTCAATGTCTAAGAATAGATTAGTCCAATGTTATCCTATTTAGTTCTAGTCCAAAGATAAAAAAAAGATTATTTAAGATTTCTCTAAAGAGTTTTGTCTATTCTAAACCTTAAATATTCAATGTATTACTGTATTTTAATATCTTTGTCAAGCAATGCTAATATCTTATTTACTAATCACTTATTATCAGACTATAGCTAATAATAATTGTAGTCCTACTCAATGTTTAGTACTAGCTATTCCTTTTTTTGGTCTTTGACTTGGTCTTTGTACCTATATACTCTATTAATATCAACTATCAGATGTATTTTTATTGTACTTGGTAGATCTAATTCTATCATATTTGTTGAAATTACTTCTTTTACTTGATAAGGCTCAACTAATTTTCTCAGTCAGTTTGCCAATTATTTTTCTTATATCTAGTACTTTAATTTTTTAGTACTTAACAGTACCCAGTCTCCTACTTGATATTATTTTGTCTTACTTCTCTTTCTATTTATATACTTTCTTATTTCTTTCTGACTTTTCTTTAGTACTGCTTCTGTTTCTTTATGTACTTCTTTTATTTTTGTTACAAGTTTCTCTACCTTTTCAAACTTTCCCTCTTTTCTTATCTCAAATCCCATATATAGGTTCTATCTATTATTTGTTCTGAATAGTAATACTTTTGTACTTGTTTGCACTTTGTTATTGTATGCAAACTTTACAGTTGTTAACCAATCCAGTATAGTGACTTAGCCTAGATGACTTAATCACCCTTCAAGTCCAAGTTGACAAGGAAAACTCAATAGAGTTTCTGTTAGATTTTCTATACTACTTATACAACTACTATATGGTCTGTGCACTGTTTTTCCACACCCATCATGTGACATCATGTGAAAGTAACTATGTAACACTTTCCCATACTCCTTCCTGTACAGTAAGTCCAAGAGAAAGAAAAAAATATCTAAATAATAACTTAGCTGTTTTACCAAGTCATAACATCTAGTTATTACTCCTAATGGTAATCTATGAATATTTTGAGATATTGTTTGAGGTTCTGATTCATTGTCTTTGTCTAGCTATTTATCTATAGATAGTATACTGTCAATAACTTGATATCTATTCCCAACATACAATTTAACTCTTTTATTATTTCTGCTGTAAACTATGCTCCTTTGTTTGTTATAATACTTTTTAGTAAGCTATATAGCTTCTAGATGTTATTCCTAAATAATCTTACTACTCCTTCTGCTAAAATTTTTTCTGTAGTTAGTACAAAGTATGCTATGTTTGTTATTTTGTTACATACTACTAGTATATTATTGTACCCTTATGCCAATAGTAGTTTAGTAATGAAATCTACTGTTATATAACTCTAAGATTTTTCTGGTACTATGTTAGATATAAGTTTTTCTACTGGTGCTTTTGTATGATTCTTGTTCCTTTGGCATACATCATAACTTTCTATATACTTCTTTACTTCTTTGGTTACTCCTAGCCACCAGAAGTTTTTAGTGACTAACTCTATTGTTTTCTACTGCTCTCCATGTTCTCCTACCAGTGTATCATAATAAAGCTAGATTACCTCTGCTTTCAGTTTTTTGTTCTTTGGAACATATACCTTTTTATTTCTCAATATTAGACTGTTCTCCTCTCTCCATTCCTTATCCCTCAACATTTTGGTCCCTGCTTATTTCATCTCTTCTACTGCTTTTACTACCTTATTATCTTTTGCTTTAGATTTCCAAATTCTTTTCAGTAAGTCAACCTAGATAATGAGCTTTGGAGAAGTCCTTGAAACAAGGACTCTTGAGAGAGAGGGGTGGTGCTATGACTTAACTATATAGCTAAGTCAATATTCATGTTTTTTTTCTTTTCTTTTTAGATATGTGAGAAAGTGATTCTAAAGGAAATGTATGAGAAGTTATAAACATGTACATGTATAAGTAGTATAGCTCAATAAGTAGAAACTCTAACAAGTTCTCTTTGTTTACTCTAACATTGAGTATAACCTAAGCTTACCCTAAGTAAGGGATCATTATACAATTGCCCATACACTACTTACACTGTTAATTTATAGCAAATTGACCTCCTATTGACCCTATTTTGTATACTGGACTACTTGGATTGTCTCTTTTATTGAGAAAAAATTTAAGTACTATCCATTGTCAATGGTGTCATAACATAAAAGAAGGAAATAACACCCATGGGGAATGATACCCCAAACAACTCAACAAGAAAGCAACCCAGACAGGAATTAAACCTATGACCCAAGGTAACTAGCCCATACACCCTACCACTGAGCTACCAGACCATTATTGGCTCACAACATGCTCCAGGGTAAGTTCCAACTGTTGCACCTGAGGGAGTCGGTGGTCTGACAAGGTATTCAAAGCATTTGTCACTTGTCAAACGGCCATTGCATCATAAAGCAAACATCATTTGTTGTCGAAAGTCATATGATATGCATTTCACGCTTGTCAGGGCATGTGAATCCAATCAAAGTTTGACAAGCGAGTCATGTATACCACATCATTACAGAAAGCTATATATGGATTTTATTCCCTACGATACAGCATATTCGGAATTTGCCGCAGATTTCCATGAGTCCATCAAGGAATCGAGCAGAATTGATGTTCCCTCTTCCGTCCGAAACGTCAGGATATTTGATCCTCATCACATCGGCACGAGGATGGTGTGCAACTATCACATTCAACTA
>Ga0153994_1000292_pt1 | contig 14924 bp, 21 predicted proteins | sample TSNC078MetaG_FD_104735 | JGI IMG/M metagenome (GOLD analysis project Ga0153994, IMG submission 104735) | Attine ant fungus gardens microbial communities from North Carolina, USA - TSNC078 MetaG | ecosystem: Host-associated > Fungi > Mycelium > Unclassified | place: USA: North Carolina, Lumber...
CCATCATTCCTTCTATATTTAGATTCCAAATAAGCTGCGTATTCACTTTTTAATTTCTTTCTGATACCCCCACTTCCTCCTTCTCCCCACGAACCCTTTAGCACACAATTGGGAGCTGTCACCGCCTTTTCTATTTGCTTGTCACAGTCAACATCTCTTTTGCCCCCTTTCAGCGCCACTCTGCTCCTTTCCTCCTTTACATCCACACCAACTCATCTTCTCTCTCTTCCAATAGGGGACTACTTCTTGTCCCTGATCGTCTTTCACATCGCACCCTCCTTTGCCACATCTTGGGCACTTCAAATATGTGACAACGGCCCCTTGACCACACCATCCCAACTCCCACAATTCTGCATCTTGTGGTACTGTCAGTCCACAGTACCACTCAGCCCTCTTCCTCAATTTTTCCATCGAACTCCTTCTCCATTCTTCTTGCTACACTTTTCGTGGCCTGGTCATGCATGCCACTTCTTCTCCCTCTGCTCTTCTCAAGCTCCTCTTTTCTCCTTCCTGTGCCTTTTCCCCAGTGGGACGTGCTGGCCTCCTCTCTTGCTATGCCTTTTGTGGCATTGCCACATGCGCCGCTTTACCTTCTATCCTCCTCAAGCTCCTTTCTTTTTCCTACGCTTTTCTCTTTACAGGGCGCACCAGCTTTTCCTTCTTCACCTATAAAGGGCACTTTCTGCACTTGTGCCCCTTCTCTCCATACTTAAAACATTTCACCTCCCACTGCTCTCTTCTTGCCTCTTGTCTCCTCAACTCCACTCCATATCTCATCACTCTACTTGCTAAAATTTCAAATTTATTTTGGGGAATCAGTTTCCCCTTTTCTCCTTCTTCTTTTCTGTAGTGTCGGGCTTGGTGTCTGAACCCCCTGCACTTCCAACATTCCCTTTCTCACTTTCCTTCTAACTTTGCCCTTAGTAAAGCAAGGGCATGCTTTTGTTTGAGCAAGTCACTCATGAGGTTATGATATTGTTGTTGAGACATCGTGGTGATTGTCTCAGAGGTACGGATGTAATGTTAAGTCTTGCTATTTACTGTTACATCTGCTAGGGCGCAAGATCTTCACCCAGCCAGGTGCCTACTTCCCTACTGACTACTGCCCTAATACTAGGGTTACACTATCACCTTAACAGGGAGGATCCCTACTCTAAACAGCTCTTTAAGAGATAACTGTCACTCCTCTGCATGTACCAATCAGAATGGACCGCAGCACAAGGTTTATAGAATGAAAATGTAACTAGCAGGTTCAATTGGTAGGTCAAGACTCGACTATACACCTGAACTTGGTGTACAATTTCCTTCCTTAGTCCCTAACTGACTGAGAAGTCCCCTCAAGCCAAGGGCCTGGCTATATGTGGAGATAGCTAATGATCGCGATGATTGTTGGCTGAGGGTTGATCAGATGATTAGGTTGATTTGTGAGTAAGGTTCAAAGTGAACTAAGCCCTAGGGTGTGGTTATCAAGCTCTTTTGTCAGTGACTTGTCAGAGTAGCCAACTCTAAAGCTGGAATTAAGCCAACTGCTCCTTTATCAGCGTTTGACAAGAAGAACTCAATAGAGTTCCCGTTGGATTTCCTATACTACTTATACAAATTCCTGACCCTAACCCTACATTTAAAGTCCTGTGCTTCCTTATGAGTTACTTTTATCTCATGCATCCATTGATAAGAAAATAAAAGAAAAGAAAAAGAAAAGAATATTAAATAATGACTTAGTTATTTCGCCAAGTCATGACACCACCCCTCTCTTAAGTTTTCTCGTCCCAAGGAATTTTTCCTACAACTCATAATATGGGTCAACTATGTTGCCTATTTCGTCTTCATCTTCCTCCATCCATTCTCGAACTCCTGATTTTTCTTTTTCAACTTCTTCTTTCTCTTCTGGGATCGTCTTCATTGTCCCTTTTCTTGCTGGCTTCTTGCCCTTCCACCATCTCCAATTCCTTTCCATCCTTCCCTAGTATTCCTGGTCGTATTGCTTATCTGACCATCCATACAACTTCTTCGCCGTAAACCTCCCTGGTAGTTCCCCTCGTTGGAACGTTCCTTCTTCGCGCTCTTGTCGCGCCACATCTTTCATATCCTGTCGATACTCTTTCTTGAATTCTTCGATTGCTTCTTGCGCATTCTTCAAATTCTCCCTTCCTTCCCATGTATCTGACTCTGCCATAAATCCTTTCCAGTGTACAAAGTACTTATCTTTTCCCCTTACCTGCCGCTTATTTAGAATTCTCTCCACTTCCCATTCTTCCTCCCTTTCGATTATTACCGGGGCTGGTTGCTCCTTCTTTTGCCCCTCTACCTGTCCTATATATTGTCATACTCTACTAACGTTTACTACTGGGTGTATTCTTACTGTACTAGGTAGTTCTAACTTAACTGTGTTCGATAATACTATCTCCTTGATTTTATAAGGACCAACGAATCTTTCTGTCAACTTCTCTGTTCTCCTCCCGACCAGCTGATATTTCAGATCCTTGGTACTGAGCATGACCAAGTCCCCTACTTTATACTCTTCTGCCTCCGATCTCTTGTCGGCATACTTCTTCATATCCGCTTGTACTTTTCCTAGCACCGCTTTTGCCTCCTCCTGGATTTCTATCATCTTTTCGATGAATTTCTCCGCTCCTGTATATTTTCCCTTCTTCCTTCCCTCAAACCCCATCCTGGGATCTTGCCCGTAATTTGCCTTGAAAGGCGACGTTCTAGTACTTGAGTGTGCTTTATTGTTATATGCAAACTCTGCTGTTCCTAACCATTCAGGCCATTGCTCCTGTCTGTGGTCGATAAACATCCTGAGGTATTGTTCTAATTCTTGGTTTACTCTCTCAGTTTGCCCATCTGTTTGTGGATGGAACACCGTCGACAATTTACTCTCAATCCCCAACATCTCATTCAACTCCCACATTAACCCTGCTGCGAAATGTGGTCCCCTATCTGATATGATACTTTCAGGTAGACTATGCAACTTCCACATATTATCCCTGAATAACCTTGCCAGTCCTTCTGCCAATGTTTTCTCTGTAGTAGGTATGAAATGTACCATTTTTGTCAATCTGTCGACTACTACTAAGATCAAGTCATATCCCTGAGCTAAGGGCAACTTCGTAATGAAGTCTGCCGATATATGTGTCTAAGGCTTCTCTGGTATTGAGTTTGGCATTAATTTGCCAGCTGGTTGTTCTGTGCAATTTTTGTTCTGTTGGCAGGCATCACATTCTTCCACATATCTCTTCACTTCCTTGGTTATTCCTGGTCACCAGAAATTTCTAGTTACCAGTTCTACCGTCTTCCACTGCCCCCCATGCCCTCCTATCGGCGTATCATAGTATAGCCTAATGATTTCTGCCCTTAACTTTTTGTCTTTTGGCATGTAGACTTTTCCTTCTTTGTACATGATCCTATCTACTTCCCTTCACTCTTCATCTCTCAGCATCTTTACTCCTGCTCGTTTCATCTCCTCTACTGCCTTTACCACTTCGTCATCCTTTACTTTAGACTTTCTAACTTCCTCTAGTAGATCTACTCCATCTACTATGATCTCTACCGCTTCTGTCTTCTTCACTTCTAACCATTCAGGTTTTATCAACTTCTCATCTTCGTTATCTCTTTCTACTCCAACTTCCCAGTCTGGTCTCCTGCTCAGACTATCTGCCTTTTCCATCTTACTTCCCGGAACATGTTTCAACGTAAAATCAAATCTAGATAGGTATAGAGCCCATTTCACTTGTCTTCGATTTAACTTTTGAGCTTTCATGAAGTACTCGAGATTTTTGTGATCTGTCCAAATCTTGAATCTCACTGTTGCACCTTCCAGGAAGTGCCTCCATGCCTCTAAGCATCTAACAACCGCTAACATCTCTTTATCGTATATCTCATAGTTTCTTTCTGTATCACTAAGAGATTTGGAAATGAAAGCAACTGGTCTCCATTTTTCGTCTGAGCACTTCATCGAGAGTACTCCTCCAGTAGCATAATTTGAGGCATTGGCCTCTACCCTGAATTCCTTGTCTAAGTTGGGTGCTGCTAATACTGGTTTTGTTATGAAAACCTGTTTTAACTCGTCAAACACCTTCTACTGAGGCTCCTCCCACTGCCACTTCTCATCTTTTCTTGTCAGCGTATTTAATGGCCTTGCTACTCGAGCAAAATCCTTAATGAACCTCCTGTAATAATTTGCGAGGCCTAAGAATTTTCTGACGCCTTTCACAGTTTTTGGCTGTGGCCAACTGAGTATTCCATCTATCTTCTCTTTCTCCATTTCTATCCTGTTAGGTCCTATGACTACCCCTAGGAACCCTATCTTCCTTGCTTTCCACACACATTTTTCCGGTTTGATATATAAGTCATTCTCTTCTAACCTCCTCAATATCTCTTCTACTATTTCATCATGTCCTTCCTCTGTTTCTGTCCCCACCAATACATTGTCCACAAATACTGCTACTTTTCCTTTGTTTATTAAGTTCCTCAGGATTTCATTCATTATTGCTTGAAAGGTTGCTGGCAAATTTGTCATCCCGAAAAACATAACAGTTGGTTTAAAGGAACTGATGTGCATTGTGAATGCTCCTTTCCACTTATCCTCCTCTTTTATTCTGATGTTGTTGAACCCCCACCTAAGATCCATTTTTGTGAACACTTTCTTACTCCCCATGTTGTCGATTAATTCTGTAATTAATGGGAGCAGGTAGTTATTCTTTATCGTTTGATCATTCAGGTTGTGATAGTCCATCACCATCCTCTTACTACCATTCTTCTTGCCTACAAAGAATACCGGTGATGTTTGAGGGGATTTTGATGGTCTGATATACCCTTTTCTCAACTGGTCTTCCACAAAATTCTGGACTTCTTCCCTCTTATTTTTGGATAGAGGATAAATCCTTCCTTTTCGCGGTTTAAACGTCTCCTTGAGATCTATAGCATGATCCCAAATCTTTCTCTTCAGCATTCTCTCTGACTCCACCTTCCCAAACACCTTTCTCCACTTCAGAAACTTCTTTGGGACCATCTCCTCTATTTTCCTGTGGTCCTCTTCTATTTCTTCCTCTCTTTCCCAGTCTTCTTTATCGTCTATTGCCCAGTGGACGATTTTCTCTTCTTCCTCTGTTGCCATTCTTTTAACCTTTTCTCTCTTCTGACTTCTTCCACCACACAAGGGCGGGCATCTCGTCATTTTAACTTCTCCTGTTTCCTAGTTTATTTCTGGGTTGTGGGCTGCTAACCACGGTATGCCCAATATCACCTCTGTTTTCCCTAGATCACATATATCCATCTTCATTCTTTCCATGTGGCCTTTGTAGAATACGTTGCACTCTACCTGGTGCATAATGGCCCCTCCACTATTCACAGTTCCATCTACATTTTTGACCATTAATGGCCTTTCTAACTTCTGCAGCTTGAACCCATGCTTAGCTACCATCTGTCTATCCATAAACATCCCCGTTGTGCTACTGTCCAAGAGCGCTTTGATCATTACGCCTTCATGCGTATCTATCTTCTCCACTCCAATATTCAGCCACACCTCTCTCAGCATTTTGAAGGTTCTCCTGACCTCCTTTCGGCTACCCCCCTCTTTTGTTGTACTTTTCCTCTTTGTGGGCACGCCACTCTCTCTCTCTTTTGCTACGCTTTCTGGTTCTCCTGGCCGTGCGCCGCTTTGCTGTGCCTTTGCCTCTCTGGGCTGCACCACCTTTTCCTCTCTTGCTGCACTTCTCGAGTCTTCTGCTCGCGCGCTGCTCTGCTCCTTTCCTCCTCTGCATCCACACCAACTTATCTTCTCCCTCTTTCAATAGGGGAGTACTCCTTGTCCCTGGTCATCCTCCACATAGCATCCCCCTTTGCCACACCTAGGGCATCTCAAATACGTGACGATGGCCCCTTGACCGCGCCATCCCAACTCCCACAACTCTGCATCTCGTGGCACTGTTGGTCCACAGTACCACTCTGCTCTCTTCCTCAAATCTTCCCATGAACTCCTCCTCCACTCCTTTTGTTGCGCATTTCCCTTTGTAGGGTGCACCACCTCACTTTCTTCTACTCTCCTCAACCTCCTTTCTCCTTCCTGCACCTTTCCCTTTGTAAGGCACGCCGGCCTCTCCTTCTGCTGTGCCTTTCGTGGGCTTGCCACACATGCCGCCTTCTCCTCATTCTTTCTCTTTATCCATAGTGGGCACTCCCTACACTTGTGCCCTTCTCCTCCACACTTAAAACATTTCACCCCCACTGTTCTCACACTTCTCACTACTCTTTCCTCTATGCCACACTGCATCACTCTGCTACTTAAGATTTCAAATTTATTTTGGGGTGTTGTTGCCCCTTTTCCTTCCCCCTTTTTGTTCCTGCAATTTCGGGTCAGGTGCCCAAACCCTTTACAGCTCCTGCAGAGCTTCCCCTTTCTTCCTTCTAATTCTACCCTCAGTTTGGCGAGGGCACGTTTCTCTCTGAGCAAGTTGCTCAACAAGGTGTTGTATTGTTCTTGAGACATAATGGTAACGTCTCAAGGAGGGGTACGGAGTTAATGGTTTGATCTTACTTAATACTATGTCTGTTGGGGCACAAGATCTTCATCCAACTAGACACCTACTGTTTTACTGACTACTGCCCTAATAATACTTTGGCTATCACTCCTCAGGGGAGATCCCTAATCTAGGCAGCCCTCTAAAGGTAACTGTCACTCCTCTGCATGTACTGACTCACAATGGAGTCGTAGCACAAGGTTTATACTGAGAAGAAAGATACAAGTATTCTAATGAGCACCACTCAATTTCGAGGTCAGGTCTCGAATGCAATACCTGAGCTTGGTACTGTGTCTCCACCTGCAGTCCCTAACTGACTGCAAAGTCCCCTTAAGCCAAGGGCCTGGCTATGTATGGAGGTGGTTACTGATCGTGATGATCAGTGGCCGAGGGTTGATAAGAGATGAGAGTAAAGTTGAGCAGGGTCCAAGGCGGACAGTGCTCAGAATATGGAATCGAGTTCTAATGTCAGAGTAGCCAACTCCAAAGCCGGAATTAAGCCAACTGCTCCTTTATCAGTGTTTGACAAGGAGAACTCAATAGAGTTCCCGTTGGATTTCCTATACTACTTATACAAATTCCTGACCCTAACCCTACATTTAAAGTCCTGTGCTTCCTTATGAGTCACTTTTATCTCGCATGTCCATTGATAAGAAAATAAAAGAAAAGAAAAAGAAAAGAATATTAAATAATGACTTAGTCGTTTTGCCAAGTCATGACATGACTGACTTAAGATCTTAATCCTGGGTTAGGATCAAGAGAGCTCTTCAGGGTTAGAAGAGAACTCGATAGAGTTCTCGCTTCATTTTACTACACTACTTATATATTCCTGCACTGTTTGTTTCTATTTATTCTACAAGTCCTATCAGTCCAGAGTTCAATTTCAATTCATGTCATGTTTCTTAGTCATGGTCGAGATGACTCATGACAAGCAATAGGTAACCTAGTAACTCGGCAAGGGCAGAATAGGCCTGGTAAAAACTATAGGAAATAATCAAAGAAAGACAAGAAGGCACAGGATTCTCTATGACTACCAGAACAATCATTGTATTAATAGATTATGACTGGGCTGATTATTTTCTCTATTTTTTTGTATATTTCTTTTGTATTTCTCTAAACATATAAAAATCCCACTGTAAGGACTTAGTCATGATAACTTAATCCCACTCCTTATCTGAGTTAACAAAGAGAACTTGATAAAGTTCCCATTTGATTTTCTACACTATATATACAACTACTATTGTGGCTATGCACTTCACCTCTCATAGTCCTTATGTTGCTCGTCATATGACTATCCTGTCATATGTTGTGACCATGACTGTGACCAATGCTATACTTTTTTGTAACTTTGTGACAGTGACATGACTCCTTTCCCACACTTCACCTTTATAGTAGTGATTCAACTAAATAAAAGAAATGAAAATAGAAAATGAAAATAGAAATGACTTGGCCATTTTGCTAAGTCATGACACCTACTTAGTAGGAAGAGAGTAAGCAATTGTTATGAGAGCCCTAAAAAGGAAATAATTTCCCATGCATTCAAACACTTAATCCACAATATCAAGTCGTACAATGAAGATAAGATATAAATAGCATGGGAACTTAGGTAATCATATCATGTGACAAGATCATGTGATTGTAGAACATTCTGGAAGGACATGTGATCATGAACTATTGGTGTACAGCCACTTGTAAAATAGTATAAGTAGAGAAGTAATCCAACAAAGAACTCCATCAAGTTCTTCTTGAACATCCACCTTGGGTGCTGTCTAAGTTCCTCACGAGCTTGCACTTAACATAAGAACTCGATATCACTTCTAAGCACTGATCACCTCAATCCCTGCTCATACTTACTTAACATGCAGTTGGCTTAATACTAGCACTGTGAGCTAGTACCCCCATCACACTTACTCTAAATCTCCCTCACAAGCCTCTTGGATAGCGAGCCCTAGCTATAAAGGGAACTTCTCAGTCAGGAGAGACTAAGGGAGGAGACTAGGCACTAAGTCTGAGTGCATTGTTCAAGTCCTGACCTTGTGATCAGACGTTGTTCTTTATCTTTTCTCTGTATAAGCTCCGTGCTGTGCTCCATTGTGAGTGGTACATGCAGGAGATCAGCAGTTACTTTTAGAAGGCTGCTTAGTTTATGAGTTCCCTTCTTAGGGGCAATTATTTACTCTTGATTAGGGCAGTAGTCAGTAAGGTAGTAGGAGTCTAGACAAAAGAAGATTGTGCTCCCTCTTAGGCATAGCCTGAAGTCGCTCTAGATCAGGAATCATCTGAATATGAATTGACATCCCCCTCCAATTCACTATCACCATCACCGCTGCCCTACGATATGTTGTAGCAACAGCAACAACCACAACAGGGGGAACCCTCTCAGACACCTATCCCCCACCAACCACTACCAACCCACGAGGAGCAACTCCTCACAATGATCGTGTGGGGGTAGCCTTTGGGCCACCTGCAGAATGCTAATATTTCTTCCTCTTCTCATTTCTTTTCCCTAGTTTGATTATATTCCTCTGTTCATCTCATTTATTACTATTTTCACTTTTTATCATTTAATTATTTAATTAATTAGCCAAAATACTCTTACTTATTACATAAGCTAGAATAGTAAAAGTGACACAATGCAAAAATATAAAGATATCCTTTTACCCTCAACCACTAAACTCTAAGACCACTTTCCCCTCTGAACTCGTTATCCTTCCCACAATCGCCATCCTGCAGCAGCAGGTCAACACCATGCTCCTCTAACAACAGGGGAGCAGAGTAGAGGTCACAAAACCTCAAGTCTTTAGTGGAAAGATGGAGGAGGTGAGTGCATTTATTAATGCGGCTCACATATATATTAGAATGAAGATGATGGAGAAGGTGGTGACGACCCAGGTAACCTGGGTATTATCATATATACAGGGAGGAGTGGCAGAAGCGTGGAAGGACAACTTGTTGGATGAGTTGGCAAAGGGAGAGTCAGAGGTGAAAACAGCTGAGCAGCTGTTTTCAAAAATTAGAAATGATTTTGGGAAAACATGTCATGACTTGGCAAAACGGCTAAGTCATTATTTATATTTCTTTTCTTTTCTTTTCCTTTTATTTTATCTACACAGAAGGGAGTGTGGGAAAGTGTCACATCACAATGATGTCACATGATAGGCATGGGAAGATAGTGCACAGACCATGTAGTAGTTGTATAAGTAGTATAGAAAATCCAACAAGAACTCTATCAAGTTCTTGTCATGACTTGGCGAAACGACTAAGTCATTATTTAATATTCTTTTCTTTTTCTTTTCTTTTCTTTTCTTATCGATGGATGCGTGAGATAAAAGTGACTCATAAGGAAGCACAGGACTTTAAATGTAGGGTTAGGGTCAGGAATTTATATAAGTAGTATAGGAAATCCAACAGGAACTCTATTGAGTTCTCCTTGTCAAACGCTGATAAAGGAGCAGTTGGCTTAATTCCGGCTTTGGAGTTGGCTACTCTGACTGTTCTCTTTGTCAATCGCTGAACAAAGAGTAGTTGGCTTTATTCTGGCTTGGAGTTTAGCTTTCTTACAAAACATTGGAGGAGAAAAGAAAGATTGAGCAGCTGAGAACGATAGAGCAGGGAGGAAGGACGTGTAACGAGTACATCCAAGAATTTAAGAAGATTACCAAGGGGAGTAGCTATGAGGGCCAACTCCTCATCGAAGAGTTCAAGAGGGGCCTCAATGGGGCCATCAGAAGAAAATTAGCAGAGGCAGAAGAACCACTGTCTACCATAGGAGAGTGGCAAGAAAGAGTGGTGAGGTTAGATAGGAATCAAAGGCAGAGCAGGGCAGAGGAGAGGATATTGGGAAGAAATGTGGTACGCCCAGGAGGAAACGCACAGCCAAGGGGAGGTTATGGAGGAGGATTGTATGGAGGAAGAGAGGGACAAATAACCTAGAGGGCAGGAGCCTAATATATGAGTGTGGGAAATAGGGAAGGAAATTCATCGAACAAAGGAGGAAACCAATCAGGTCCATGGAGAGACCTAAATGCAATGGATGTTGATAGAGGAAGAAGAGAGGATAGAACATGTTATCATTGTGGAAAGTTTGGCCACATGGCCCAAAACTGTTGGGAGAGAAATAAAGCAAGAGTAGTGGAAATGCCACAAGAGTCGACAAAAGAAAATGGAGGACAGTAAGCCCCCAACTGGCCTCTAACAATAAATACAGTGTACTGCACCCAGAAAACCTGGGCAATAAATTAAATTTTTCCAAAAACACTGAGGGAGCAAGAGATGTGCAGCGCACATTACAGCCACTAAGAGAAGTGTGGATGAAAGTAGGACTAGAGAAGTTAGAAAGCCATGAAGGGGTGGCAGTAAAAGTGCTGTTAGATAGCAAGGCAACAGGTCTGTTCATGAATACTACCTTTGCGAAAGAAAAGGGGTTCAAAATGGAGAGGATGAAGAACCCCCTGTTAGTCAAAAATGTAGATGGAACAGTAAACATAGGAGGGGCAATAACACACCAGGTAGAGTGCAATATGTTCTTCAAAGGACATGTAGAAAGAGTCAGAATGGACGTATGTAATCTAGGGAAGACAGAGGTTATATTAGGAATACTGTGGTTAGCAGCCCATAACCCTGAAATAGATTGGGAAAAGGGAGAAGTAAAAATGATGAGGTGTCCACCTATCTGTGGAAAAAGAAAGCAAGAGGAAGGGAAGGAGAAAGAAGTAAAGAGAGTAAAAAGGAATAAAGACGAGGAGATCCTAAAGAAGTTGGTGCCAAAAAGATTCTGGAAATGGCAGAGAGTATTCGGGAAGAAAGAGTCAGAAAGAATGCCAGTGTGAAAGGCTTGGGACCATGCAATTGAGTTGAAGGAAGGGTTTACACCAAAGAAAGGAAAGGTGTATTCATTGTCAAGAGAGGAAAGGGAGAAAGTGCAAGCGTTTGTAGAGGATCAACTAAGAAAAGGGTATATTCGGCCCTCTAAGTCACCCCAAACATCGCCAGTACACTTTGTAGCAAAAAAGAGTAGAACACAAAGAATAGTATAAGACTATTGCCATATAAACCAGTGAATGATAAAGAACAGGTACCCGCTCCCTTTAATAGCAGATATACTGGATGGGGTTGGGAAGAGGAAGGTGTTTATGAAGTTAGACCTAAGATGGGGCTATAACAATGTCAGAATAAAGGAAGGAGACGAATAGAAAGCAGTGTTCACAACATATATTGGAGCCTACAAACCCACAGTCATGTACTTTGGGTTAACAAACTCCTCCACTACTTTTCAAACGATGATGAACGACTTATTTCAGAATCTCATAAACCAAGGAGATACCGCCACCTTCATTGATGATATCTTGGTAGCCACCAATATAGAAGAAGGGCATGATGAGTTGATGGAAGAAGTGCTAAGAAGACTAGAGGAGAACGATCTGTTTGTGAAACCAGAAAAGTATAGATGGAAAGTAAGGGAAGTAGAATTTCTGGGAGTAATAATTGATCCGAAAGGAGTTAAGATGCAAAAAGAGAAAGTGGAAGGAGTACTAAACTGGCCGACACCTAAAAATGTCAAGGAGGTGCAAAAGTTCTTAGGATTAGCCAACTACTACAGAAGGTTCATAAAAAACTTCACCAAAATAGCTACACCACTCCATGTGTTGGTCAGGAAGGAGCAGAAATGGAAGTGGGAAAAGGAGCAAGAAGAGGTGTTTGGAAAACTCAAGAAAGTGTTCACAATAGAACCTATCCTAGCGATCCCAGACATTGGTAGAGAAATGAGAGTAAAGGCAGATGCTTTAGATTATGCAACAGGGGGGGTGCTGTCGACAAAATGCAAAGATGGCAAGTGGAGGCCAGTGGCCTTCATCTCTAAATTGTTAAACACTACAGAGCGAAACTATGAAATCCACAACAAAGAGATATTGGCAGTCATTAGGTGTCTCGAGGCATGGAGGCACTATTGGGAGAGAGCAAAACTGGAATTCAAAATCTGGACAGACCACAAAAACCTCTAGTATTTTATGATGAGCCAAAAGCTGAACTGTAAACAAGCGAGATGGGCATTATATCTCTCAAGATTCAACTTTACTCTAAAATATGTTCCAGGGAAAAGTATGGGGAAGGCAGATGGACTAAGCAGGAGACTGAATTGGCAGAAAGGGGTGGAAAGGGATAATGAGGACCAAACATTAATAAAACCTAAATGGATTAGAGGAGTAGAAACATTAGTAGAGGAAGAAAACTTGAGGGATAGAATAAAAAGGGCACAGGAGGGAGATGAAAGAGTGGTAAAAGCAGTGGAAGAGCTAAAGAAGGTAGGAGTAAAAATACTAAGAGATGAAGAGTGGGAAATAGAGGATAGAGTAGTACTGAAGGAAGGAAGGATATATGTACCAGAAGGGGAACTCAGAGGGGAAGTAATATGGTTGCATCATGATATCCCAGTAGGAGGGTATGAAGGAAGATAGAAGATGACCAAATTGGTCACCAGAAACTATTGGTGGCTGGGAGTAACAAAGGAAGTAGGGAGATATGTAGACGGATGCGATGCTTGTCAAAGGTACAAGAACCGAAGTGAAGCACCAGCAGGAAAGCTAATGCCTAATGCAATCCCGGAGAAACCATGGAGTCACATTTCAGCAGACTTCATTACAAAACTACCGCTAGCTCAAGGATATGATGCAATCTTAGTAGTATGTGACTGCTTTAGCAAAATAGCATATTTTGTAGCAACTACAGAAAAAACATCAGCAGAAGGTCTTGCGAAATTATTTTGAGATCATATATGGAAGTTGCACAGGCTCCCAGAAAGCATTATATCAGATAGAGGGGTATAGTTCGTGGTAGGAATAATGAAGGAGTTAAACAACCTGCTAGGTGTCCAAACAAAGCTCTCTATGGCCTATCACCCTCAGACAGACAGGCAAATGGAAAGAGTGAACTAGGAGTTGGAACAATACCTAAGGGTCTTCATTGATCATAGACAAGAACAATGGCTAGATTGGCTAGAAACAGCAGAGTTTGCATACAACAACAAAATCCACACAGCTACAAAAACCTTGCTATTCAAAGTAAATTATGGCCAAAACCTGAGAATGGAATTTGAAGGAAGGAGGAAGGGGAAGTATGAAGCAGCAGGAAAATTCGTGGAGAAAATGAAGAAGATTCAGGAGGAAGTAAAGGCAGCACTAGGAAAAGCGCAAGAAGAAATGAAGAAGTTCACAGACAAAAAATGAGGGAAGGGAGAGGAATACAGAGTAGGAGACTTAGTACTATTAAGTATGAAGGACTTGAAATGGCAGATGAAGGGGAGGAGATCGGAGAAGTTGACAGAACGTTTTGTAGGCCCCTATAAAGTCAAAGAGATTGTCTCCAGTAATGCAATAGAATTAGAGTTACCTAAATCTATTAAGATACATCCTGTAGTTAACATAAGTAGAGTATGGCTCTACGAACTACAGACAGAGGGACAGAAAAAAACACCCCTGAAACCAGTCATCATTGAAGAAGAGGAGGAATTTGAAGTAGAGAAAATTTTAAACAAATGAGTAGTATAGGAAAAGGAGAAATTCTTAGTACAATGGAAAGGGTATATGGCAGAAGGAGATATGTGGGAAAGCAAGGAAAATTTAGAAAACATAAAAGAGTTAGTAGAAGAGTTTGAGAGAGAGTACAGGGAAGAGGCAGAAGAACTCAGGCAACAGGAGCAGGAAGAAAAAAAAAAGAATTTAGTTGGGAATTACCTAGGGAATTTATGGCAAAATTACTATATGGATGGGGAAGGAAAAGGTATAAAAGGAAGAGAGAGAAGAGATGGGATGAAAATTGGAATTGATGGAAGAATTCCTTGGGACAAGGAACCTTGAAGCCCTAGGGGGCCATGTTATGAGAGCCCCAAAAAGGAAATAATTTCCCATGCATTCAAACACTTAATCCACAATATCAAGTCATACAATGAAGACAAGATATAAATAGCATGGGAACTCAGGTAATCATATTATGTGACAAGATCATATGATTATAGAACATTCTGGAAGGACATATGATCATGAACTATTGGTGTACAGCCACTTGTAAAATAGTATAAGTAGAGAAGTAATCCAACAAAGAACTCTATTGAGTTCTTCTTGAATATCCACCTTGGGTACTGTCTAAGTTCCTCACGAGCTTGCACTTAATAGCAATCTTGGTTGTGTCACGATGGTGACACCGTGATGCGTACTGTGTGCGCGCGTCACGCACACATGGATTTGTCAGCTCACCATCAGCCTTTCCGGAATCCTCTGAATTATTTAAATAATTGCCAATTGCTGTAACTACCTTAGTTTCGTTCTTCCTCAGGAAGACCCCATCCTTGTCAACTCATATACCTCTCTCTCTCTCTCTCTTAATAAATCTTTTGAATCCTAAAAGGGG
>Ga0153994_1000293_pt1 | contig 14833 bp, 12 predicted proteins | sample TSNC078MetaG_FD_104735 | JGI IMG/M metagenome (GOLD analysis project Ga0153994, IMG submission 104735) | Attine ant fungus gardens microbial communities from North Carolina, USA - TSNC078 MetaG | ecosystem: Host-associated > Fungi > Mycelium > Unclassified | place: USA: North Carolina, Lumber...
CTGCCCAAAGAATTAACCAGATGCTTGCCCCAAATTGCATAAATCCATAAAATCAGAATATTAAATCTTTGCCAAATATTGAATTTTCAAGGTACATAGGTCTTTTCTATGTGCGAAGCTTTAGTTATTTATCCAATATAATAATTGTAGTTTTATTCCTCTGCGCCTCCATATACGGATAACATTTTCTTATGAAAGGCTACTCCATATTTGTAAACAGTTCTTATATCCCTTTTCCTTAATTCTGCCTCATAGTTTTTCTCTATGATTTGAGCATAAGCTTTTTTTGATAGTTCATTTAGCTTTTCATCTAGCCTTGCCCTATCTCCTTCTTCTTCCCTCAGAACCTTAAATTCAAAGATAACACCTGGATAGATTTTGGTCTTTGGCTCCAATAGCAGATCTACTCGTCCATCACCTGTTTCCCTATTAGAAGAAATATAATGAGTGTCTAAAAACAGACCTGTTAACGATAGCATCCAGCCATGATAAAAACTTTCATCGGAATCGTAATAGCTTATGGAATATTCCGCTATCCATTTAAGCAAACGATCGATCTCCTTTGTATTACCCTCATATACAGCACGTTTAAATCCTTTGACATAATTAGAGAAGTGTTGGTTTTCAGCAGATAATTTCCGGATAATTTCACTTTTATATGCAATACTTATCTCCTTGTTAGGAATACTTAATTCATAATCATAGTCCGTTTCACTGAAATAATGCTTTTTTGCTTTTAAATAACCGGTCATTACCAAAAAACTGAAAATTGTATTTGTACTCTGGAAAATTTCCGGATAAACAATATTGGAATCAATATCCGTGTAATATGGTTCACCATCTAAAATCTTTTTCAAAATGTCTTGAATATCTAGTTCGGTATTTTCTAAAAGCTGCCCTATAATGTCATTACTGCTAGTGCCTAACCAGTATGCTTCTGGTCGGCAGCTATTTTTAATATATCGTAGTACGGACCATGGATTATAGATATCCTGATTTCCAAAATAATATCCGTCGTACCACTCTTTGATTTCCGTTAGTTTTTTTATACATCCATAATCCGTTGCCAGTTTATTAACATCTTTCTCTGTAAAACCAAAATACTGGCGGAATGGTTCATCTAAAATTGTGAATACCTCCAGGTTATTCAAACCGCTAAAGATACTTTCTTTGGCAACACGTAAAATACCGGTTAATGCAGCAAAATTCAGATGTACATTATCCTTTAAACCACCGGATAACCAGTTTCGCATGAAAGAAATCACGTCCTCATAAAATCCTTTAGTGTAACCTTGCTGTATTGGAATATCATATTCATCAAGTAGCAAGATTGGTTTTTGCCCATAAGCTCTATGGAGGAATCCGGTCAGTCTACTCAAGGAACGTTCAAAATCAACAGGATTTCCCGTATTTCCACTAATACTTGTAAAGTACTCTGACTCTTCTATTTCCATTTCATCCTCTCTTAGGATGTGCTTAAATCGAACATATTCTTCGCTGATTACACTTTTTATTCGTTGGTAAGTTTCTTCCCAAGAATTACATTTTACATCCTTTAGCGTTAGGAAAATGACGGGATATACTCCCTGCTCATTCTTGTAAACCTCTCCTTGTTTCCATATTTCTAAATCTTTGAAATATACGGAGTTATCTTCGTTTGTTTTCTCAAAAAAATATTTAAGCATACTCATATTAGAGGTTTTCCCGAAACGTCGTGGCCGTGGAAATAGAAACACCTTTGATTTCGCATCCAATATATCTTTAATAAGCGATGTCTTATCAACATAATAATAATCTGAAACAATTTCTTTAAAATCACTTGTTCCAACTGGAAGTTGCTTTCTATTGTTGATTTTCAAACTTATGACCTCCTTTTGTCCTTATTCTTAGTATACTTTGTTCTTTTATGTATCGCAATGCATTTTTAAAACAAACATTGGATATTTTTTATTTATTGATTCCTTTGATATTTGCAAGCTTTTTGCAAACCAGAGAAAAGCTTTGGATTATTCTTTATCCCCTTAGCAGTCAGATTTAAGGCCTCTAATGTATCATCAACTTCATGTGTATAGCCGTATTCATGATTGGTTAATTCGTAGTTAAACATATCAAAGACAAATCCGTTACCCGCCTCATCTGCATCAATTGCTTGCGCCATTTCTTTAGTGTGCCTGTTTAGCATTTCATGGAATGCCTTTGCATCTGTCTTTCTATAAAAACCGTTGGTTCCAGGTAGCTGATAAACCCGTCTTTAGGAGTTAACACCATAAATCTTTAGGAATAAATTTTATATCAAATGCCTACAATAGCCTTTAAATCAGGCTTTTTTAGTGTAATAAATATTTGCAAAATTTTTATTTCTATGATATAATAATGGTGTTAGTGGTGTTATTTAATCAGGAGGTGCGTATGGCTTATTTTCTTAAAAAAACCAAACTTAAAAACAGGACTTATCTTGCTATTTATGAAAGCTTCTATAGTCACGATAAAAAAGGGACGGCTCATAAGTGCTATCAATCTTTTGGCTCCATCGAAACTCTTAAAGGAAACGGCATGGAAGACCCCGTCGCACATTTCCAAAAAGAAGTCAATAGACTCAATAGCGAAAAAAAGGAAATGGGCGTCAGGAAAATATCGGATACGTCTCCCATCCTTTATCTGGGCTATTTCCCGTTAAAGAACATCCTTGACAAACTGAAAATCAAAAAATATGTTGACCTTTTTAAACTCACGAATGATTTCAAGTATGATCTTTATGAACTTCTTTCATCGCTTATCTACGCCAGAAGCGTTCATCCATGCAGCAAGTACAGAACTTTTCATGAAGTACTGCCCAATCTTTATCAGCCTTATGATTACTCTTATGACCAGCTTCTTGACGGTCTGTCTTTTCTTGGCTGCAACTACGAGAAATTCATAGAATTATTCACGGCGCAGGTCGGAACTACATATGGCATTGATACCTCAAAATCCTATTTTGACTGTACCAACTTCTATTTTGAAATTGACAGAGAGGATGATTTTAGAAGAAAGGGTCCCAGCAAAGAAAACCAAAAAACTCCAATTGTCGGACTTGGCCTGTTATTAGACAGTCATCAGATTCCGATTGGAATGAAGATGTACCCGGGCAATGAATCGGAAAAACCGGTGCTTAGAGATGTAATCGACCATTTGAAAAAACAGCACAACATCACCGGAAAGACAATACACGTTGCCGATAAAGGGCTTAATTGTGCACAAAATATTGCTTTTTCGAAGAAAAATGGGGATGGCTATCTGTTTTCAAAATCAGTCAAGGGTCTTTCGGAGAAAGAAAAAGTGTGGGTTCTGCTTGAACAGGATTTTAAAGAGAAAAAAGACACGAATGGAAAGGTCCTCTATCGCTACAAGTCTTGCATCGATAAATTCCCATACACGGTAGAGCATGATGGAAAAAAAGTCTGTGTAACACTTACCGAAAAAAGACTGCTCACCTATAATCCTACTCTGGCCGCAAAGAAAAGATATGAAATAAACAGGATGGTGGAAAAGGCAAAAGCCCTAACCTTGTCTCAGGCAAAGAAAAACGATTATGGTGAAACAGGAAAATATGTAAACTTTGTTGATGGTAAAGGAAAAAAGGCCAGCGTAAGCATTAACCAGGAAGCCATTGATAAAGATCTTAGATTTGCAGGCTATAACCTGCTTGTAACATCAGAAGTTGAGATGTCCGACGGGGATATCTATAACACTTATCATAATCTTTGGCGAATCGAAGAATCCTTTAAAATCATGAAATCAGACCTGGATGCACGACCTGCCTTCCTTCAAAAAGAAGGTACAATCAAAGGGCATTTTTTAATCTGTTACCTTACCGTACTTTTAGAACGACTCTTTCAGTTTAAGGTTCTAAAAGAGAAATACTCAACCTCAGAGATTTTCCATTTTATACGTAATTTCAGGGTTACAAAATCCGAGAGTCAGTATATCAATACGACCACTTATTCCGATTTTATTAATGCATTAGCAAAGAGTTTTTGTCTTCCGTTGACGAATTATTTTCTAACTGAGACACAGATAAAATCGATACTTAACAAGAAAGTATAACAAAAAAATTTAGAGTGTAAAAAGGCTATTGCAATTACCGGTTCTTACGCTCATTTGGGTATTCGTAAATAATGGCAAGTGTAAAAGATGTTGTCATTACAAAGTTTCTTTTACATCTGCTTAAATGAATTACCCAAATGAGCGTAAGAACCCAATTACCGACAGCCCCCTGAATAAAACTATATTTTCTCACCGTTTCTATGTCTTTCGAGAAGTCTTTCGATTTTTTCAAATGGATCAAGCAATTCGCTGATAGAATGGTCATGATTTAATGAATCAATGAGTAAAGCAACATATTTACTTAGGTCAACGCTAATATAATAAGGTCTTTCAAGGAGTTCAGGTGATTGATAACATACATTTGTTGTCAATAGTTTTGTGATAATACCTTCTTCATGATATCGGTCAAACTCTCGCAAACCATTGGTGAATAAACCAAATGTAGCGGCAACAAAGATGCGTCTGGCCTTACGGTTTTTAAGTTCTTTAGCTACATCGAGGATGCTTTCGCCAGAGGATATCATATCATCAACAATCAGGACATCCTTACCTTCCACAGACTGTCCTAAAAATTCATGGGCAACAATGGGATTTCTGCCATTAACAATCCGTGTATAATCACGGCGTTTGTAGAACATGCCCACATCTATGCCAAGAACGTTAGCGTAGTATACGACACGTCCCATAGCGCCTTCATCCGGGCTGATAATCATTAAGTGCTTACTGTCTAACTGAATATCCGGGATGTTTCGGCAAAGGGCCTTAATGAATTGGTAGGTTGGCTGAACATTATCAAAGCCGCTTAGTGGAATAGCATTTTGCACACGCGGGTCATGGGCATCAAATGTAATGATGTTTTCCACTCCCATGGCAAGAAGCTCTTCTAAGGCCACGGCGCAGTCTAGGGATTCTCTTCGGGAACGTCTGTGCTGACGGCTTTCATAAAGAAAGGGCATGATGACATTAATTCTTCTGGCCTTACCGGCGACAGCAGCGATGATTCGTTTTAAATCACTGAAGTGGTCATCAGGAGACATATGATTCATATGTCCGCAAAGCTTATACTGAATATTATAATTGGTAACATCAACTAAAAGATAAAGATCTTTTCCCCGGACAGACTCATTAATGGTTCCTTTGCCTTCTCCGGTGCCAAACCTTGAACATTCGGCATCAATAATATAGTGATCCTTCTGATAACCGGCAAATTGCAGCGACCTCATATGAGCACTGTCTCTTTCGCCTCTCCAGGAAACGATGTAATCATTTACCCGTTTTCCCAGGTTGCTGCAGCTTTCTAAGGGGATAATCCCTAATTCGCCGACAGGAACGGTTTCTTTAAAATCATTTGACTGGGTCATTATATACCTCCATTGTAAATTGAAATAATCATAGGTTTATTTAAAAAGCTATATTGCTTGATTTGTTTTTATACAGTAAAGTTTATGAAGAAATCACTTTTTTTACTCGAATATCCTCGCCTATTATAGGTAAAATCTGATAATCACTTATTATTCTCGAAAAAAAACGTTCACTATATTGCTCTTTTAGATCTTCTAAAGATAAATTGGTTGAGATAATTGTAGATTTTCCGTGAAGTATCCGTTCATTAATACATAGGAATAGCTGTGAAGTAACAAATGAATTATTCATCTCTGTCCCTAAGTCATCAATAATAATCAAATCACAATCAAAGATATAATCATACATATTCTCATCAGAATTTTCATTGTTATCATTACCAAAGGTGTTGGCCTCAAGAATATCAATCAGCTGAAATGCTGTGAGATAGATGACTGTGTGGGCTGTATCCAACAATTCTTTAGCGATGCAATTGGATAAAAATGTTTTTCCGACACCGGTATTGCCACATAATAATAAATTTGCCGGGATTGTATCAAAGTCATGGATAAATGCTTTACAGGTTTCTAATATGCCTTCCATCTGTTCCCTTGGGCTAATGCCAAGCTTCTTATCTTTTTGATTGGAATACCAGTCCATATTAAAATGTTCAAAATTCTCCTTGGCAAGCCTTGTCTTGATATTAGATTGAGAATAGACTAAATCCACAATGGCCTGCTTGAAGCAATGGCACTTATTAACAGAGGAATCAGCCATGACGATGTAACCGGTATCTTTACAGTCGGCGCAGTGATAAACGGGAATCAGATATTCGCCGCTATAACCTGCCTGAATTAACAATTGGTTCTTTCTGGCTTCTATGTCGGCAAGTTCCTGATGTAACTTATCAGAATCGAAGCTGCCATTGGCAACGGCAGTCCTGGCATAAGCAGCTGATAGGAGCGTAATCTTCTCATCCAGGTGCTTATATTCAGGAATAGCAGCATAAATCTCCTCAAGACGTTGATTAAGCCTATAGTTGTTTTCTGATTGGAGTAAATCATATTGCCTGATGATGGTATTATATTGCATGTTCTTAAGCGGCATAAATATCAACTTCCTTTAGGTACTCTGGTTTGCAATTTCTCGGCGAGTTTTTTTTCCAGATCGTCATAGTCATATGAGCGCTGGGTGAAATTATGGAACTTATTATTTGTTGACTTGGTATGTGCCGTCTTTTTCTTAGTACGAAGCTTGTCTAATTCAAGGACATCCTCCATATTCTTGACATTTTTAGCTCTCCAGTTCTTTAGAATACTGTCGGTATATTCAAAACTTGGAGAGTGTGTAGCCTGCATTGTCCGATTGCAGGCTTCTAAAATCATTGGGAGGTTAAAACAATATTCTTCCTGCCATTTTTTAATAGAAGCGATTTCGCTCTCAATTGGCTGGCGGTTATTAATTCCAAAAGCTTTCAAGACGGTATAATAAGTTTTGTTATAATAAGTACGATTATCTTTGGCCTTCTGAATCGTATCAATCTTCTGATCTGCCCATGATATAGCAACTTTCTCTATGTAATGCATACTTCGATGATTATTGGAAACACAATATTCAAATAAGTATTCAATCAAATCTACAGATAGCCCTAATTGTTCATGGAAAAACACAATTGTATTAATATCGGTCTGACTTAAAGGCTTTCCGAGATACTGCTGAATCACAAAGAATAATTGATTGCCGTCATAATCATCGGTAAAGGACTGGATTTGCTGCATGGAATAAGAAGGCTTGTTATATCCGGCGCTCTTGTCAGTCTTATTCGGGACAACAAGTGGTACAGGATTACTTTTGGATTCAAAATCATTCAGATGAATAATACCAATATCGCCGCAAGTTAAATATTCAATGGTCAAAAGATTTTCCTTTTCCCAATAGCGCAATGCGCGCTTTACATCACTTTCTGTCATATTAAAAGTATCAGCTATAGATGATAATGAAATATCAGCCAATGGATTTTGACTTTGACGGAACAAATAGAGATAAACCTTTAAAAATTCTCCGTTGGCCTGAGGCATATAGCGGTCAAAGAAAATATTGGGAATGATTGTAGACCTTAAGTCGGTTTGGCGCTGTACACTGATTTTGTTCATGTTTCTCCACCTTTTTTGCATTATCAAAAACTGATTCGTTTCACATTATAGCATATAAAAAGAACTTTGAGAACATGAACATATGTTTGGAAACTTGTAAAATGACAATTGTGGAAACTGTGAATTCAGTGGATAACTTGTAGACATAATGCGTCGCTAACTAGTGGTTTTTGTCGAAAGATTGTTGGTATAAGCCTGCTTTTTCTTGTTTTGAGGTGAAGCTTATAAATAGATTATGTAAATGAAATTATCCACAAGTAAATTAACACAAAATTGTTAATGATACTGTGGATAATGTGGATAACTACTTGCCTAAAAGCTTTTCCCCAACACTGACTATGTTTCCGGCGCCCATAGTTATCAACAGGTCACCGTGGGTACAATTTTTTATTAAAAAATTTTCGATTTCATCAAATGATGAAAAGTAGTATGCCTCGGTACCATTCTTAACGAGAAGATCAAGGAGATCCTTTGAGTGGATATCTCCGGGATTCGTTTCTCTGGCGGCAAAAATATCTGATAGAATAACTTTGTCGGCTAAAGACAGTACTCTGGCAAAATCCTCTAAAAAGGCTTTTGTACGTGTGTAGGTATGAGGTTGGAAGAGACACCACAGATTTTTGTGGGGATACCTTCCGGCCGTGATAAGGGTCGCTTCGATTTCGGTTGGATGGTGGGCATAATCATCAATAATGGTGATACCGCCGATTTCCCCTTTATATTCGAAGCGACGGTCGGTGCCGTCAAAATTTAAAAGCCCCTGCTTAACATCTTCCAGAGAAATACCCGCTTCCATAGCGGCAGCGATTGAAGCTAAAGAGTTTGATACATTATGCATACCTGTGACATTGAGGTTGATATGGTCAATATATTCGCCTTTGATATATAAATCATAATCACCCTGCACCATCAAATTAAACTGTATGTTTTTTGCCGTGTAGTCAGCTTCGGAGTCAAGGCCATAAGTTATAATGCCGCAATTAAGTCCATCAATGACCCTATCAATATAATCAATATCATTATTTATAATGAGAGTTCCTTCAGGTGAGACATTAGATGCAAAATGTTTGAAAGAATTTCTTATGTCTTCTATGTCTTTGAAAAAATCCATATGGTCTTCTTCAATATTAAGTATAACGGCGATTTTAGGATAGAACTTTAAAAAGCTGTTGGTATATTCGCAAGCTTCAGTAATAAAGTTCTGAGATTGGCCGATGCGGATGTTGCCGTCAATGGCTCGCAGAATACCGCCGACAGTTATAGTAGGATCGCTTTTGGCCTGAAGAAGTATATGAGCAATCATGGAGGTGGTGGTAGTTTTTCCGTGAGTACCGGCAATGGCAATGGAATTTTCATAGTTGGCCATAATCTGTCCAAGGAGAGTAGCGCGATCCATAATGTGAAGATTCTTCCTAATAACCTCTTGATATTCAGGATTATCCGGATGAATTGCAGCAGTATAGACAACAAGATCCATGTCATCTTTGATGTTAGATGCACGCTGTCCATAGTCGATATGAATGCCTTTGCCGCTTAAACGCTGTGTCAGCGGCGTTTCTTTGATATCAGAACCGGTAATGGTAAATCCCCGGTCAAATAAAATCTCGGCGAGACCACTCATACTGATACCGCCGATGCCCATGAAATGTATTTTTATAGGTTGGTTAAAGTCAATTTTATACATATGATACACATCCTATTCGATTTTGATGGTGTTGCTCTTTCTGTACATTATAAACATTGTTCGTAAAAAAATCAAAGGGTTTATGAGAAATTATCGATTTTATTAATTTGAAGATTATGTTTAACATAGAGATACGCTATAAAGTGTTTTGAATTAATCGACATGATTTACAAGAATTATGTCGATTGATTGGTACAAAAGTCTAGAATGATTAATAAAAAACATTTCCGGATGGAAAGTTTGCATATTTTTGAGAGGAATAGAATAAAATATTTGGTTACAAGTGTTCACATTTCAGGAAATAAGTGTTATAATATGAGTAAACCCCAAGCTGAGGCATGTACTATATTATCAACTTAGGGTAAAAACAGCAAGAGGTGATAGCGTGATTAAAAAAGAGATGATAGCCATGCTTTTAGCAGGCGGACAGGGAAGCAGGTTGGGCGTTTTAACGGCCAATGTAGCAAAGCCGGCGGTTGCCTTTGGTGGGAAGTATAGAATTATTGATTTTCCTTTAAGTAATTGTATCAATTCCGGAATAGATACGGTTGGTGTCTTGACGCAGTATAGGCACCTGAGACTTAACACCCATATAGGAATTGGGATTCCTTGGGATTTAGACCGTAATCATGGCGGGGTAACACTGCTTCCGCCATACGAGAAGAATGAGAATGCAGACTGGTATACCGGCACTGCCAATGCCATCTATCAGAACATGGAGTATATTGAGAATTATAATCCTGATTATGTATTAATTTTAGGCGGAGACCACATCTATAAGATGGATTATGAAGTCATGTTGGATTTCCATAAGTCCAGAAGCGCCAGTGTCACAATCGCATGTATGCCTGTTCCCTGGGAAGAAGCCAGCCGCTTTGGCATTGTAGTTGCTGATACGGATGGTCATATTAAAGAGTTCGAAGAGAAACCAGAAAAGCCAAGCAGTAATCTGGCTTCCATGGGTATCTATATTTTTGACTGGCCGATTTTAAAAGAAGCCTTAATCCGATTAAAGGATCAGCCGGGCTGTGATTTTGGGATGCATGTTATCCCTTATATTCATGAGCGTGATAGTAGCTGTTATGCCTATGAATTCAATGGATATTGGAAGGATGTAGGAACTTTGGGATCTTATTGGGAGGCCAATATGGAACTGATAGATATTGTGCCGGAGTTTAATCTTTATGAAGAATACTGGAAGATTTATACCAATAATGATACGATTACGCCCCAATACTTTTCGGAGACGTCAAAAATAGAACGCTGTATTGTCGCGGAAGGTTCAGAAATCAGCGGAGAAGTCAGGGGCAGCGTCATTGGCTATGACGTCATTATTGGACAAGGTTCACTCGTAAAGGATTCAATTATTATGAGTGGAACTACTATTGGAGAGAATTGTGTTATAGATAAGGCTATTATCGCAGAGAATGTGAGTATTGGAGATGGTGTTTGCTTAGGTGTCGGTGAGTTTGCTCCTAACACCATGAATCCTAAAGTGTACGCCTTCGACTTAGTGACGGTTGCAGAGAATTCACAGATTCCTTCCGGTGTTAAAGTTGGTAAAAACACAGCGATTGTAGGAAAGAGCGAATTATCAGATTATCCTGATGGCTTACTTGTAAGCGGACAGTCAATAGTTAGGGCAGGTGATGAGCAATGAGAGCAATTGGTATTGTATTAGCTGGAGGAAGCAGCAGTAGAATGGGAGAACTTTCACGCAAAAGGGCGGTTTCGGCAATGCCCGTGGCGGGAAGCTTCAAAAGCATCGATTTCGCATTAAGTAATATGTCTAACTCCCATATAAAGAAAGTAGCGGTACTTACCCAATATCGTGCGGAATCCTTAAACCAACATCTTAATTCATCAAAATGGTGGGATTTTGGCAGGAAGCAGGGCGGACTATATATATTGACACCTTCCATAACTTCAGAGAATAGCTATTGGTATAGAGGGACAGCAGATGCGATTTATCAAAATCTGTCTTTCTTAAAAAGCAGTCATGAGCCTTATGTGGTTATTAGCTCCGGTGATTGTGTTTACAAGATGGATTATAATAAGGTGATTGAGGCTCATATTGAAAAGAAGGCGGATATTACGGTTGTTTATAAGAATCTGAATCTGAGGGAAGATGATCCCACCCGTTTTGGCGTACTAAAGATACTGGAAGATGGAAAGATTGCAGAATTTCAGGAAAAACCGTTGGAGACAACAGATCACCTGATATCTACCGGCATTTACGTTATTAGAAGAAGATATCTGATTGAATTAATAGAGAAGAGTAATAAAGAGGGACGCTATGACTTTGTACAAGATATTCTTGTCAGGTACTGTGGGAATAAAAGTTTTTATGGATACAGGCATGAAGGATATTGGAGCAATATTGCAACTGTAGAATCCTACTATAAAACGAATATGGATTTTCTAAAAAAGGATGTCAGAGATTACTTTTTTAAATCATATCCCAGTATTTATTCCAAGGTTTCTGATATGCCCCCTGCCAAATATAATCCGGGTGCAGACATTAAAAACAGTTTGGTATCAGGAGGCTGCATTGTCAATGGAGAGGTTAAAAACTCAATACTCTTTAAAAAAGTATTTATTGGGAATAACTGTATCATAAAGAATTCTATCATATTAGATGATGTCTATATAGGTGACAATACCGTGATTGAAAACTGTATTGTTGAAAGCGGTAACACCATTAATGCCAATACATCTTATGTGAACCGCATAGGCGATGCGGAGGAAGAAGGAGATATTAAAATCGTCATTGAAGGCAACGAACGTTATATTATCTAATGAATATTCCAAGGGGGACAAGATTATGCAGATTACGGATGTAAGAATAAGAAAAGTAGCGAAAGAAGGTAAAATGAAGGCTGTTGTTTCTATTACGATAGATAATGAATTTGTTGTTCATGACATTAAAGTAATAGAAGGAGAGAAAGGGTATTTCATTGCCATGCCAAGCCGTAAGGCTGCCGATGGGGAATATAGAGATATTGCACATCCTATTAATTCCGGGACTCGTGACAGGATACAGAATCTTATTTTAGAAAGATATGAGATTGCCATACTTGAAAACGATGGTGAAGAAGAATAGCACATTGGGCTATTCGAATAAAATACTGAGGCTGTCCGATATGAGATTGGATAGTCTCTTTCTTGCGCTTGAAATCAAATAAGTCCATTGTCTTTGATTTGTGTTATAATACCCGTATATGGAAGGAAGTGATATATAATGAGTCGAACATCTATGATCAATCGCATACTTTATGCGGATGAAGAAATAAAGAATCTTATTGTCCAATCAGCCAAAGAGGATAATATAGTACCTATTATATCAAAATGTGATGCGGGCTGCATTTTTTGCAGTCATAAAAATAATCCAGCGGACATACAGGTGGTTTCTGTGGGTGTCCGTTCTTTAGAAGATATTCGCCAAACATTGGATGACTTGAATAAAGACCAGGCAATTACAATTGGAGAGTCTGCAAGTAATATTATTGAAGGTGAACCGCTATTGCATCCTGATTTTATGGCGGTTATGACCCTTATCAGAAGAAAATTTCCTGACACACCAATTGCCGTCACGACCAATGGGCGTTATCTGACTAAGGCCATTATTGATTCATTATATCGATTGAAGGGTATTACCATAAATCTTTCAATGAACAGCAGCAGTATCGAGGGCAGAATGAAACTAATGAATGATACCAAAGAACAAGCACTTACAGCGATTAATAGTGTACGGTATATGCACGAATCAGGAATGAATTTCAGTGCCAGTATGGTAGGAATGCCTAATATAACCGGATTTTCAGATATAAAGGATACGATTATGTATTTGGCGGAGAACGGCGCAGAGTCGGTACGGATTTTTATGCCGGGTTTTTCTGCCTTTGTCAAAGAAGATATTTTTCCGGATGGTGAGAGTATCCACCGGCAGCTTAAAACGTTTATTGAGGCGCTTTCTGTGGAAATCCCCTGCCCCATTTTGCTTGAGCCATCCTATGTAACGGATTTGCTGCCGGTTGTAAGCGGTGTTTTACATAATTCCCCTGCATGGCTTGCCGGAATACGCCGGGGAGACATCATCACCTCTGTCAATGGGCAAAAACCGCTATCCAGAGTTGATGCCTGGAATTTGTTAGACGGCTCAGGAAAGCGGTTGGTATCTTATAAACGTCAGGGCAGAATACTAAACGCTACATGGAAAAACACATCCTTTGGCTCTAGCGGAGTTGTTATGGAATATGATTACGATATGCGTCAGGTTTCATATTTAAAACAGGTTATGACTAGCGCGCCGGGGAAAGTGCTGTCCCTTACTTCAGAATTTGCTTATCATGTCATATGCTTGGCATATGAACAATTAAATATCCAAAAGGAACACTGTGAAGTCTTTGTGGTGAAAAACCATACCTTTGGGGGAACTATCAGAGCAGCAGGCTTACTTACTGTTGATGATTATGTTGACGCATATAAAGAATATTGTGAATCAAATGAAGAGCCGGCAGCCATTATAGTGCCGCAGATCAGCTTTAATTATCTGGGGAAGGATTTAAAAGGCAGGCATTTTGAGGAATTGAAAAAGCGAGTCAAAAAACCTGTTGCTGTTATTTAGAAAAACAGTGGTATTATTGCTAGTATCTGTGTATAATAAGAAAAGTATTCTTTTATCTTATTTTGGAAAGCAGGATTTTTATGTATATAATAGTGGGTCTTGGCAACCCTACAAAAACTTATGATGGAACCCGGCATAATATAGGATTTGCCGTGATTGACCAACTTGCCGCTGACTGCGGGATTTGTGTTGATGAAAAGAAGCACAAAGCGAAAATTGGAAGAGGTCATATCGGTGGAAAAAAAATCATTCTGGCAAAGCCCCAGACTTATATGAATCTCAGTGGAGAAAGTGTCCGTGCATTAATCGATTATTATAAGGTCAGTGAAGATGAACTCATTATTATTTATGATGATACAAGCCTTGATATCGGACAGATTCGTATCCGTGGGAAGGGAAGCGCAGGTGGTCATAATGGCATTAAGAGTATTATCAGTCATCTGGGAACCATGGAATTTCCAAGAATCAAAGTGGGAATTGGTAATAAGCCACAGGGCTGGGATTTAGCAGATTATGTATTATCTAAATTTAAAGAAGAAGAAAAAGATATAATGGAAGAAGCTGTTAAATCGGCCGATAACGCGATCCGTTTAATCATTACTGAGGGTATCAATGAAGCGATGAATCGCTATAATGTGAGAAAAAAGCATGGCAACGGGGAGGAGGGGGAGGTTAAGTGAAATCATTTACGGAGCCGTTAAGTGAATTAAAGGAGTTCCCCAAGATCCAGACAGATATCAGACTGGGTCATGTACCGGTTTATATTGACGGCTGTATGGAAACACAGAAATGCCATTTTATGAAGGCTTTATCCGAAAACTTTAAATATAAAATCATCGTGACCTATAATGATATCAAAGCAAAAGAGCTTTATGAAGATTGTAAATTCTTCTTAAAAGATGTCTACATATATCCGGCTAAAGATGTCCTGTTTTTTAGTGC
>Ga0153994_1000294_pt1 | contig 14801 bp, 12 predicted proteins | sample TSNC078MetaG_FD_104735 | JGI IMG/M metagenome (GOLD analysis project Ga0153994, IMG submission 104735) | Attine ant fungus gardens microbial communities from North Carolina, USA - TSNC078 MetaG | ecosystem: Host-associated > Fungi > Mycelium > Unclassified | place: USA: North Carolina, Lumber...
GTTAAATGTCCGCTCCAAAGCATCCACCGGCAGCAGTATTTTAGGGGTTATTAGTAAAGGTACTTCGGTGACGATTAGTGAAACCAGCGGTTCGTGGTATAAAGTTTCGGTGAAGATTAACGGAAGCACAAAAACCGGTTATGTTTATGCCCAATATATTACTAAAACTAGCAGTTCTAGCAGCAGTTCTTCTAGTAGCAGCAGTAGTTCAAACAGCAGCAGTTCCAGCACCAGTACCGATACAAGCTTTGAAACATCAATTAGCGCATTTCCGGAATCTTATAGAAGTTATTTAAGGGAGTTACATAAAAAATATCCCAACTGGGAATTTAAAGCTATTAAAACGGGACTTGACTGGAGTACGGTAATTGCCCAGGAAAGTGTTGTGAAGATTAATACATATCAGACATCCATTAATTCCAGTACTGCATTTTCGTATTTATCCACAGCGTCGGGTGCTTACGATTGGTCAACGGATAAATATACAGTATGTGACGGAAGTAATTGGTATTCAGCTTCCCAGGGTGTGATTGCTTACTATATGGATCCCCGTAACTTCCTGACTGAAAGCCAAATATTCCAGTTTGAATCATTGGCTTATGATTCTTCTCAGACAAAATCAGTTGTGTCAAGTATCCTGAGCGGAACATTTATGAGCGGCGACTATACATATAAACAAAATGGTTCCTCCGTGACTAACTCTTATGCAGCTACATTTGTTGAGGCAGGTAAAGCTGCCGGTGTCAGTCCTTACTTCTTGGCAGCCAGATCAAGACAGGAACTGGGAACGACAAAAACTTCAGCAGTTACCGGAACCCATTCAACATATCCGGGATATTATAATTACTTTAATATCGGAGCCTCTGATGGTTCTGACGCTATCGCCAAAGCCTTGTACTATGCCAGCGGAAGCGGCGGAAAATATACAACTTACGGAAGACCATGGACGACACCGTATAAAGCGATTATGGGCGGGGCAAAGTTCCTTGGAGAATCATACATCAATATTGGACAAAATACTCTTTACTTCCAGAAGTTTAATGTGGTTTACAAAAATGCACTTTACAGACACCAGTATATGACTAATGTGCAGGCAGCTTCCAGTGAAGCGAAGACGGTATATAATGCATACAAAAACTATGGTGCCCTTAATGGTAAGTTAGTATTTTACATACCTGTATATAATAATATGCCATCATCGGTCAGCTCACTTCCGGCGAAAACGGGGAATCCAAATAGCTATTTGAAATCATTGACAATAAAGAGCAGTTCAGGTACGAATTATATTACACCAACATTTAACTATAAAACGACAACTTACAATATTGTTGTTCCTAATAGTGTGAGTAAAGTAACAATAGGCGCTTCGGCGGTCAGCAGTTATGCAAAGGGTGTCAGTGGCACAGGAACCTATTCACTGACAGCCGGCACGAAGAAGGCGGTCAAAGTGATTTGTACGGCAGGTGATGGTACCCAAACGACTTATACGGTTAATATAACACGTAAAAATTAGAAGTAGATTAGGAGAATGAGTGATATGAAAAAGAAGATAGCTATTGCATTGAGTCTTGTTTTTGCTATTGTTTGTGGATTTGTTGTTAACGGAATGACTTCAAAGGCTAACGGCGCCAATATTTCAGTGAATGTGGAAGAATCGGAAATTAAAAAAGGACAGGAGTTTACTGTCAGAGTATCAATTAGCAGTGATGTCACCATGGCATCCGTTGATAGCCTTGTAAGCTATAATGAGGAGTTACTGGAGTATGTACCAAGTGAAGAAGATGCCCTCGCCGGGGCATCGGGAGTTGTACATATTATGGATACTTTTGATGAGGGAAGTCAAACGGCCGAATATGAATTTACTTTTAAGGCCTTGGAAGTTGGCGAATCTGATATTGATTTATATGACACTTATATTGAAGAATTAGAAAATGTTAACTTTCTTGAGGCGGCTACGACGAAAGCGACTGTTACGATAGCAGAAGATACCAGTCAATCTGGGGAGGCGAGGCTTAGTGACTTGCTCGTAGATCCGGGAGAGCTCAATATGGATTTTGATCCAAATACCTTTGAATATAGCGTAGATATTGCCGAAGAAGATGAAATGATTGCTTTAAGCGCCATACCGATGGAAGAGGATGCTGTCGTTACAGTAGAGCAGGCAGAAGTACTTTCATTAGGCGATAACACAATCAAGATTATCGTAACTTCACCTTCCGGGGCTGAAAACACCTATACGCTTACCGTGAATCGAGGTGCCTTATCGGAATCTGAGGAGGAAACTTCTGAAACAGAAGAGACTTTGGAAACTGAGATAACAGAAACAGAAGAAACGGTAGAAACAGAAGAAGATTTTGATACAGAACCAAGCAGCGACACTGAAGAAAGTGTAGAAGGAATACTAGAAAATTAGAGCGAAGATTGTTAAGGTATCTTACAATACTCGGGAGGGCAAAACTCAAATAAAACAAGGCTGTTTTGAACCTTGTTTTATTTGAGTTTTGTTGCGATTTTGTTAAAAAACTATTAGTTTCGTTTCACAATCCTTGCTTAACTGTGCAAGAAAAGTGAGTAGATAAAACAGCTGATATATGATAATATATATATAATAAATAAGATAAATGATAACGATGTGTAGAGCGAAGGGAGATGTCTGGTATGGAAATGACAAAGGTTGAAATTAATATACCCAAAGATATGAAGCCATTTGTAATTACTAAAGATGCTGATATACAACTTAAAAGAAATGCACTTCTTTTATACCCATATATTGAAAATAATACAATTTCTCATGGGAAAGCAGCAGAGCTTCTTGGTATGCATAAACTTGACTTGATTACACTGTATGGAAAGATGGGGCTACCGTATTTTGACATGGATGTAGAAGAGGTGGAAGAGGATGCCAGAACCATTAAAAAATTATGAAGAATTAACTACAAATCCTTTATACCAGGAAGAAGCAGAACAGATTAAACAAAGTCCTTTCGTTGAAATAATTTCTGTTACGGATATGAAATCCGTTACAATATTCAGAAAAGCTGCAGGACTTGACAAAGGTGAAAGCGAAGCGATTGTACTTTCGGAAGAAATTCATGCCGATTCACTTTTGATGGATGAGCGAAAAGGACGACAAGTAGCAAAGCAAATGGGAATAACAATTACAGGGACACTGGGTGTGCTTCTTAGCGCTTATGACGAAAATATGTTGACTGCAGAGATGATTGTAGAGTGCCTTGATAAAATGAAAAATTCGGGAAGGCGTATTAGTGATTCGTTATATAGTGAATTGTTAGAGAAAATTCAGGATTCATATTAATTGATTTAAATGGTTAAAGGGATACGGATTACTATCGCAAAAGAGTGGAGATACTATGAGTTGGCCAACAGCCCATGTTGAATAACAGGAGATAAAGCATGACAACATTAAAATTGGGTTCCCATGTGGGGATGAGTGGAAAGGAAATGCTGCTAGGTTCGGCAAAGGAAGCGGCTTCCTATGGTGCCAATACGATGATGATATATACGGGAGCACCGCAGAACACCAGAAGAAAAGATATTAGTGAACTAAATATTACCGCCGCTTGGGAATATATGAAAGATAATAATATTGCTGAAATTATTGTTCATGCACCCTATATTATAAATCTTGCTAACAGTATTAAGCCGGAAACCTTTGAAATAGGCGTCGAATTTCTGGCTTTAGAAATGGAACGGACAAAAGCCATAGGCAGTCAAGTGTTGATTTTGCATCCCGGTTCTCATGTGGGTGAGGGTACAAAGGCAGGAACCAGAAAAATCATTGAAGGATTGAATGAAGTCTTAACGGCAGATACGGATATTTACATCGCATTAGAAACCATGTCAGGCAAAGGAAGTGAAGTCGGACGCAGCTTTGAAGAACTGGCTGAAATATATGATGGTGTCCGTTTCAATAACAAGCTTAGAGTATGCTTTGACACATGCCATACCCATGATGCGGGATATGATATTGTCAGGGATTTTGACGGTGTTATTAATTCCTTTGACCGAATCATCGGCAAGAACCAGATTGCTGTTTTTCATATCAATGATAGTAAAAATGAAAAAGGAGCTGCAAAAGACAGGCATGAGAATATCGGTTATGGGCATATTGGCTTTGAAGCTTTAAAGGATATTGTTCATCGCCAGGATTTTATAGATGTACCTAAAATATTAGAAACGCCCTATATTAAAGATACGGTTAATCCTAAAAAATCTTACGCACCTTATAAATATGAGATAGAAATGTTTTATAAACAGGAATTTTATGATTTACGTGAAAATATCGTGGAGAGGCCGTATGAGACGAGGGAACAGTAGTATTGAATTGAAAAGACTGAATCGGAATAGAGTGTTTCGTTATATCAATGGCTGCGAGAAGACAACCGTGCCGGATATTGCAAATACACTTGGGATGAGTGTGCCCACGGCACTGCAGATGGTAAAGGAATTGAAAAATTTTGGACTGGTTGAGGAAGTAGGAGAATTCCAGTCTACCGGCGGAAGAAAAGCAAAAGCGATAGGGGTAGTTAAATCTGCCTGTTATGTCGTAGGGATAGATATAACCCGTAATCATATAAGTATGGTTCTTACAGATCTTTCTCAGAAAATATTGCGGCATATAAGAGTACGAAAAATTTTCAAGCATGAAGAAAGCTATTACAAAGAAATTGGAGATATGTTATCTGTTTTCCTAAAAGATTATAATTTGCCGGAAGGAAAAATATCAAGCGTAGGTATTGCAGTACCAGCAATTGTGGATAGCAATCAAAATCATATTTCTTATTCTCACGCACTTGATTTGAGAGATGTTTCTTTAGAAAAGTATCTTTTGCATATACCGTATCCTTGTGTTGTTTTAAATGATGCGAAGGCAGCAGTTATGACAGAATACATTGGTCGTAAATCTTTCGGGAACATGGTCTATTTATCTTTAAGTAACACGGTTGGCGGAGCAATTGTGATGGGAATGGATTCGTGGGCATCAGAAGAGCATGCAGCAAATTTATTTATGGGAGATAATTGGCGTAGCGGTGAATTTGGACACATGACGATTCATCCGGAGGGAAAGAGATGCTATTGCGGGAAGCAGGGGTGTTTGGATGCCTATTGCTCTGCCCATAATCTTTCTCAGCATACAGATGGGAACCTTGAGTTGTTTTTTTATGAGATGGAACAAGGAAATAAAGAATATCAAATGGTTTGGGAAGAATATTTGGAAAACTTATCTTTTGCGGTAGATAATCTTAGAATGAGCTTTGATAGTGATGTGATATTGGGCGGTTATGTAGGAAATCAAATGGGACCTTACATAAAAAGGTTTCGTAAAAAGGTGGCCAGAAAAAATATCTTTGGAAATACAGGAGAGTATGTCAAAGGATGCAGGTATCTGGCAGAGGCATCGGCATTGGGGGCAGCGATATACCATATCGAAAAATTTATAAGTAATATTTAGAATGTACATTAAAAGCATTGAAAAAAGTAAAGGTAATGTGCTATATTAAAGCTACTTAATTAATAACTTTAATAAAGTGTAAAATAATCATAGAAAGTGTAGAGAAAGGGGTAAAAGTATATGTTACAACAAGTTATGACGGCACCCAAAAAGATTGAATTTCGCAATGTTCCTGAGCCTGTTATTGGATCCGGGCAGGTATTGGTAAAGGTTATGGATATTGGTATTTGCGGCTCTGATATTCATGTGTATCACGGGGAACATCCATTTACATCTTACCCGATAACACAGGGACATGAAGTGTCTGGTGAGGTTGTTGCATTGGGAAGCGATGTCAAGAAACTTAAAGTTGGGCAGAAAGTAACTATTGAGCCACAGCTCTTTTGTGGGAAGTGTCATCCATGCAGACATGGAAAATATAATTTATGTGAAGAGCTAAAAGTTATGGGATTTCAAACCACAGGAATCGCTTCGGAGTTTTTTGCTGTTGATGTTTCTAAAGCAACGCCAATTCCAGAGGATATGTCTTTCGAGGAAGGAGCTATGATCGAACCGCTTGCAGTAGCTGTACATGGGATTAAGCAGATGGGTGATGTCACAGGATTAAATATCGCTGTAATTGGAGCGGGTCCGATTGGGAATCTTGTTGCACAGGCGGCAAAAGGAATGGGAGCTGCTAAGGTAATGATTACAGACGTAAGTGATTTGAGATTAAAAAAAGCAGCAGATTGTGGCATTGACGTATGCATTAATACAAAAGAAAAAGACTTTGGCGAGGCATTAGTCGGGGAGTTCGGCCCTGATAAAGTTGATGTAATCTACGACTGCGCAGGCAATAATGTGACTATGGGTCAGGCTATTAAATATGCACGAAAAGGAAGTGTCATTGTCTTAGTAGCAGTATTTGCCGATATAGCCAAGGTGGATTTGGCAGTTGCAAATGACCATGAATTAGATATTAAGAGTACTATGATGTACCGCCATGATGATTATGTTGATGCAATAAGCCTGGTTAGTGAGAAAAAAGTTCACCTAAACCCGCTTATTTCAAAAATATTTTTATTTAAGGATTTTCAAAAGGCATATGAGTATATTGATGAAAATAAAGAAACGACAATGAAAGTAATTATTAAAGTACAAGAATAAATCGGGCTTTGGGCATGTATTACTATGTCAACCGAGGGTGACAGCGATGAAAGATTATTTGGAAAAGATTTTGGGGAAGAAATCCAGTATACAGAGAAAAATTGTTCTTGTTTACCTCTTTATTGCAGTGCTGCCGATTAGTATTGTTACGTGTGCGTCTAGCGTAATTTACTATAACAGTATTTTAAAAAAGTCTTACAATCTTCTGGAACAAAATGCAAGGCAGCACGAAATTGTTGTAAATGAAAGAATGAGCTCCTATGAGAGCGTACTGTATGAGTTGATTACCAATAAAGAATATATAGAACTCGCAAAGAGGATTAATCTGGGAGATGAGAATTCACTGCTGATTGATAAGGCTCATATGGAGGAATTGCTTAGAAGTTGTGTATATACCTATGACGGGATTAGGAATGTGACATTTTTAGCAGACAGCAGTTACTATGTTACTTATTCGAAATGGTATGAGGGTTCGGCAAAGCTGATTTGGAAAGATGCTTCTGTCAGGGGAGAAGTTCATGATGAGATTGCAAAAGAGCAGGTTCTTACCTATATAGCGACAGTTAACTTAAGCAATCTGGCAGGAAAAGATGACTATGTTATTCTTCTGGGTTACCCGGTGAAAAATCTAAGGACAAAACAACAAAGCGGTGTTCTGGTGATGGCATTAGAGGAAGAGGTCTTGCTGTTTAATGATATTAATTCGGAAAATGAAAACAATGGAATTACGACGGTGATTTTGGATCCGGATGATAAGCTTGTTGCTGGAGTGGAGAGCCTCTATATTAATGACAGCTATGCAAACTACCTGCAGGAAAAGTTTGAAGGGGGAAATGCGATATCGGAAAAGCGTCATGCGATAGAGGGGACTAGGTGGACAATTGTAAATATTATTGACACAGCAGTTTATAGACAGGAAATATACCATTTTATCAAGGTGGTAATTGTTTTGATGGTTACGATAACATGTTTCTTTTTTGTGATTGTCTTCTTAGTAACCAGAAAATATATTGAAACAATTCAGCACATTGCCCAAGGAATTCACAATTATGGGGGAATCGATGGCAAGCCGATTTTACTTGAAGTAAATACGCAAGATGAGCTATATGTAATTGTAAGACAGTTCAATAAGATGACCAATCGCGTAAACTCGCTGGTAGCAACACTTAAGCAGAGAAATGAGGAAATCAAGGAGGCGGCAATCAGCCAAAAGCATGCCGAGATAAAGGCGTTGGAAGCACAGATTAATCCCCACTTTTTATTTAATACCCTAGACTCAATTAATTGGCGTGCTATTGAGCATGAAGAAGAGGAAATCAGCGATATGCTGGGGACGCTGGGCAGTCTGCTGAGGTACAGTATCTCGAATATAGATATGGAAGTATTATTAGAAGCAGAAATCAGTTGGTTAAAAAAGTACATATTTTTACAGCGAGAGCGTTTTGGAAACTCTTTTGACTGTCGGTATGATATTACAGAGGAAGCACTCATCTTCCCGATATATAAGATGCTAATGCAGCCGATTATAGAAAATACGATTCTTCATGCCTTTGAAGAGGTGAAAGAAGGCGGGAGGATTTATGTAAAAGCCTTTGTTCGAAAAGACGGCAAGCTGAAGATTCAAATCAGGGATAATGGATGTGGCATAACCGAAGAACTTTTGGCAGAGATAAAACAAGAAATTAGAGAAAAAGGCCCTCTAAACAGTGAGAAAATTGGAATTAGCAATATCATCCACAGACTACGGATTTACTATCATGAGGAGGCAGAAATATCAGTAAACAGTAAGTTGGGAGAGGGAACAGAATTTGTTCTGATTATCCCGGATAGGCAGGAGGGATAAATTCTATGAAGACAGTAGTGATTGTTGAGGATGAATTTAGAATACGCCAGGGTCTTGGACAGCTGATTAATAAAGTGAATCTGGGTTGTCAAGTGATTGGAGAAGCGGAAAATGGCTATGAAGGACTTAAAATCATTATAGATACAGAACCGGATATTGTGATGACGGATATTCAAATGCCTAAAATGGATGGCTTGGCAATGATTAAAAAAGCAAGAGAAATGGGCATGAAATGTATCTTTGTGATACTCAGCGGATATGCGGATTTTGAATATGCCAGACAAGGGATTAAACTTGGTGTAAGGGAGTATTTGTTAAAGCCGGCTACAATATCGGACGTGAAGAAATTACTGATTAATTTGACTGCAAATGTGGCAAAAAGGCAGATGAGTGAAACCAAAACTCAGATGTATTCACCAGTCATAAAGGATATGATTGTGACGATGGAAGCAAGTTACGGGCTGCGTCTGGGATTAGATACTTTTTCTGAAAAATATCGCTTAACACCTGAATATATTAGTAATCTGTTTGCTAAAGAAACAGGGACGACGTTTTCTAATTATTTGAAAAGGATTCGCATGGAAAAGGCTAAAGAGCTGATTTTGGAAACAGACATGAAAATTTATGAGGTAGCGTGCAGTGTAGGATACCCTGATCAGAAGTACTTTTCAAAGGTGTTTAAAGAGTATAATGGGGTATCGGCAAAGCAGTTTGCGATAAACAAGGAAAAATTAAAGTGATTTAATACACTTTTTTTAAAATATTAGAATTTTTTATCCGGTGTCCAGCTATTATACTAAAACTAACAAAAGGAGGGAACTATATGAAAAGGAGATTAGCACTACTAATAGCTTTAGCGATGATAGTTGGAGCAGTGGCAGCCTGTGGCAGCAGTGGTGGGGCAGAGCAGAGCAGCACAACGGCCAGGACAGCAGCAGAAACTAAAACGGCAGAAGCAGAGACAAAAAGCGGCAGCGGTGACAGACAGGAAATCACTTTCTGGCACTATATGTCAGAAGACAAAGAAGGTAAATTTGTTAATCAGGCAGTGGAGGAGTTTAATAATTCACAGGATGAGGTATATGTGACAGCACAGTATCTACCGCGGGAGGAGCTGATGAAACAGTATACAATCGGTGTAGTCTCCGGTGAATTGCCAGACTGCGGAATGGTAGACAATCCGGACCATAACTCTTATGCATCAATGGGTGTATTTGAAGATATCACGGATTTATATGATGCCTGGGATGAGGCAAACTTTATGGAAGGATCGATTAATTCCTGCTACTATGAAGGGAATTTATATGGATTACCGTGGGGAAATAATTGTCTTGGGCTTTTCTATAACAAAGCAATGCTTGACGAAGCCGGTATCGAAGTACCGACGACATGGTCTGAACTGGAAGCGGCCTGTGAAGCATTGACGACAGATAGCTGCAAAGGTCTTGCGATATCAGCAATCAATAATGAAGAAGGAACCTTCCAGTATATGCCGTGGCTGCTCTCTTCAGGCGGCAGTGTGATGAACTTGACATCAGATGGTTCGAAAGAATCCATGACATACTTATCCGGACTGATTGAAAAAGGATATATCAGTAAAGAGTGTGTTAACTGGACACAGGCGGATGCAGAAAAACAGTTTGCATCAGGACAGGCGGCAATGATGATTAACGGACCATGGCAATTCTCAGGGCTTGCAGAGGATGCTCCGGATCTTGAGTTTGGTGTGGCGAAAGTGCCAAAAACAGATGATGGTGAGTATGCATCAGTATTGGGAGGCGAAAATGTAGCAATTTGTACGGGGGCAAATATAGAAGCTTCATGGAAATTCCTCACATGGATGACAAGTAAAGAAAAATCTCAGGAGATTTGTAAATCAATCGGTCGTTTTTCACCACGGTCTGACATAGATATCCAGGAAATGTTTAGCGATGATCCGCTTAACTCAGTTTTTGCAGAAATAATGCCAGATGCACAGTCCAGAGGACCTTCTCCGGATTGGCCGGAAATCTCAGCAGCCATCTATACGGCACAGCAGGAAGTATTTACGGGACAGAAAGATGTGGATACGGCAATGGCTGACGCACAGGCAAAGATTGATGAGATTAATGCAGAATAAAGGATAAGTAAGTCCCATCGCATTTATGAAAAAGAGATGTGATGGGACTTTTTGTATTTAGATTAGCTGATCTATGAACGAAGGAGAGGGAGATATGCAGTTAAATAATAGAGCAAGAAAAGAGAAGTTTATCGGATACTGTTTCATCATTCCGGCTGTTATCTATATGCTGATATTTATCGGATACCCAATCATATATAACTGGATTATCAGTTTTCAGGATGTAACGGCAAAGACACTAAACAGTCCCGTACGTGACATAATAGGTTTAGACAATTACAGAGCGATATTTGCCGATGCAACATTTAGAAAAGCCCTGATAAATACTTTCATTTACACGGTAGGGTGTTTGGTGATTCAATTTTCTTTAGGATTCCTTTTTGCAATGTTTTTTGCAAAAAAATTCAAACTTTCTAAGCCCATCAGGGGATTTATTGTCATTAGCTGGATGCTTCCGGTGACAGTAACGGCTCTGATATTTAAATTTATGTTTGCCGAGGGAAATGGAATCATCAATGCAATTTTGCTTAATCTTGGGCTGATTAATGAACCGATTGGTTGGCTTTTGCAGGGGAGTACAGCGATGTTTGTGCTTATAATAGCAAACTCGTGGGTGGGAATTCCGTTTAATATGCTGCTGCTCACCACCGGTCTTAATAACATTCCGGGAGATATTTATGAAGCGGCATCCATTGATGGTGCCACCGGGATTCAGAAGTTTTTTAAAATCACAATACCGCTGCTTAAACCGACAATTATGTCTGTTCTGATTTTAGGTTTTGTTCTGACCTTTAAAGTATTTGATTTAGTATATGTAATGACAGGGGGTGGGCCGGTAGATGCAACAGAGGTATTGTCAACTTATTCTTATAAACTATCGTTTCAATTATTTAGGTTTGGGGAAGGGGCAGCGGTCGCCAATGTACTGTTTGTCTGTCTGTTTTTAGTTGCGTTGGTTTACTTGAAAACGATTTCAAAGGATGAGGTGATATAAAATGAAAAAAATGCATTTATCACAAAAACAAAAAAATATCCTGTTGAGCATTCTGGCAATTTTGATAGCCTGTGTTTTCTTGTTTCCTCTTTACTGGATTGTGGTAAATTCTTTTAAACTTGACAGTGAAATATTTGCAAGTGTGCCGACACTGTGGCCGAAAGGCATTACGTTAAAAGCATATCAGGATCAGTTAGGCAGCCTGGCGGTAACATTGAAGAATTCTATCATCATTGCACTCGGATCGATGGTCTTGTCGCTGTGCTTGTCGGTACCGGCCGCGTACGGTTTGGCACGGTTTAAAGTCAGGGGGATGAAGTTATTTGTCTTGATATTCCTGATTACACAGATGCTGCCGGCATCATTAGTATTGACACCACTGTTCTTGATATTTTCAAATTTGGGAATTTTAAATACTTATCTGGCGCCAATTTTATCAACAGCGACGATATCGATACCATTTATTGTCCTCATGTTAAGACCGGGCTTCTTAAGTATGCCGAAAGATTTAGAAGATACGGCGAGAATTGATGGCTGTAATACGATTTCGGCATTCTTAAGAGTAGCGATACCGATTGCCAGACCAACGGTAATTACGGCGGCCTGTTTTAGTTTTGTATATGCGTGGAATGATTTGGCATATTCGATGACATTTAATACGAAGGAAAGTATGCGGCCGATGACATCGGCTATTTATACATTTATGAATCAGTATGGAACGAAATGGAATAGTATCATGGCGTACGGTGTATTATTGATTTTACCGTGCTGTATCATCTTTGTAACCATGCAGAAGCACATTGTAGAAGGTATGACGAGTGGTTCCGTCAAAGGTTGACCTTATGCGGTGCAATAGGAGGAGAAAATATGAGCGTATTTAGACAGGAAGAGAATTGTTTGAAGTTTCACTATGATGCCGAGGAGTTGTGGATTGAAGGCTGGGGGCTAAACAGCCTTCGCATCCGTGCATCTAAGATGGCGGAGATGGAGAAAGAGAACTGGGCACTAACGATGGAACCGGAGGCATCTGAAACAAAGATTGAGATTAAGGAGACTTATGCCGAAATTACAAATGGAAAAATCAAGGCAAGAATTTCCCGTTATGGAAAGCTGACCTTTTATAACCAGAAGGGCGAAGTACTGTTGGATGAGTATCTGAGAAACCGCCTGGATGTATTTGCAGATTACTGCAGTGCTCTTGAAGTAGAGGCCAGAGAGTTTAAAGCGATACCGGGAGGTGATTATCATCTATCCATGCGGTTTGTATCGAACCCGGCTGAGAAGATATACGGGATGGGACAGTATCAGCAACCCTACTTAAATCTTAAAGGATCGGATATCGAGTTGGCCCAGCGAAACTCACAGGCAAGTGTCCCCTTTGCGATATCATCGTTAGGATATGGATTCCTCTGGAATAATCCGGCGGTAGGAAGGACCATATTCGGAAAAAATATTACCACATGGGAAGCATATTCGACAAAGAGCTTAGATTATTGGATTACGGCGGAAGATACGCCATCTAAAATTGAGGAGGCTTATGCGAAAGCAACAGGAACGGTCCCGATGATGCCGGAATATGCGATGGGATTCTGGCAGTGCAAGCTTCGCTATCAGACGCAGGAGGAGCTTTTAGAAGTGGCCAGGGAATATAAACGCAGAGGGCTGCCGATTTCAGTTATTGTTATTGATTATTTTCACTGGCCGCTGCAGGGTGACTGGAAATTTGATCTAAAGTATTGGCCGGATCCCGATGCGATGATCAGAGAATTAAAAGATATGGGAATTGAGCTGATGGTATCGATATGGCCGACGGTCGATCACCGTAGTGAGAATTTTGAGGAAATGAAAGAAAAAGGGTATTTAATCCGCACGGATAGAGGGTTTCGCATCGTAATGGACTTTCATGGGAATACCGTACACTTTGATGCAACGAATCCGAAAGCTAGGGAATATGTATGGCAGAAGGCGAAAGAAAATTATTATGATAAGGGTATCAAAACATTCTGGTTGGATGAGGCGGAACCAGAATACAGTATTTATGATTTTGACAATTACCGCTATCATATGGGACCGAATGTACAGATTGGGAATATCTATCCAGCTTTATATGCAAAGACATTTTTTGACGGAATCAGGGCGGAAGGGCAAGAGAATATTATCAATCTGCTTAGGTGTGCATGGGCAGGTTCCCAGAAATACGGAGCGCTGGTCTGGTCAGGGGATATTCATTCCAGTTTCGCCAGTCTTCGAAACCAGTTAGCTGCAGGATTGAATATGGGGATAGCAGGAATTGTGTGGTGGACAACGGATATTGGCGGTTTTCATGGCGGAAATCCCGAAGATCCAGAGTTTCAGGAGCTTTTAGTCAGATGGTTTGAGTATGGGACATTTTGTCCGGTTATGCGTCTGCACGGCTATCGGGAACCGCTAAAGGAACCAATGGGAACGGAAGGCGGAGCGGCTTGTGTTTCTGGGGCGGATAATGAAGTATGGTCCTTTGGCGAGGAGGCTTACGAAATATGTAAAGCATATCTCCAGATAAGAGAAAATATGAAACCGTATATTAGAGAGCTGATGCAGGAAGCTCACGAAAAGGGTACGCCGGTCATGCGTCCGCTGTTTTATGATTTTCCAGATGATAAACAAGCATGGGAAATTGAAGATATATATATGTTCGGACCGGATATTTTAGTTGCTCCGATATTGTATGCAGGAATGCGCGTAAGAAAGGTGTATCTTCCGAAAGGAAACCAATGGAAGGAATACTGGACAGGTGCCGAATATCAGGGAGGCGGTGAGATTGAGGTGGCAGCTCCGCTTGCAAAGCTTCCAATATTTACAAGAAATAATCGTAGTTTATAAGGTGGAAAAAAGATGAAACCTGTTGATTGAAAAGGAGGAGATGCGGTGAAAAGTGCAGTATTAACTGGAACCAGACAAATGAGTATTCAGGAATTAGAAAAGCCAAAACCAGGAAAGGGAGAAGTTCTTATTCGGGTAAAAGCATGTGGAATCTGCGGTACGGATGTCCATATATTTGAAGGAGATAAAGGAGCTGCAGACAATCCCATCCCGATTGTATTGGGACATGAATTTTCCGGTCTTGTGGAGGAACTTGGGGGAGAGGTCACAAATGTAAAAGTTGGCGAGCATGTCTGTGTTGATCCGAATGTAATGTGCCAAGAATGTTATTACTGCAAAAGCGGAAGCGGACATTTCTGTGAAA
>Ga0153994_1000295_pt1 | contig 14794 bp, 15 predicted proteins | sample TSNC078MetaG_FD_104735 | JGI IMG/M metagenome (GOLD analysis project Ga0153994, IMG submission 104735) | Attine ant fungus gardens microbial communities from North Carolina, USA - TSNC078 MetaG | ecosystem: Host-associated > Fungi > Mycelium > Unclassified | place: USA: North Carolina, Lumber...
CCTCCATCTTCCTCTTCCATCTCCTCCCAATCCCAATCTTCTTTGGCCTGATTTACAAGTTTATCCTGGTCTAATCCGCTCACTCTTTTTCTGTTGTACTGCTCTTTTTGTCGAGTCTCTTTACTTGGCGTAGATTCCAGGTTTTGTGGTTTCGGTACTCCCTCCCTCCATTCTCTCTTCTTTTTTCTTTCTGAGGATACAATAAGGGAACATCAAGCTCGTTCTCGGGCACTCGCACGCACGCTCCTGGATGATTCGATGCTCACAAAAAAAAGTTTGGATTCAGGCTATTTGTCGCTCATGAAATTGAGCAACAAATGCACACAAGGAGGAAGGGGCGCATGTTTTATAGCAATGGTATGTATAGGTGCAAATTACATCTCCAGCTGCGATTGACGGAAATTTGAGGTCAAACGCAAGGAGGGCAACTACTGCCTTGAGGACTCATCGAGTACCTTTTGATACAATTCAGAACCGTGACCAGTGATGATTATCGTGAATGGTCTTGCATCGTCATCGCATCACCGTCTGCGGCGGACAAAGGAAAAACGGCAAGCAGACGGTCCGACAGATTGAACACCACACTGCTGCTGCAGAATGGCTTTTGACCTCACAAAGCATATCCCTTGTCACTATTCCACCGTTGTCTGGACGATCTTTACGCTGCAGTGTTTCCTTGTCTCCCTCATTATATGTCGCAATTTCGTGTTGAGTGGTCGCTTCTAGATGGATGTGCTGAACACGACTGACTACGGTGGCTTCTGGCTGAAATGATTACGGAAGGATGGGATTTGATGCGGGAGATGGCATGGGTTTAAATGATTCATTGCCCGGGATAGAACGAAAGACTACTCAGTCGACTTTGGAAGGCTCTTGGGAGGTGGAGTATTCAGATGCTAGGAACCGTTACCGTTCACCTGAATTACGGTCCATATCACACCTGAGTATGATGAATTTGTTATGCTTTTTGAAGTCAAGCTGCCTGCAACTGAGCTTCCATTAACAGTTAATCCCTCGCCATAGTCAGACGAGTGGTTGACCCCTATGGTGTCCAAGGTGTTTGTATGCCACTGCAGTGCTGGGTTTCGTATCCCAGAGCTGGAAGGCAGAGATTCATGATGCCACTCTACGCCTTGCGCAATTAATCACAGATGGTGGGTCGCAAAGCAGCTGGTGGGGCAAGGTTGGGTTGGAAAATGACAAAAATACAGACGTCTATACGATTCAAGAGTATGTCAACATCTCACTTGGCTAACGTTTTGGATTGCTCAACATTTTGTAGTCCCTTTGTTTCTTGGTATACTACAACCAGAGAAAGATGCACCTTCTCCTAGTGTCTCCGATTTCCTCACCCTTAAGACAATTCAAGTCTCACCCTCTACGCTGAGGCTGATGTGATTACTTCATGCCCGGAAAGTTCCAACATCTCAATCCCTTCCCTCCCTTTCGTTGTCTCTCTACCGAACAATCTCGATTCACCTCTACCTGTTGTCAATGTGATCACCCACCCTTTTGTATGGACTCATCCAACATGACTATTCAAGGCTTCTGGAACAGTTTCAACTCTACCTCAGTTTTGATTTGGTCTCCTCTCAACGTTCCTCAGTCACTTCCTCAACGGGAAACCGAATAAAATGCTGGTATCCACATCATTATTTTCAACATCAGGTGCCCGCAGAATTCTCTCCGCACCATCCTACCTGCCACAATCTTCTACAAAACGTGACGATTAAGGACTTGAGCATCTGGAATAGCATTCGTTGCAAGTGGGATCGTGTTTGTTGTTCTCCCGAAGGGTGTGAATATCGGGCTCGAGGTCTTCAGAGTTTTTCCAGATGTGTTAGTGTGAGGCACCAGAAGGCGTGCATGACTTATCAACGAGGCATGACACTATGAAGAAGCATACGCCTCTCCAGATGCCAAGTCTACCTTATCTGTTTCCTCCATGTGCCTTCGGGCGTATTTGGCCTCATCGACTAGTGTACGACTAGAGAGTACCAATGATGGTTTTAGTGTTAGCGATGATGGCGAAGAGGAGACAGGAGCTGTGTATGCTGGTTCTGCGAAGGCTGTTGTCCCTCTTCAGACGTTATCCAGCAGACAGAAGGATTTCGGGGAGAAAGTCATTTTTAGCTCTATAGGTGCTGTGCAGGCATTGAAGGTTGCGCTGCTGTAACAGTCAAGGTGGATGGTCTACTACTACTTGATGTTAGCAGTCCTAAGGGAGCGGTTAGAAAGGGGTGGTGACGTTAGAGCTGACGGGTTTACCAATCCATGGTAATGTACGAGTCGGACTCTAGGGAGAAGTCTCTTTTCCCGCCACTCTGGTTGCGCTATTGTTTGTCGTGTTTCACCCAGAATATTCATATAGGGTTTTGGTCTTTTAGCTACTCTAGGAGATCAATGGTTCTCTAGAACGAAACTGCGAGTATGTTTGTCAATGAAATGGCCAGCACGAATCATGGGAGACAGAAGAGGCAACTAGTAGACCAGGTATTGCTCAATCTGGTCAATGTAAACCAAACATACTTGCTGATAGCAGGATGATAGATCAGGATGCCGACTACCGATACGGAATATTAAAAGGTGTGATAGAGAGTACTCGATCTGGAATTAGCATTGACCATTTCTATTTCGATAAGCAAGATCAAGAATCGACATTCTCAAGATGGGTTTCATATTGTGATGTAAAACTAGAGTTACTCCGTCATACCTGAACAACTGACATGACTGGTGCTCATTAACTAGTCATCTGTTTCTCCAAAGCTTTACTAAAAAAAATGAGAGTCACGTGTGCCGTGTTATACTTTCAAATTGCCCAAATCGTAAACCGGCGTTAGCTGATTTCCGATCACGAGTTATCAATTCCTCTTCGAGTAGTCATGGAATTCTTCGGGACAGAATGACATCTCGTCGATGAAGGACTGTTATCCTGGAGTCTGAAGTTTTTGGAGGATAGTGGATGAAAAAAGGCTCAGTATTGGAGACCAGCTTATATCAATGTTGTGACTGACAGCTTTCAATCCGTGGTGGTGACATCTCCGTGGCAGAACTTAGTTCATTCATCTTCTGTACCTCGTACTTGAAATTATATTCTAAAATCATATTCTGAGAGGTCATGACTATACTTAGGTAAAGATCCTCGGCAAACCACGTAAGCCTGTGATTTTTCCATGATGGTCTAGATGTCAACATGTAGTAGTAGTGAATTAGATAATGGACGATGCCAACTTGAGGATTTTTTTTGACGTCAATTTTTTATGTGCCCACCTAAGTTTGTACTAATGGTTCTCTTTGTGTGTTAGATCTAGGTGTCGAGTGACAGAGTTGCTGCGTAATATACATCAATCTGATCTTTCCTCCTCTCCTCTCTCTTGTCATGAGCTGGGACTTTGGGGAGGACTGCAAGACCTCTGCCAATTCTGAGCTCACATTACCGGCCCTTCCATCATAAAAACAGTCAAAAGTGTAGTTCATCTGGCATTTTTAGTGATTCGTTTGTCTGGAAAAGTAAGTATTAAACAGACCTTGGTTGTAGTACTTAATCCCGCGCTTGCTGTATGACTACTGTATTGTGAGCAGAAACAAGGACAGGTAAACAATTAATGATGACCAACTCTGGTTATTCTGGTAACTGCTGTGGCATGGGCAATTTATAGAACATGACTTGGAGCGCAGACAACCTAGCTCTGGATTTTGTCAGAGAATCTGAAATCTGCCACCCAGATCTTGGCCAAAATTTTCTCTGGAAGGGAAGGGGCTCAACGACTGAAGGAGAACAGGATCTTACAATGGGAGGATCTACAAGTGATCTATAAACAAAACCTAATACAATGTTCCCCCTTGGGAAACATCAAATGATGTCATGTGGATCAATTAGGATGAGTTCAGGTAACCCTGAGATATTGTACCTGTATAAAATTTTCAATGGTGAAACGTTCTATGTGCTGTTATTAGGAACAATACAGTTATCAATAAGCTATGCCATCTCTGAAATGATGTAATAGATCTCAGGGGAAAGAACACTGTCAATGATTATAGCATTTATATCACCCCTTGATCATTCTCGATCACCAGTTGATGAGCCCCTTTCAGAGAGAAGCTGAGTGAAATTTTCAAGAAAAGAGTAGAGTGTGACACATGAGTGGAAAATGGGACATGATGCATCCAATATTTGGCCAAGATCTGGGTGGCAGATGTCAAATTCTCTGACAAAATCCAGAGCTAGGTTGTCTGTGCTCCAAGTCATGTTCTATAAATTGCCCATGCTCCAGCAGTTACCAGACTTGGTCATCTGGTGCTTCCCATCCTTACTTCTTTCTCTGCTGATCAGTGAGTATGAGATTAGTCCATGTCAAGATGGATAAAACAATGACAAGGTGTTGGGAAATCAAGCCGATGCTGTGATCTGGCTGAATTTTCAGGAACCTTCTGGAATATTTCTTTAGTATATAAGTTTTGTAATTCATTGTATATACTCATTGGTTTGCAACAGAATATGCTTTATTCCAAGTCAAACCAACATGCGACTCCATTTTCGCAACGGAAAGTCTGTCTAACAGCAATTTCATGCAATAAAATCACTCAAAGTGTTGAATATGTCTTCTGTGGACTTTCATCTCTCATTATTAGCTTCTGATTGATTAGTAAGCAATGAGTATGTCTGCCAGCACAGACTTTTCTTACACCTCAGTTCTGCACACTTCAGACTGAGGTAAGCGCTTTTTATATCTATTTTACATATCATAGTTAGACTTTGTGTTCTAATAGGTACATCAATGGTTCTGCACACTTCGGACTGAGACTTCGTGTTCTAATACAGAGTGCCGGCGTGGGAGAGTCTACTGCTCGGGGAGAAATTCGAATATGTTCGTCTCATCCCTTCAAAGGTTCGGCACTCTGGGTGGAAAGCCTGTCAAGTCGGATCCTTTCACAGACTTTCATCCCCAGCTAGAACTCCTATGCTTAGACATTCTCCGTCTAGTGGAGTCGAAATCTCCCGTTCTCTCCGATATTGTTGGATATTACTTCCAACAACCTTCAAAATACATATGACCTCTCCTCGCGTTGCTTTTTTCGCTGGCCACAAATGGCATAGGAAAGGACTGGGATCTCAAACTCTGGGAATCGACTCATCCAGGTGCGGGAGGCTGCGAGGATGAACTTGATGTTCCCTTCTCTCCAACGGATATCTTCGCTGACTACAGTCCTCAACATAAAGCGAGATTTGGGGATATGTTCATCATGTTAGGTGAAACCTTATGTTTTCCGCAAGTACAGTCCCTCAGGAACCGAAAATCACCACCAAGATGTCCGCAGCCCTCACACGCATTTAGCACACCCATGACTATTCTCCCCACTCAATACCGCCTCGCAGAAATTACAGAGGTACTCCACGTGGCATCTTTACTCCATGATGATGTTTTAGATGGATCAGTGCTCCAGCGGGGTGTGCCCACAGCGTCACGTATATTCCCGCCCAACCTCTGTGTGCTCTGCGGTCACTTCTTGACAGCAATCGCTTCTCTCCTTGTTGTACAGTTGAGGAATCCTGAAGTAACAAGATTTATGAGTAGAGCACAAGCTGATCTCGTTGAGGGGGAGATACTACAGACAAAGAATTTATCTGAAGTGGTCAGCTTGGATGGCATGAAGCGACCTGAAAAGCAATGGATTTGGAGGTGCGACGATCGCTAGGGGTCTACGTGCTATGGTCACGCTCGGTGGATTTGTCGCAGGCGAGATCTGGAGGGAAGTTACATACGCTCATGGCAGGAATTTTGGTCTCGCCTATCAGGTGAACTTCTGTCCTTGTTGTGGTATGAGAGGAACCTTGATCACTCTATAGATTGCAGATGATACGCCAGATGTGAATCAAGCACCATCAGCCTTGGAAAACCTAGTAATGCTGGCCTCAGAATTGGTCTTGTGACTGCACTGTCGTTGCATGCTTGAGAGGAGTTTCCAGAGATGGGTGAGCTAATGAAGCGTAAATTCCAGCTCCCCGGGGATAATGAAAAGGTCAAGAACGTCTATATATTTCTTCTCGTGTTTTCTGAATGCCTACACTTCCAGGCTCTAGATCTGATGTAGGGATCATCTGCAATTGAACGATATCAACAGAGCTTGCGCAAAGTTATGCCGATTAAAAGACGAAGTAGCTCAGATGACACCTTAACGGGTGATCAACTGAGGGACTAGCTAGGTTACTCGACTATTTATTACATGACTGTGCATGTCTTAGTATACTGTGTCTCAGATAACAATATACCGTGTCTCAGTGAAACAACAGAAGTGAGACCCTCGTGAGTCAGTCCACATCAACACCGATGAAGCGAAAAAAGTATTACAGGAGCTGCCTCATACCACTGCTCGAGATCAGCTGACGCAACTCGCAGACTGGGCCGTCTTGAGGGGCCGTTAAATTGGACATGCTGCAACATTGGTACACTTATGACATGACCGCTTTCATGCGTAATACTACTATTTCCATCTCCTGTTCTTACCATACGTGGAGGTCGATTACATGCTTTGATTCACTATCAGTGACTCATATTGCCTAACCAGCCGACAGTTTGCAGCATCAAGTTGAGTGTCCCTCCCTAAGCCGAACTACTCCAATTGTCTCTTGTGACTGTAAGTGATGTCAAAGGTGTTGGTGTTGAAATACGAACAGGAGAGGGTACAGTACGGTACAGGGTATAAACAGATAGCCAATACTAAGTAACTACACTACTTATATACCTCTATTTTCATCATGTAACGTAGCTACCAATATCAGAAACATTACCTATTTTTAGTGTAATGCTCAACAGAAGTATGGAGCAAGTTGCTGAATTGTTTACTGTACTTGTTGTTTTTGTTTTATATTGTCTTTAGAATATTCTAGGTCTTTCTTATTTCATTGCATCATCTTCTCCTCCATTGCTGAGTGCATTCTCCATTTCCATTTTGGCATCATTTATTACCTCTCTTATTATTCTGGTAAATATTCTCCTTAGCAGCATCTACAGAAGTATCTGAGACATTTACATTTCCTGTCAAGTAGATACATGCTCATCTCATATTTAAGGTGTCACAAAAACCCAGTTGCAAGTTGGTTTGACTTGGAATAAGGCATATTCCATCACAAACCAATAATTAGATACAACAAATATCAACCTTATATACTAAATAAGAATTCTAGAATGTTCCTGCAACTTCCACCAGATCATTGTAGTGACTTAGCCTGGATGACTTAATCACCCTCCAAGTCTGAGTTGACAAGGAGAACTCAATGGAGTTCCCATTAGATTTTCTACACTACTTATACAACTACTACATGGTCTGTGCACTGTTTTCCCACACCCATCATGTGACCTCATCATGTGATATAACCCTGTGATATCCTGGGTATGTGACTGTGACATGTGATATTTGTCATGTAACACTTTTCCTGCACTTTTTCCTTGTATAGTAAGTCCAAAAGAAAATAAAATAAAAAGAAATATAAATAATGACTTAGCCATTTTGCCAAGTCATAACAAGAATAATGCTAGCTGTGGTAGAAGACATTGGATATAGCATCAGAAAGCTTGAGATAGGCATTTTGAGTAGTCCCAAGAATGACAGAACCTATTATGACTTGGTAAAACAGCTAAGTCATTATTTATATTTCTTTTCATTTTATTTTTCTTTTGGACTTACTATACAAGAAAGAAGTGCAGAAAAGTGCCATAAAGAAGAATAGCAAAGAAGAATTAGAATTCCTCAATTCAATAACCAATGGAGTACTCGAATTGAACACTTCAAATATCGCGACAGAAGAGGAATTAGAGAACTCTGTACGGAAACTAGCTTCTATATTTCAAAATGCCTGGACAACCTACTCAAAGTTGAAGCGAATCATTCTAAAGAATAGTGGAATCAAGAGTGCACTAATAACCTCAGCAGATACCGAACCTCAGGCAACATTCAACATTGGAAGGAATTCAAGACGAGTGTCTGCTCAGCAAAAAGAAAGTTTTTTGATAGAAAAATATATGAAATTGCATTATCGAATAAAAGGCCTTGGGACCTAATGAGCTAGGTAAAGAAAAAATCACTTCTAGCTATCAAAACCATTTCATATGAGGACCAACCGTGTAACACTCTACCAGAATTATGGCGTGCTCTTCACAGTTCTTATAACTCTGCTGAAGATAAACCCATTGACACATGTTTCCTCAACGAACTCTCCCAAGCCAACATCATTGAATGGCCTTTATTCTCCAAACAAGAATTCAGGAATGTGATAGCTAAGTGCTCATCATCCTTCTCTCCCGGCCCTGACCATATCTCTTGGAAACACCTCAAACATCTTATGTCTAGCAACACATGTTTGGAGAAATTACTCCACATAGCTAACACATGCTTTAACTTAGGATACTGGCCATCCCACTTTAAGGCTGCCTACTCTGTTATCATCCCCAAACCCAACAAAGAAACTTATAACACTCCCAAATCATTTTGCCCCATTGTCCTACTAAATACCACAGGAAAACTCATTGAAAAAGCTATCAGCAATCGCCTTCAATTCAACACTATAGCTAACAGATTTCTAGATCCCAACCAATTAGGTGGCATCAGACAAAGATCTACAACTGATACCAGCATATACCTTACCCATCTCATTCATGCTAGTTGGCTTAAACAATGCCACATGAGTGTTATTGCATTTGACATTGTGCAGTTTTTCCCCTCTCTTAACCATAACTTTCTGTCTATATGCCTAAAAAAAGCAAGTCTTAATACTAACATCAGAAATTTCTTCAGAAGTTACCACTCAGGTCAATCCACCTTATACTTATGGAACGGTTTCACATCTCCTGTATTTGACACCAATGTAGGGGTAGGATAAGACTCAGCTCTCTCCCCTATTCTATCTGCTATTTACCTTGCACCCATTATAAAAACCTTCAAAAAAAGAATTAAAAACTTAAAAGAAAATATACCTACTGACGTCTTATCTTTTGTTGATGATAGCCTTTTAATTTCTCAAGAGAAGAGTTACTCTCTATTTTCTTCCTTTTTACTCCTTAGCTATAATATCATGTCCAAAATCCTCCTCGACACTGGTCTTATCATGGAACACAGCAAAACTGAATTGTTCCACTTCACTAGAGCACGTCACCCCCACAACCCCTCCATCGATCTTTCTTCCGTAGGAGGCCCCATCATCTCTCCCAAACCTATCCTACAATACTTAGGATTTTACTTTGATCATAAGCTTAACTTCCACTACCATACTTATCTCTATGCCAACAAATGCCTTTCCACCCTTAATACCATGAAGATGCTTGGCAATTCATTGCAAGGTCTTCTCTCCATCCAGAAACGCCTTTTATATAGAACTTGCGTCCTATCTATTGCTTTATATGGGTTTCAACTATGGTTCTTTAAAGGTGCCCCTATTGTCAAAAACACATCAGAGTTAAAGAAAATGCAACGAAGAGCTGCTCTTTGGATCACAGGTGCCTTTTGAACATCTCTTACCAAAGGCATCGAAGCCATCACTAGACTTATCCCTATTATACTACATCTATGCAAACTAATTGGCTGATACCATTTACGATATATATCCATACCTCCCTCCCATGCTATTAACTCTCTGCTAGACTCTCAGCACACCAAAGAACAACCACCTCACAAAACATCCACCTCTAAACTCACTTCCAAACAACGTAATAATCTGAAAAGCCTTATCAAAGACACCAACGAATGCCTCAATGGTGTCAGGAACTGTTTCACCTCTGTTTATCCCATTTTCTCTCCTGGTTTAAGATTAGTCGATCATTTCCCTGGTAGAATAAATTTTCACTCTTCTCTTTTTTCATCTGATGAGGACCTCTACAACCATCTACAGAATCTTAAACAGATTTTCTGATCATCCCAAACTCTACTACATAACATTGCCATCATCACAGATAGTGGTGTCAAGAAATTGCATGCCACCACAGCTGTCGTGCACATTTGGTTGGACAATTTAATCATTCAATGCCTGAAAATTCATTCTGTAAATGTTACATCAATAAAAGCCAAACTCATGGCCATCTGCACAGGATTAATACTGACCATGGAAAAAGATAATATCCACAACATCATCATCATCATGGATTCCATCATCACAGCAAAAAAAATCCTTGAAACTAAAGTAGATCCTCTACAAAACATCTACATCCCAATTGCCTCAGCAATCGAAATGTACCTAAAAAAAGATGGTAGAAACAGAATCCACTTCTGGCATTGCCCCAGTAGAGTTAGATGGCCATGACACTGACTTGTTGACGATCAAGTGAAAGCAAGCAGATTCGCCCCCACGTTCCCAGCAAAGAATCATATCTTTTCAATAAAAAGAAGGAATGCGATAACATTCTCTCAGAATAGCAGGAGTTATTTGCAGATAACCCAAAAAAAGGTCAATGCTTCCTAAGCTTTGAGGACAAAAATTAACAAATCATCAAACCTACCTATGCTAAAGGAGGTTCTTGGCTTCTATACATAGGTTTCACAAACTCACTGTGTGCACAATTTACTTGCATGATGACTGGTCATGCCCCCATTAGAGAATATCGACAATGATTCTTCCCTCACCTCCCAACTAGATGTCCTTGTGGCCATGCTGAAGTTCAAACACATGAACATATTGTCATGGAATGCGACTTGCATAATCCCTCCACTAGACCATGCAACATCGTCATTAACAGCTTCGTTCACTTCCTCGCTGACAATCCAGGTGCATTTAGCTTTGACAATGGTTAAAGCCTCATCGCGGCATGACTCCCCAGAGTAAAAGCATAGCATTTATTACCTTAGATACTACTCGATCCCTTTTACATCTCTTTACTTCTTTTTCTCTTTCTTTCTATCACTTTCTTTCTCTCTTATTTAAGTAGGTACTATGTACTTGTCATGGCCTGCCTTTGTGCACCGTGTAATAAACTGATGAATATAAAAAATAAAAATAAAAAAAAAGTACAGGAAAGTGTCACATGGCAAATGTCACACATCACAGTCATATACCAGGATGTCACAGGTCTCATCTCATCACAGGGTCACATGATGAGTGTGGGAAAATAGTACACAAACCATATATAAATAGTATGTATCACCTAACCCTGTCATGATGGTGATACCGTGATGCATACTGTGCACACATGGATTGGTCAGCTTACCATCAGCCTTTTTGGAATCCTCCAAATTATTTAAATAATTGCCAATTGCTGTAACTACCTTAGTTTCGTTCTCCCTCAGGAAGACCCCATCCTTGTCAACTCATATCTCTCTCTCTCTCTCTTAATAAATCTTTTGAATCCTAGAAGGGGCAAGTGTAGGAGCAGGCACAACTTACTGTTGAGGCCAAGCCCCCCAAGAAGAATTCCCTTCTTGGAGTCGAACCTGACAAACCCATTAACAATGAGTGTAAGACTCTAGCCAAGATGACTCAAGCCTACTCCAAGTCTAAGTTGACAAGGAGAACTCAATGGAGTTCTTGTCAGATTTGGTGAACTACTTATACACAATGCTAACCCCAACCCTAGCTAGTATCTCATGCATCCTAATATAAAAACTAAACTAAAACTAACTAACTAACTAAAAGAAAAGAAAAGGAAAAGGAAAAGAATAATAGAAAAGAAAAGAAAAGAAAAATAAATATTGACTTAACCAAGTCATGACAGGTAATGATTGACCTTATGGTGTTCTCTATGACTCTACCACATGTTCTGCTTCTATCATTAATACTTCCTTATCTGTACAGTAGCTCAGTCAGTACCTCATTGTTAGGACATGTTCTTTACTTAGAAGATCTCATGTCTGCCATGTATTCTCCTCATTTCTACCTCATGGTACATAGGTAGTAAATACTCACTTGTATTCCCTATGCTTTACCAATTGTATCATTCCCTTCCTTCCTCTGCTCTTAACTTGCCCTCAAGTCTTTATTGAGTGTTGCAACCTGAGTTACTTCTCAAGGTTGTAACAATCACTGTACTCAGCTATTGTTAACCACTCCTCTAACAATCATTTATTATCACTCCAGGGTTTGTAATTAATATAGTCCCACTCCAAGTTGATAACAATTTCCCAATTGCACTCTTTTGAACATCATGTAAACATTGGAATGGGTTTAGACCTGCTCTTTTGCTGTTGACCTCTGATTGCAAAAAAATAAGTCAGAAACTTGTACTAGGCAAAGGGCATCAGGATTTTCCTCCTTCCTTGTGTATAGCAAACAATGGTCTAAATAGCTTCATAGTCATGAAAAAGGGGGAGAAAGGCAGACATGAATTATCAGTAACTGTCTTTCTTTTTTTGTATTAGAGAGAAGAAGATTAGTGTGAACAGCAAGGATCAGAAGAGACAAATAATTGAAAGAAGGCTAATGATGGTGTGAAAACGGAGAAAAGGTAGGTGATCGACGCTCTCTGCCCATTCAGGGCCATCGGAAAAAAAGAAACAAGTAGGTTGATCACTACCCGAATGCCGTTAACAGAAGCTGATTCTCAAATAGAAATACCCGCGCCAACCAGCAAAGGACGAGATCCCAGTTGTTATGACAACTTGCACTCAGGGCAAACACATAGATTTTAAGTAATAAAGTGTGGCATGTGGCATTGATTCACCTTGTTGAGGGGATGAAGAGCAGGGACGGGTGAGGGGTGTTTACATACTGAAGTGGAGAAAAGAAGAGTGTGAGGGATGTCAGTGGCAATAGAGTGATACGTTGTTCCTGAGTAGAGGAGGATATACTGTAGCTCAAGATATAGGAGGGAGTAAGTAGGAACAAGAGCAAGTCTAAGATAAAAGCTTGTAAGAGCCGGTTCGGTTCGGCTGGGAGTTCCCATGGGATAATTAAAGGAAGTGATCCGGATGAACCGTTTCTGTTGCGTATCGTTTCGACAGTGAATTTCCCGTCTAAGCCTCCTCGATGGCAGGTTTCTTCCGCAGAAAGTGGCAGCATGATGCTGGCAAGACACAGAGCCCCTCTACATTGACGAGTGCAGCACGGCAGCATGGACGGTCGAGCACGAATTCGGTGGTCGTGTCAGGGCCGATGTCGCTGTCAGCGTCGCGGCACGGGCGGAGGGAAAGTGATCCGTCGCCTGGGGAGGAGGAGATCGAGGAGGCAAGTTCTGTTTGTTGCTTCGGATCGGCCTGTCGCCAGATTCGCAGATTAGCGTTTGGATCTCATCTCCCTTGCTGCAGAATTTCGGCGACGGCTTGTTCAAGGAGGATGTGGTGAGCTTGAGCATACCGTGGCACCCTTCATATACTCACTCTCCTCTACAAGTCCCTAATGGGTCTCAACCTCAACTCAGTTGACTCTTTTACTCTCCCTTATAGCCCTTACTCTGGGGTGGAAAGCAATCACACCCCTTCCACCAATAGACCCAAAATCTTTGCGGCCATGGACGGTGTAGACCACTTATCTCCAGAGAAAGCGTATCCTTCCCCCCCTCCTGAGCGTGTTCTGGCTTCACATCCTGTTCACTCTCAGCTGCCGCGCCTGTATCAGCAAGCATATCCGCAGCACGACCAAGAATTCACTAGCACAGGTGAGTCCAAGTGACACATATCACACTGTGCTGATTCATGTCTTTCTGATCGGTCACCTCCACCTCTACACTCACTATACTAACTCGGGTTTGGCGCCTGTTGCTTTTGGCTACTCAATATGGTCAGCTCCATCGAGGTCCCCGCCATCGGCTCTGAATAAGTCATCAACAAGGTTACTCAACCCATCATCATCAAATTTCCAAAGCCCTGAGTCATCTACCCCTGGTTTTGCTCCTCCACTGTCCTTGATGAACACTGCTGCAAACACTTTACTTATTACTGGGAATGGAATGTCACCAGCTCCATTCGAACCGCGAAATTCGCTTGTCACGTCTTCTCCGATGTCGCTGCCCTTACAACCAAAGACTGAGCCTCCGTCTACACGACGTGGGACTTTGTACACTCATACTCATAACCCTTATGTAGGTACCAAGATGAACGATCCTGGTGAGTCTGATTATCTTTGAGGAAGGGTCGCCCAGAATAACGTTTTTTTGTCCTCTTCACATCTTACAATGCCATCTCTCCCGGACATGCTGGTCCCTCTCAATATCACAGTCACGACAACTGCAGGAACAAGACGTGATGATACCACAAATGGAGACGCGCCGCCCTTTACGCAGACGACTGGAATCATGATGAACGGAAATAGAATTTCTTTGATAAATACGTACGTATCTTACATCGTCCAATCATCATCCATCATCACTCACTAAGTTCTTATTATCCATTTCATCTTTCGTTGCGGTGCACTAATCGTTTTCTTTACTCAATTAATTGACATTTTATTGCGTCCGTTAGCTCGAATCCCACTTCTAGAGTCTTTGGTGCTGGCGCTGACTTGGAAAGTGGCCGGAGTGATCGGAATAGTAGACAACAAGATCTATCTGGAGGAGTCGGACGAAGGAATGATCAAGATGCTTCCACGTCTGCTTCTACCTTCGCGACTACTGCCGTCAAGGCTACATCCAGGCCTCCCATGTCTCGTGGTCTAGACGAAATGACTGCTTCATCAATGCATGATCTCTCTTCTTCTAGCAGGGTCAAAGACAAAAGTCAATTCCAGCAGGAGAAGGGGAAAGAGCAAAAAGAAAAAGAAAGGGATGCCAAGGAAATAGACAAAGACCAAGAACGTAGAGATAAGGAGAGAGAACGAGAAGAGAGGAGAGAGAGACGTAAAGAGAAGGAGAGAAGGAGAGAGGCGAGGAAGCAAAAGAAG
>Ga0153994_1000296_pt1 | contig 14702 bp, 9 predicted proteins | sample TSNC078MetaG_FD_104735 | JGI IMG/M metagenome (GOLD analysis project Ga0153994, IMG submission 104735) | Attine ant fungus gardens microbial communities from North Carolina, USA - TSNC078 MetaG | ecosystem: Host-associated > Fungi > Mycelium > Unclassified | place: USA: North Carolina, Lumber...
CCCATTTTATTTTCTATTAACGTATCCGACAATGTTCATAAACGACTGCATTTATTATATAGTAATTCTTATCCCTCTTCAACCATATTTCCCCAGAATACGTGATGGCCGTATAAAACTCACTTTCTTTAGAATTTTTGATGCGGTGTTTCCGCTAACTATCTAAAAGCAAAAAATAAAGGCCGGCAATCGCTGCCAACCCATAATGTTTTTATGATACCGGAAATTCCAGTAAGTTTTACTTAACCGGCCGAGAACGTTTGCTTATGCCATTCGGATGGTTATTCGCCAAATATCACATCCTCACTATAAAACCTCACTTCAAATAGTTGGTCTGTCAGATCAGGTTGGCCGCGCCGATGATGCCGGCCTGATTGCCTAGCACTGCCCGTTCAATCTCAGGCACCGGTACATAGGTCCTGCCAAATGCATGCTGCCTCACATAATCATTAAGGGGATCCGTCAGTACTGTTCCCTGATCGCAGACCCCACCGCCGAGAATAATCTTCTCCGGCCGAAAGACATTCGTTACACTGGTTACAACATCCCCCAGCATGTGAATATATTTCTCTACAATCTCTTTGGCCGCCTCATCACCGGCATCGGCTGCCTCAAAGACAAGCTTAGCACTCATGTGCTCCAGCGTCCCGCCGCATAGCTCATTCAGTAAAGAACTCTGTACCATTTGTGCCGCCCGGATACCCTCACGGCGCAGTGCGCTGGCCGAAACATAAGCTTCCAGGCACCCTCGCTGACCGCAGGTACAGGGCTCACCGTCATGCACCAGCACCCAGTGACCAATCTCAGCTCCGCCGTAAGAACCACCGGTAAACAGCCTCCCATTAATAATAATACCACTGCCAAGCCCGGTTCCAATCGTCAACATCACCATATTCCGGCATCCCTGGCCGCTGCCGGCCTTCCATTCACCCACGGCGGCACAGTCTGCATCATTTTCCACAACCGCCGGGAGCGGTATATAGTGCTGCAGCTCTTTAATAATTTCCACGTTTTTCCACGCAAGATTATTTGAATATACAATTAACCCTTCGCCGGCATTAACGGTTCCGGGACAGCCGATCCCGATTCCCACGCAGTCGTCAAGCTTTAGCTTCCGGGCACTCAGAAGCTCTAGCACAGCCTCTGCCGTCCGCTCAATAACAGCCGACGACCCCTGCCATGCCTCGGTCGCGACAGAAGATGACGCCACGATCTGGCCCTGTGCATCAACCAGTCCGATTTTGATATTCGTACCGCCAATATCAATACCAATCCGGATTGGATTTTCCTTGGAACCTATCGTCGTCAGCAGCAGTTCACCCTTACCTTCAATCTCAAAGCTGCCGCTTCCGGCCGGCAGCAGCATACTGTCGCCCTTTAGAAAAGCTGTCATCTCACCCTGATTGCGGATAATTCCACGGCCATCGACCGCCAGCAGGCTGACAAAGGAATCCGTCCCAACCACATCCCGATATTTCTCTGCACCATCCATCAGGAACACCTTACGCACCCGGAAATAATCGCATTCGGCAATATACGGCGGACGCGGTTTATGCACCGTGGCCGGTTCCGTCTTCGTCACCGCCAGAGCCTGATGAATATGAAGCTCACGGGGCTGTCCATCCTTGCCGACCCGGCCATAATCATAAATTCGGTAGGTCAGGTTTGAATTCTGCTGTATCTCGGCAATCACAATACCTTTTCCGATGGCATGAGCTATCCCGGCTTCAATAAAGAAGACATCACCCTTTTTCACCGGTACTTCATTCAACACCTCCAACAACGTATTGTCAGCGATTCGCTGTTCAAATTCACGAACATCAATAGCTTTTTTAAAGTCATAATACAGACAGGCTCCTTCCTCACAATCCAGAACGTACCACATCTCGGTCTTCCCATACTGTCCCTTGTTCCGGAGCGCATACGCATTATTCGGATGTACCTGTACCGACAAATTATCTTTCGCATCAATAAACTTTGTTAATATAGGAAAATCAAGAAAACGCCGGCAGTTATCGCCCAACACCTCCCGGCCTGCCAAATCAATATATTCTCTCAGGGTTTTACCGGCATATTCGCCGTTTGTAATCCAGCTTGGTCCATCCGGATGGCAGGACAACTCCCAGCTCTCCGCCAGCACCTCGCCGTCATAAACCTTGCCGAAATCTGTCTTCAGCTTACTGCCGCCCCAAATATAATCCTTAAAGCTTGGCTTTAATTTTAATACTGCCATAAACCTCAAACCTCCGATATCCTTTTTTATGGTCACCAATTCGCACATCTCTGAAGATTAGTATACCACATCTGTCACAATATTTCAGCAGTAAAACAGGTAAACATTATCAAAGGCGGCATAAGAAATATGAGGTTATCATATATTTCTTTATTATCATCGCCCCACCAATTGTATCTCTCTGCAAAGGCTCTTACAGTTTCTGTCTATCTTTTTTGAGATACAAATTTCCGACCTCGTTACCTGCATGGGAACACAATTTCAGCTACACTTCCAAAAACAATCCTATCATTTCCATAGTTGCTATTTCGTTCTCACATTGTAGAAGTCATAAAATGCCGCTTCTGCATTTACCAATTCATCAAATGTACCATATTCACAAATTTGCCCTTCCTCCATAAAAACAATGCAGTCGTAGGACTTTAGTAATTCGGGATTTAAGGAATGAGTAATTGTAATAAGTGTTAGATTATCAAGACGCAATAACCGGTTTTCAATATCATATGCCGTTTGCATATCAATAGCGGAAGTTCCCTCGTCTAAAACAAGTATCGGTTTATTCTGTACTAACGCACGGGCAACGGCAATTCTTTGTCGCTGACCGCCTGAAATATTAGAACCATTTTCGCCTACCAATGTTTCTAAGTTTTTGGTATCATTCAAAAATATTTGTACCCCGCTCATATCAAGGGCATTGGTTAAGTCCTGTTCTGAAACTTGTTTGTGCAGGCAAATATTGTCCTTTATGGACTCGTCAAACATATAGATGTTTTGATGGATAATGGCAACTATTTCATTTAGCTTTTCTATATCAAGCTCACGGATATCCTGTCCGTCATAAAGTATTTGTCCCTCATAGCCGGAGTAATAGCCAGCAAGCAAGTTAATTAACGTGGTTTTTCCGCAACCGCTTTTTCCAATCACCGCATATTTTTTGTTATGTTCAAAAACAAAATCAATACCTTTGATAATTCCGTGTGCGTTTTCATATCCAAACCTTAAATCCCGTACGGCAATTTCTTTGTCAAAGCTCGGTGTTCTATCTCCTGAAAAAACTGGATCCTGAGAAGTAATAAAATCTGTTAGCCTGTTGATAACCAGTTTCATACCTTGAATTTTAGGAATGTTTTGTGATAACACTTGAATAGGGGTAATCATTGCACCGCTTAGATTTACCAACGCCATAAGCATCCCAGCTGTAATATTTCCTGTAACAATCAAATAGGATGATACAAACACAATGCTGAATTGAACAACCATACCTAAAATAATAGCGGTAGCTTCTAACCATGCAACAACTCTATCCATAGAATACTTTGTCTTATATGTATCATTGTTTTCAGCCCCGAACGCTTCTGTCACGTAGTTATTTAACTTCAATTCACAGTTCTTTTACCGTTATATTCATACTGAAGACTAATGGCTTCTCCTTTTCCAATACATACAGCGCATCATTCTTTCCGGCAATTCGGATATCATCATAATACCCATTTGCCGGTTCCAGAGCGCAGTTGTAATCGCCCCGATACCCACCGGCAGTAATCCATACCCCTAGATAAGGCAGAATTTGTGCATCATATTCCAATAGACATTCCACTTCCTGCGTGGGATAACGGTATCCGCAAAACCCTTTTTCCAGCTTATGATCCGCATAATATTTTACCATCGTCCCTGATTCTTTATGTGGAACCCCGGAGAAATGATAGCCGCCATCAGATTGGGAAACGCGTCTTCCAACGTCGCCAAGCTCGGAACTTAGCAATACATTCTCAAATGTGTTCACGTCTTCTGCAAATAACAGCTCCAAGTCTTCTTCATATTGCACCAAACCATGGAAAGCCCATATACAGGGAAGCGGTTCTTCGCTTTGATTTTCGATATCATAATCTATTTTGACTTTATTTCCATGCAGAGAGATTGTTTTTTTATACCGGTAATGAAAACGCTCACTTTCATAGTTCAAATGTACGGTATCCCCTTCAATATGGTACGCAAAATGGCTGCTCCAAATTTCTCCATGGTCCGGATACTTCAATTCCTGATTCCGATACCTTATCTGGCTGCCGACAATATTCGGAAACATATCATCCATACCCGCAGCGTCATAATCATAAAAATCAGCATCGATATAAGGTATCCCATATTCTTTTTGATTATTCTGCGCAGCTATTTCAAAATCTTTCTTTTTGCAATAAACAGAGGCCAGCTTCCCTCCCAGACAGGGTAAGATTACAATCCGGAGATATTCATTTTCTAGCCGCACTCCACTTAAATTCTTCCAATTCACACACCTGACATCCAGCATCCTTCTGATCTACCCATCCTCTCTTAGGATCTGTCGACAGATCCTTAGTAAAATCATACGGCTGTCATAATCTCCATAGAGTTTTGCCTCCATTCCGTAATTCATCAGAAAGGCCCCTGACTTCTTATATACAATTCCATCCAGTTCGTATTGGTACATCCTCTCCGCTTCCAATCCGCGCAGCTTTATATTGTAACGGGCATCCCCATATCTCTCGTGATCCAGGAATAAAAACAGCACGCTTTCTCTTTCTTTTACATACTGCACCGCATGAAGGGGGTTAGTTTTCAGCGAACGAAGCCGGTACAAATCACCAAATTGAATGATCTCCCGCACCTCTTTATAGGCCTCTATATAACCTGCAATCTGCTCCGCCCGCTCATCTGAGGTGCTATTTAAGTCAATTCCGATTCCCAGCACTCCGCACATGGCGCTATGCATACTGAAGTTCAAAGGAATTCTGCGCCGGTTCATTCCAAAATCGTCGGTCAGCCAGGCCCTCATATATTTGGCCGGATACAGATAGCTGTAAGATTCCTGGATGAAGAGCCGATCCAAACCATCGGTATTATCACTTACCCAATACTCATCAAAATATCTCATAGCGCCTGCATCCACTCTGCCCCCGCCGGATGCGCAGGCCTCGAATTCCACTTTCGGATGGCGTGACCGCAGTTCCCCAATCAGCCGGTATATCCCTTGTGTATTGCGGTAATGCAGTTCCTTCCAATCTACAGCGGGATGTGCCGAAGACCCTATTTCGGCCGCATAGCGGTTCATATCCCATTTGATATATTCAATTGCATTCTCCGCTAACAGTTTATCGAAAATTTCGATCAGGTAATCAACTACTTCCGGATTTGCCATATCCAATTCATACTGATTTCTGCCCATCAGGACTTCTCTCTTCGGGTAAGCGTAGACCCAGTCCGGATGCTCCCTAAAAAGCTGGCTGTCCGGATTGACCATTTCCGGCTCAATCCATACGCCGAATTTCATACCCAGCTTATGTACTTCATCGGCAAGCTGTTTCAATCCCCGGGGGAACTTTTCCTGATCTGCGTACCAGTCGCCCAACCCGCCGGTATCATCGTTCCTGCCGGCGAACCAGCCATCGTCAATGACAAACAGCTCAACACCCATGTTCGCTGCTCTTTTGGCCAGTGCTATCTGTTCCTCACACTTTACCGAAAAGGTCGTGGAATACCAGGAATTATACAGTACCGGTAATGGTTTCCGGGCAAAATAACCGGGTACGAGATGCCGCAGTGAAAACCGGTGCATGGTATGTGACATCTTTTCAAATCCGGCATCTGAATATCCGGAATATACTGCCGGTGCCGCAAAGCATTCTCCCGACTTCAAGGTCCATGAAAAATCCGTATCGCTGATCCCCGTCAAAACATTTAAGAACCCACTGTTTACGGCTTCCACCACCGTTTTAAAATTTCCTGAATATTCGAGCAAACCGTAATAAACTTCGCCCCGGCTTTCCGCCGCATGCTTATGCACAATGAATAATGGATTGGCAGTATGGGCAGTTAGTCCGTACAAGCTTTCGTACACCTTTTTCCCGCTTTCCACCGCCTCACTGTGCTGTAAAAATTCTGCGCCCCAGCGCCCATTGTAATTGATGCTTTCAAAGCCGCTGCCGGCAATTCCATATTCGCCGGAATAGAAACGCTCCAGTATAATCGGCTCTTCTCCTTGATTTTCTGCTACCCGCCATTTTTTAATGATGTCCTCTTCGGGATAGAGTTCATAATGCAAGTGAACCAAAAATGGATAGGCTATGTCCTTCAAAACAAGCTCTAAACTGTTTTCCTCCGCTTTACACGCTGCAAGCTGATATCGAAAGTCCCTGGTTCCGTCAGAATAGCTCACCTTTAAAGACGTTTCCTTAAATCTCATCCCACCAAACGATGAGCATTCTTCGCGCAGCAATTGCGGACCCTGCATATTGATTGTGGTATTCTCACCGGATATGCCGCTAAAATCTCCGATATGCTTAATCCGCTTCCCCCAGTATAAACTTTCTACGATCCCATCTTCTGTAATCCTGATGATATAACTTGTGTTTTTCGTCTGTAAAGCAAATATTTTATTATCTATGTTAATAATCGGCATCTAACTTCTCCTTTTCATTATCCCTTGGTTCCCGATGTTGCAACTCCTTCAACGAACTGTTTCTGGAAGAATAAGAATAAAATAAGCATCGGCAGGATGGCAATCAGAGACCCCGCCATCAGCTGCGGATAATCCACCGAATATTGACCCATCAGATTTACCAGCCCGGTAGATAAGGTCATCTTATCGATGGACATATTTACGATCAGGGGCCATAATAAATCTTTCCAGGCAAATAAAGCGGTAAAAATACCAACCGAAACCAGACCCGGCTTGGTCAGCGGCAGCATAATCTTCCAAAAGGTCTTCCAGATACTGCACCCGTCTAATACTGCCGCCTCTTCCAGATCTCTTGGCAGCCCCATGAAAAACTGCCGCATCAGGAAGGTGCCGAATGTACTTACGATCCCCGGCAGCACAAGAGCCTTTATTGAATTCAGCCAAGCCAGCTTACTGACAATCATATATTGGGGCAGAATAAAGATTTGACCCGGTACCATCATCTGCAGCAGGATAATAGCAAATAATGCATTCTTCCCCGGAAATTCCAGTCTGGCAAAGGCGTATCCGGCCAAAGCACTAAAAAATACCGATCCCAGAACCCGAAACAGGATCATCAAAAATGTATTCACAAAGAATTTCCCAAAGGGCAGCACTTCCATAACTGCTTTAAAATTGCGGAGACTCCACGATGAGGGAAGAATCTGCGGCGGTATCTGCAGCGCTTCCGACTGGGTCTTAAAAGCGGTTAAAATGGTCCAGATAAAAGGAAGAACCATGATAAATGCCATAATGATAAGTGCCATATATACTAAAATATTTTTTCTTTTTTTATGTTTCATTTACTATTTCTCCCTTCTAGTCGTTATAATGCACCCATTTCTTCTGCAGCTTTAGCTGTACACCCGTTATCGCCATGATAATCACAAACAGCAGCACTACAATCGCCGAACCATAGCCCTTGTTATAGTTTGTGAAAGTATAGCGGTAGAATAAATACACAATCGATTCCACTGCACTAAAGGCCGGAGAGGATGTCTTAAACATCATAAAAATCGTATCAAACACCTGCAGCGCACTAATAATCGTCGTTACAATTACAAAAAACAGGGTCGGCGATATCAGCGGTACGGTAATCTTCAAGAACTTCTGTACTGCCCCGCCGCCATCGATCTCAGCCGCTTCATACAGCTCCTTGGGCACTTCCTGAAGACCGGCCAGCAAAAGAATCATGTTATAGCCCAGCATACTCCAGATTCCGACAATTGCTACCGACACCATGGCCATCGAGCCGCTTCCCAGCCAGTCCGGCCCGGATATATGAAAGGTTTCTAATATCTGGTTAATCAATCCGAAATCTTTATTGTACAGCCACTTCCACACCAGAGCCACCGCTGCCGGTGCCGATACTACCGGCAGGAAGTAAATACACCGGAAGAAGCCCTTGCCTTTGATCTTGGCATTGAGCAGAGCTGCCAGAAGCAGCGATAAAGTCACCCCGATCGGCACGGTAATCACCGCGTAGACCAGTATATTCTTCAGCGCTCGAAACACTTCCCCATCAGAAAAAAGCCGCGCATAATTCTCCAGTCCGATAAATTCCGGATCGTTAAACCCCTTCACTTCATGAAAACTATAATAAATAGACTGTACGATTCCCCAAAGGTTCAGAACCAGAACCCCTATCAGCGTCGGCGCAATAAATAAATATGCATATCCCCATCTCTTTATATTTCTCTTGGTCAGGGTAAGCCGGGGGTTTTTCACTTTCTTTTTTCGTATCACCTGAACACCTCTTTCCTTTTAACCGCAAGAGTGCCGCACTCTATCTCTGTTTTTATTACAGCAAGAGTACGGCTTCTCTTTACTTCTTATCCTTATTTGAGCGTTTCATTGATCTTGTCGGTTATGATCTTCATGCCCTCTTCCACCGGCAGTTCCAGTGAAAACACCTGGGTCATATATTCATCTAAGACAGCCGTTGCCTCACTTGTGCTGGCAGTAAATCCCGGACTGGTGTGACCGTATTCTTCAACTTTTACAAATGGTGCCGCATCGAAATCAGCAAATTGATCGATCCACGGCTGCTGCGTTCCGCTGTAAGCCGGAATCGCCGCACCTGATTGCGCCTGGATCAGCTGCGCTTCCTCTGACCCCAGATATTCCGCGAATTGTTTCGCTTCTTCCGGATATGCGGTATTGGCCGATACCGAAAACGCCATTCCACTGCAGATCGAAGCTCTTTCCTTGCCTTTTGGCAGTTCCACCACATCAAAATTCAATTCGTCGACACTCTGATATTCCGTCAGCATCCAGGAACCGGCAAAAGTCATTGCTGACTTGCCCGACTCAAAATATTCATCGGCAGTTAAGTTGGCGAACTGTGCCGGTGTCGGCGAATAACCCTTTTCAACAAATGAAACCGCATACTCCATCGCCTCGATTGTTTCCGGTGAATCAAAGGTACATGTTTCGCCATCCTCTGACAGAACATCGCCGCCATTCTGCCAGATAATGTTCCAGTAGAAATTTTGGCCGTTGTTGTCAGCATTCAGTCCATAGATACCGGCCGCTTCATCGGTTAATTCCTCTGCTGCTGCCGATAAGTCCTCCCATGTCCATTCATTGGTCGGATACGCTGCACCGACTTCGTCAAATAGGTCTTTGTTATAATAAAGAGCCAATGTCCCGATATCCTTCGGAATGCCATAATCTTTTTCATCTACGCGAAAGTCGGCAACGACATATTCCGGGAAATTCTCTCGGTTGGCAACTTCCCCATCCAGAATATCGGTCAGATCCATTAATACTCCGCCGGATGCATAAGTTTCCACCTGATCTGGATGCATTACCACAATATCCGGTAAATCACCTCCCTGAGCGGCTGCCTGAATCTTGGTCCAATACTCGTCCCAGGGAACGATTTCAACATTAACGGAAATGTTTTCATTTTGTTTCATAAATCCTTCGGCCATGTCATTTAATCCGGCTTCTTGATTGGAATCCCAGAAGATCATCTTCAGTTCTACCTTTTCACCGCCTGATGCCTGTTTGCCTCCGCTGCCACCGTCATTTTTCGAATTGCCGCATGCCCCTAATACAAATGCTAAAATTACAGTCAACAATAGCGCAAAAATTCTCTTATACTTTTTCACGTTTTTCCTCCTCTTTTTCGCTTGATTCTGTTATTGGAAATTTGTTCATACAGAGGTCTGCCTTTGTATTATTTCATTCCCAATAACTGGTTTTTGGTGCTTTTCACAAATTCGAATTTGATTTTATGATTTTATTATACATTTTTATCATATCAAATGAAATAACTATTCCCTGCACTCATTTATATATATCTTGCATCTTTTCCGAATTTTTTATATACTATATCTACTGAACGGTCAAAATTAAAAGGAGGCCATACCATGCTTGTGTACGACCAATACATCTACCCCGAAAAACCCGTCAGTGATGATGATATTATTATCTTTCACTCCGGATTTTCTTCCACGCTCCCTAATTATAGTTATGGTAAGGATACCCGAGATTATTATCTCATCCACTACATTACGAAGGGGAAGGGCACCTACCGCACCGAACATAATCTGTTTGAGTTAACGGAAGGGGATGGTTTCCTGATCCTTCCCGGGAGCACCATTGTTCATACTGCCGATAAACATGATCCCTGGGATTTGTGCTGGATTGCTTTTTTGGGAAGAAAGGCCGAAGAACTGCTGGGATCAGTAGGCCTGGATGAGAAACATCTGATCTTTCATTATGATGACGATGATTTTTTGGAAAACTGTATTAAGAATGTCTATAATGAGAGCCGCACGAATAAGAATATATTTTACATTAATGCTTATTTCTATTTGTTTATTGGGAAGCTGGCTGAAAAACAGCAGCAGCTTCACGAACTCCCGCCGGAGGTGATTAACTTCAGCCATTTTGAGGATGCTATGATTTATATCCGGCGCAACATCAGGCAGCAGATTTCTGTCAGCCACCTGGCTAATTACATGCGCCTCGATCCCTCCCAGGTCTATCGCATATTCAAAGCCAATACCGGTAAGTCACCGCAGCAGATCATCAGTGATATGCGCATTAAGAAAGCTTGCGAATTCCTAGCTAAAACGGATCTGCCCATTCGCGAAATCTCGGAATGGTTAGACTATGAATACCAGTCTCATTTTACGAAACATTTTAAGTCCCATATGCATATGAGTCCTTCTGAGTATCGGAGATTGAATAGTTAATGGATGCCGCAGTCCGGTCACTGGGGAAAAGCGCCTAACCATTCGGCCAAGCGCTTTTCCCCATACCATTAAATATCTTCTGCCATCTGTTTATAGATGCCGGCATTCTGATGATTGGGATCCAATTCCAGTGTTTTCGCAAACCAGCCTTTTGCTCTTTCTACTTCACCCAGCCCCAGTTCCCCCAGTCCCATCAGGTAATAGCAATGGGCCTGATTTTTCAGATTAAGATCCTCATCAAAAAGCATCAGATCCGGAAGAGATACCGCAAAATAGTCTATTTTCACGTCATCTCTTAAATGCCGCCTGCCATAGTCCAGCAATTTGTAGAATCTTGCGCCGGCCTCGCGCTCCTCGCCTAATTTTTTCTTCGCCAGTCCCTGATAGAGAATCATATCCGCCGGCTGATCATAGTAGTACATCATCCCGGCCGGATCCGATGCGCCAAGGGTTGCCAGTTCAAAACATTGCCGTGCCTCTTCCGGCCGACCCAGCTGCTCTTGTATCAGTCCCAGATAGTAGTACAGGTCATTGTCCTTCGTTCCCGCCAGCTTTCCTTCCCCAAGGTTCTCCGGATACGCAAGCGCTTTTCGGATCAGATCTTCGGCCTCTTTGTATTGTGTCTTTTGCAGACACTCTTTGGCCACCTCCAGCAAGGCCGTCTTATACTGGGCGGTCACTTTTCCTTCCGCACCTTCCCAGGGTCGGAATTCAAATTCCATAATCCGGGCATAAGCTTCTTTATTGCGCCCCAACTGATTCAGTAAGGTGACGTATTCAATGTATACATCGTCCCGTTTTAACACTGCATCCGCATTTTCTTCGTACTGTTCAATACGCCGGTCAAATGGCAGGCCGATTTTCTTATAAAGCTGATCGAGTTCAAAGAATATCCGGGCATCACCCCGGTTCAGCGCAAATGCCTTCTCCAGCTTCTCACGGGCCAGTTCCGGCTGCTTTTGCTTGTTGTAATAGCCGATCGCCAGATTCCGCAGGACGGTCGGATAAGAATCATCCAACGTCTCTGATCTTTCCCACATGGCAATGGCTTCTTCAAACCGCCGTTTATCATAAAGAAGATTTCCCAAGTAATAGCTGGCTTTCGCTCCATCCGCATATTCCTTTACCGCATCGTTCAGAACGATTATATCTTCCAGTTTATTCGGAAAGCAATATGCCGGATCACATCCGTCGGCCTTTCTATACTCCTCGATACACCGCTCCCCGTCGCCGAGCTGTTTATAGTAATAGCCCCGGTAGTAATGGAGCAGCGGATTTTGGACAGTGCACGCTGATAATACCTGAATGGCTTCTTGCCAGAAACCGCCTTCGGCATAATCTTTTGCAATCATAAGATAATTCTCGTGGAAATTTCTCATAATGCCATAATCGCCTTTTTCACCGGTCACAAATTCCCGTTCGAACAAGGAGAGAAAATCGAAATGATCCAATTCCAGATTGCAGGCAATCATTTGCAATGCTTCTTCTTTTCGCCCTAATTTTCTTAGGATGGTTGCTTTTAATCCCCTGCCTTTGATGTTATGTGCATTCTTAACCAGCGCTTTTTCTACGAACCCCAGTGCTGCTTCGTAATCACCGCTGCGGGTGCGGATCGCTGCCATATAGTAAAAAGACATTTCCTGCTGTTCATTGGTCCAGGTTGCTTTATAGAATGCGTCAAAGGCCTCCTCCCGGTCCTGCAGAAGCAGAGCCAAACCCAGGTGATAATACGGCTCACTGTTATATGGATTCGGATTAAGGTTGGTCAGCCGGCTCAATGACCTGCGGAAATATGTTTCGGCTTTTGCAAACATTCCGCGCCGAAGCAGCAGTAATCCATAAGCATCATTAATCCGAATATCCCCCTCGTCCCGCTTTAACCCTTCCAGATAATACGGATCGGGTAAATAGGTCGCATGACGGTATTGCTCAATATGCTGGCCGGTCAGATACAACTCTTCCACGGTCATGATCTCTTCCGGTGCCTTCGCCGCCTTTGCCGGTTCCGCCAGCTGCGGTATCCCTTCTTCCTGCGGTATATAATCCACCAGCAGCTCACTGCCGCCATATACTTCCACTTTCAGTCCCGTCTCCCGACGCTCCTGTGCCGGAATTGTGCGGTGGTAAAGGTCGGTCGGTGAAAGCCGAATCTTTTCCCGCATCATTTCTTCACCATCGTATGACACCACCACTTCACCGTCTTCATACAGACTTGTGGCATAGACGCAGATATGGATTTCGTCTCCCAGTTTCTCCATATTCACCATTGCATGGATGGATGCATTTTTCACTGCCCCGACCGCCTTATAGGGCATAAAATACTGTTTAAAGGTCTTTTCTTCGTATGGCTTCAGCCAGGTGAAGTCCGGTTGGTTGTCGGTATAAACACCGGTCATCAGCTCAGCATAAGGACCGTCTTCATCAGTTAAGATCTTATCCCAGGCCTTTCCGAAGTCACCGCTTCCCCATACCCACTGCTTCTTCCCCGGCGAAACATGGTGATCGGCTACATGCAGAAGACCGGCATCTTTTTGGTAGTCATAGCCCCCAACAAAATCATACTGTGAATTCTCCGCCATAAACGAAGACGGCACCGGCACATTTTTATATCGGGATATATCCACACCTTCGCTGTAATCATATTTATAGTATGTCCCCGTGGCGATTGGAAAACCGGTCACATCACGCTTGCCATGATCATATGTGTTATGCACATCCGGCGGAAAGATCGTCTGAGTATACTCGTTGACCGGCACTGCCGGGTTCGCCCACCATAAAAATGTCTGCGGCAGAGCTGTCCGGTTATAAAGCTGCCCCCTGATTTCAATAAAAGCGCGATCCGGATAGAGGGTAAAGCCGGCGATCCCTTTGGTCCCATACATCTGATCAACATCATGGATCAGAACGGTTTTGCTGCCATCTTCATTCTCATTCAGCAGATAATCCACCGGCATAAATGTCGTCGGGCGATGGTGCTGCGGCCAGTTGAACTCAATCCCGCCGGAGATCCACGGACCCAATAATCCGACCAGCGCCGGCTTAATCACATGGTTATAATATACAAAATCATAATCATTCGTTTTGTCATAGGCTCTTTGAATACGACCGCCCAGCTCCGGCAATATCATAATCTTCAGGTACTGATTTTCCAAAAAGACAGCGGCATAAGTCTTATCCGTCTTATCCCGGCTGATGCTCTCAGTCGTCGGATATGGATACACCTTCCCCGTGCTTCCCTGATAAACCCGGTTTTCCAAAAACATCGGATTTTTATCCGGTGCTCCCGCCTCATAGGTTGGAATTACCACCTGCTCTTCCCATACTTTTACCTCATCCATAATCTTCTGCTCCTTTGTTTTTTATTGAATGTCACAATGATTTCCGTTATAATGAATTATCATAAAGTGAAAGTTAGTTCATAGGGGGTGTTGTCTCCCGCGAAAGGATTTGCCATGCGTTCATATGAAGCCAATGTAGAAAGCCGTTCAGACTATTATGTTTACACAGCAAGCACTTCTGCTAAGAAGCTGTTCTTCTATCCGCTGCACATCGGATATTTTTACTATGAGCCCAATTACCACTTAAAGCGTGACAGCTTTGATAGCTTTCTAATCCTGCTGGTCACCAAAGGCTCCTGCGAAATCCACCTAAATAACACCACCTCGGCTGCCCATAAGGGGGAGGTCGTTCTGCTGGATTGCTATTCCCCGCACGAATACGGAAGTCCGGATACCTGGGAAGCCTCCTGGCTTCATTTCGACGGCCCACTGGCCCGGGAATATTATGAACA
>Ga0153994_1000297_pt1 | contig 14691 bp, 14 predicted proteins | sample TSNC078MetaG_FD_104735 | JGI IMG/M metagenome (GOLD analysis project Ga0153994, IMG submission 104735) | Attine ant fungus gardens microbial communities from North Carolina, USA - TSNC078 MetaG | ecosystem: Host-associated > Fungi > Mycelium > Unclassified | place: USA: North Carolina, Lumber...
GACCGCATGATATATAGAATAAGAACCGGCGGACCAGCCGGGGATAGCTTCCTTATGCTTAGCCCGTTAGGGCTATCGAAGAAGAAGCCCCCTCCTCAAACACTCTTATGTGTTAGGTGGGGGGAGCATGTCACGACTGTTAATATCCGAAATGTATAAAGCTATCCCTAAAAAAATGCGTGAAGACAAAGATATTGATGAGATGGTAACGGATATTCATGCGTATAAACGGATAGGAAAAGTCAATAGGGACCAGAGCAAGAAAAGAGATATTACAGAATTAAAGCCACAGATCGAACAATTTATCGATTTCGCCTATAATCAATATTATTTTGCACCGAATAGCTTTGTCCACAAAAAAGAAAGACCTAAATGGAGATTTCATGTAAAAAATTTTATTAAGGAGTTAGAAAGCATTCCACCCGAGGGAGTTGAGGGCAAAGAGGCAACAAATTTGTTGAAACGACTATATGAGATGTTGAGTTATGGTTGTGCATATTATATCTTTAACACAGACAATCCTTTTCGTTCTGTCGGTATTGGGCAGACAACTTTGTTGGATAAGATAATAGGAAGATTGCTTGGGCAAGGAATTAATGATGAATGTATAGAATCAGCCATCAAACTGGTTATCAATGGTCATGTTGACAGGGTAACCCTGCCTTCTGAACTGATTATAGTGTTTATAAATAATCTTAAAACTACTGATGCAAAGGAAATGGCTATTAAGCAGTGCAAGCTTATAAAAAAAGAATTGATTCAGGTACAGGCAAATTCGCGAAAAAAAGCCTCAAGTTCCGAAAAGTATTGGAACACTGAAAAAAGGAATAACTTAACAGAAACAATTTTTAGAATACATATGAGCTTATGTGAATATGATGAGGCAATTAAGTATTTTCATGCCAATTATATAGAGTACGATAAAGAAATATCATTGTATATCCTGTTACATCTCTTAGAAGATTATGAATGCATAAACTATTGGGTAAGAGAATATAAGACAGCCCAGGGAAAAGGTATAGAACCAAGGGCAGGGCTGCAAAAAGAATATAATTATGTTATGGAAAACGAAAAATTTCCGGATTATTGGATGTAAGAAATGAGATGTTCGATACCGTTTTTCATCTTTTCGGAAATCTCCGCTTTAGTGCTTTTATACCTGAATAGATTCCGACAAAGACAATAAATATCTCCAACCTGCCGAGCATCATTCCGACCATTTCCACAATAAGCGTTCCTGTTCCGGTATGGGCATTAGTCAGGCCATTTGAGATGCCAACCGTACCGAATGCGGATGTAAACTCAAACATAGCGTCAAATAGCGTACAGCCTTCAGTTAATGTAATGAGGAGTGTTCCGACGATGAGGATGCCGGCATAACAAGCAATAAAACCTGTGGTGTCGGCAATAAGAGCACTATTGATAGCTGTTTTTTCCTGCGCTTTATAATAATTGGAATTGGTTGTTTTATGAGCTGATGATAACCTTTTGCAGATGTTCTCGCGTGTAATCCTTATCAGCAAATAGGTACGCGATAGCTTAATACCACCAGCCGTTGAGCCGGCACAGCCGCCGATTATCATAAGTAATATCAGCAGTCCTACCGCAAATGGCGGCCACCCGGCATAATTCATCGTGGAATAACCGGTAGTTGTAAAGGTAGTTACAACGCCGAATAAAGCATTATGAAGGCCCTCACCAATCCCCATGCCCCTTTCACTTATCAGTGATAAAGCTGTAAGCGGTACAAAAATAAGAATCAGACCAAGCATAAATCGAAATTCACTGATACGGAGAACTTGCCGGAATTTGCGTTTGACAAGTAAAAGGAGAATTGCAAAATTTGTTGAACCAATTAACATGAGTACAATGGTAATAATCTCTATCGGCAAGCTGCCGTATTCCCCAATGCTGCCTGCTTGTGTGGTAAAACCGGCGGTGGACAACGCGGACATCGTATGACAGACAGCATCAAACAATCCCATACCAAAAAAGGAATAGAGCAATGTCCCTGCCATAAGAAAACTGTTATATAGAATAAAAATTATCCACGCGGTTTGTTTAAGATTAGGCATGAGTTTGTCGGGATGACCCTCCGCATTAAAAAGATTCATCGCTTGTTTTCCCTGAACAAGCATGACCATCACTATAATGAAGCCTAATCCACCGCAATATTGCATAAAACTACGGTGAAACAAAAAAATGTGCGGCAAGGCAGTTACATCTGCAACGCTCAAGCCGGTGGTACTCCACCCGCTGACCGATTCAAATAAAGCATGAATAAAACTGAGCTGCCCCGATATTACAAATGGAATAGCTCCCATGAGAAAAGCAGAGCACCAAGTAAATAAAACAGGCAAGCTCCCTCTTTGCAGAGGGGCCTGCCACTCTGTAACGCTTTCTTCTTTATTGGGCATCAGGAAGCATACGGCAAGTCCTAAAGCAATAGAGAGTGCTGCCGGAATTATAAACGAAGAAGCATACGGTATTTCTTCCGGATAAAAGGGTAAAACAACAAGCGGAACTGCAATAAGCATACCTATGAGCAATATAGACTTTCCGTAAATACTGCTGCGTGTTATGTATTGTCTCAATCGTTTCACCATCCTGTCAATTCTTGAACTGCCGCTGTTTCGTGTTTATCCGATGAAATAAGCACCAATACATCTCCTGCGAGTATCCGTGTATCGCCGCGTGGGATCATGCTTTTATCCCCACGTAAAATACAGCCGATAATGACCTGTTTTGGTAGGTTAATCTCCCACAGCATTTTATCTACGGTTGGTGCAGTCCCGGATATGGGTACTTGTGCAATCTTGATGCGCCCCTCTCCGATTGGCACAAGAGTAGCCATTTCTTCCAAAAATGCTTGCTGTTCGATGATGTTGGCAACCGCTGAAATAGCGCATACAACAGAGTCTATGCCCATGCGATAAAAAAAATCTGTTTTTTTCGGGTCAGAGATAAGCGCGACTGTTTTTTTAACATTGAACTTCTTTTTACACAGTTCACATATGACAAGGTTACTGTCATCGCGTTCCGTAAGGGCAATCGCAATATCTGCATTTTGGGCGTTAGCCTCTTCTAAAATAAAGGGTTTTGTGCCATCGCCATGATAGACTGAAAGTTTATCAATCTCAGCCAGGGAAAGACATTTTTTCTCGTCAGCATTGATGGCGGTAACCCGATATCCTTTTTTAATTAAAGAAGTGGATAAATATTTCGTTTTTTGAAAACCACCAATAAGCAGTACCTGCGTTTTCATACAGCATCCTCCCTTGCCACAGGCATATTCAATAATTTATCTATCTCCTTTGCGGATAAAACAGCCGGGCATATTGTTTCAATATCAAATTCACGGTAAACACAGTCCCGCTCAGGGTCGTAAAGCCGTGCAATAACATGCTGAATATGATAAAGTTCTTTTGCGATTTGTGCGACCATAATATTGGTATTATCATTGTTCGTGACGGTAACTACCGCTGAGGCTTTTTCTATCTGCGCTTCGCTAAGCGTCGATATTTCTGTGGCGTTACCGGTCAGAGTAAGACCGCCATACGATGGCGAGAGCTTGCGAAAGGCGTCATTGCTATTGTCAATAATAATGACACTGCCACCTCTGTCAGATAAGGTGTTAGCAAGATTAGCACCCAAACGTCCGCAGCCAACGATAATCGTGTAATCATCTTTTTCCTTACTTAAAAAAAATCTCATGTTTATTTCCTCCTGGCGGCATGACCAATGCCATTTTCATCATATTTAATCTTATAACTGCTATCTGTATCAATTTCCGAACAATCACTTTCATTAAAAGCAAATTTACGCCTTGCAAAAAAAGAGCCGTAATAGTCAAGATTGAAGCGCGCTGGAATATAGGCGGGATCGAGTGCACAGGCGGCCCGAAAGTGTTTCATAGCGGAGAGATGATCATCTTTTTTCTCCAAAACAATACCAATTAGATTGTGGGGTTCAGGAGCATGTGGGTATTTACCCATAGCGCTGAAAATCAGTTGTTCGCATTCTTCATATTTGTTTTGCCAAACAAAGGTCCTGATTGTGTCACACAATTCAGCTAATTCTTGTTTAGCTTCCGATATATACTGTCTCATAGCCTACCCCCATAATGAATTTCTTTGCATAATCATTGTAGCAAGATTGCTGTGAGAACGGTGTGAAAAGTCGGCATTTCCTGTGAGAATGTTGTGAGAATAAAAAAATCGCCTCGGAAAACGCCGAGGCGATTATGACGATGCCTTCTTATTCATCTACAAGCCTATAGCCAACACCAATTTCCGTAATAATGTAGCGAGGTTTAGCCGGATTTTTTTCGATTTTACGTCGTAAAGCTGCCATTAACGCCCGTAACGCCTGGGTATCTGTCCCATATCCAATGCCCCAGACTTCCTTAATGATACTGCCTGTTGTCAATACCTTGCCAATGTTCCTAAAAAGCAGTGACAGCAGATTATACTCCATTGGTGTGATATGTACCTCCTTAGCGTCAAGATAAACAAGCCTTTTATCAAAATCTATTTGCAGCCCGCCAACAGACAGGACAACCTGTGGGATATGATTGCCCTGTTTATAAAGATGCCGCAAGGCAACTCGTATCCGTGCCATAAGTTCTGTCGCTGAAAATGGCTTTGTCAGATAATCGTCAGCGCCACCATCAAGTGCCGATGCTTTTTCTTTGTCCTGATCTCTGGCGGAAACGACAATGATAGGCATTTCTGACCATTCCCGCACCTTTTTAAGAACTTCCATACCGTCAAAATCAGGCAAGCCAAGATCAAGAAGCATAATGTCGACCGGTTCCGAAACGAGCTTATTTAAAGCACCTTCTCCTGTACCTGCAGTAATATAGCGGAAACCTTCATTTTTCAATGCGTAGCAAATAAAATTCTGTATTTGTATGTCGTCCTCCACGACAAGGATGCACTCGTTGTAATTACTCATTTTCTGTTACCCTCCATAGGCAATGTAAAGATAAATTCCGACCCCGGCCCATCCATGCGGTTATGCGCCTCGATATCACCGCCATGCGCTTTTACAATGGTTTCGCAAATTGCCAGTCCCAGGCCAATACCACTGCCAGAGTCTGTATGTTTAGCATGTACGGCATAAAATATTTGAAAAATATAGGGTAAATCACTTTCTCTAATGCCGGTGCCCCTATCCCTAATAACAAATTTCACTGTGTTTGTGTCGGCTGCCGGTTCTACCGTGATACAAATTTCATTTCCCGGCTTGGTGTGTCTGATTGCGTTGTCAAGCAAGTTAATAATCACTTGCTCAATTAGTTTTGCATCCATCGGCACAAGAAGCAGATCATCGGGTACATTAACTTCAATTTCGTATTCCGGTGAACGACCGGCAATGTGATTGATGGCACCTCCGATGACTTCCTCAACGGCTTCCATTTCCTTTTTTAAGGCAAGCTTGCCATCTTGTAAACGAGTGAGATTCAGTATATTCTCCACCAACGAATGCAGCCAATTCGCATCCTTTTGTATGTTACCTGCCAAAGCATGACGGGGGTCGTTCGCTTCCGTCATATCCATAAGCATTTCGGAGGTGCCGATTATGCCAGAAAGAGGAGTGCGTAAATCATGGGATATTGCCCGCAATAGATTCGCGCGGTAACGCTCCTTTACAATTTCCTCCCGCGACTGCATCCGTTGTTCGACCGATCGGAATCGATCCATAGCGAGGGCGGTACTTTCGATCATAGAACGTAAAAGACGCGTTTGCGATTCATTCATAATTTGTGCTTTTTCTTTCGGTATACGAATAATGCCGAGAATACTTTCCCTTCCATAGATTGGCCAATCATAAAATTCCGTGCCAATCTCAAAGCCTGTTCGTATCCCTTCGAGTTGGCATTTAATTTCCTGTGCATTTGTAACTTCCCGCCGTATTCGTTTTTCCTTCGCGGCCTGTTGGATAAAGGTTTGTTCAGGCAGACCATTTTCATCAAAGCAAAGACAGGCGGCTTTACATGAAAAACAATCGCTGATAGCAAATATAGCGATACCGGCAATATCGTGTATATCTTTGGCAGCTGTCAGATGATTTGTGAGATTGTAAATTGCTTTCGTTTCCGCTTCTTTTTCCTGTGCGGCCAATGCACTTCGTTTGGAATGAGATGTCAGAGTGCTGGTAACAAGTGCAGTAACGGTCATCGTAATAAATGTGATAATATAGTTGGGATCATTCACAGAAAAAGTAAATAAGGGTTCTGCAAAAAAATAGTTGAATGAAAATGTTGCAAGGATAGATGCTATAAAGCCAAATGCAAAACTGCGGGTAAGCCATGCCGTTATAAGCACGGCCAAAAGGTAGATAACAACAATATTCGTATCTGGGAAATCTACATATCGAAATATATATCCAACTCCTGATGCCGCAACAAAAATTACCACCATCAATAAGATGCGATGAACATTCTCTTGCAGGTTACTATTGCTTTGTTCAGTCATAATAAGTCACTCTCGTTTTTTGATTTTTGTTCTTCCGTCTCTGGTTTTTGCAGTCAAATATTTCATATCTTCAGCCTTTGTCTTCCAATATGTTTTTCATTATACTTCTTAATTAGGAAATATACAAGGCGTAAGCCAGAAAATGGAGTTAGATAACATCGGCACAACTCAAATATATCATCATTTTTTCTGATGGTAAAGAGGACTATTTTGTGATAAAATGAGACAAACAATAATAAGTGAATGAATCTGTCTAACGAAAGGATAAAAATTATTTATGAAAGCATACCAGTTTAAGATAGCAATCAAGCATTCAAAACCCCCTATATGGAGACGTTGTATTGTACCTGCCGGACTTACATTTTCCCAGTTGAGTATGATATTGAATGAAGTCATGGGATGGTCGGGTTATCATTTATTTGAATTTGAATTTTATCATTTACAGCTTAGAATTACCGAAGATAACGGAGACTTTGAAGAATCTGGATATGGCATATATGATTTTGCCGAAGCTTCAACGACGTTTATCAATGAATATATAGAACAACAGGAATGGTTTACTTATACCTATGATTTGGGGGACGATTGGCAGCATAGAGTGACAATCGAGAAGGTCATAACGGATTATGAATTTAATTATCCCCAGGTGATTAAATACAAAGGTGCATGTCCCATGGAGGATTGCGGGGGGATTTACGGATATTATGAATGCCTGGAAACTTCAGAGGATCAAAACCAGTCGGAATATGACATTGTATCGGTAAACGAATCGCTAAAGGAAAACTATACCGCCACTTTTGGCAGGAAGGAACAACGACAACAGGGTGAATTGTATGAAGCTATGTGGGCAGGTGAGAAAGGGCTTACTGTTTCTAAAACAGCTAAGAATACGAATAAACCAGTTCGCTCAGGCAGACACCGAGTGGAGGATTCGATGCAAAAGTTTGCCGATATGATTAAGTCCATATACCTTGAAAGGGAGTCTTTTCCTCGGCCGCCTTGGGATAGTGAGGAAGACGCTCTGGAATATATTTTTGACTGTTATGATAAAAATGATTTAATCAACATAGCCAAACTTCATGGAATGAAGGGATATTCTAAGTTTAATAAAGATGAGCTGATTGCCAGAGTGGTAGATTACATTTTGAGCCCGGTAATAATGGAGAAATATTTTTCCTGTCTGCGGGATAATGAAATAAACGGATTCGAGAAGGCAATAAAGCAGCAAATGCCGTGCGAAATAGAAAGTGAAGAAGGATTTGACAGAATTGTGGAGTGGGGATATGCCGGATATTTCGGCGAAAGCATGATTATGATCCCCCAAAGAGTGGTAAAGGCATACGAGAAATTCAATTCTAAAACTTTTAATCAAGTGAGAAAAGTCAGAAGTTTTCTTTTAGATTGTTTTTATGCGGCAGGAATATTGTATGGAGTCGCTCCGATATCGGTGATTGCCAAAATGTATCATCAAAACGAGTCAGCCGCTAAAGGGATTGGTTTGTTAACACCCGCCGCTATCGTGATGGAATGTGAAAATATTCCTGCCGGAATGTTGGATTTCGTTATCCAGGATAATTATTTTATTAATAAATCAATACTGGAGAATAATATCTATCAAAAATTGGAACAAATGCAGGGCAATAAGAACTTTTATATACCGACAGCCATTGAAATCACCAATCTTGCAGAGAAAGGTTATCTTCCAAATGACAGATACCTAAAGAAGCTGACGGCATTTTTAAGTACCGACTTAGATGTTAGCCGGGAAATGGCAGAATATCTCGGTGCTGAAATTCAAAGTATGATTTGCGGTGCTTGTAAAATGCAAGAGATACATGATATGTTGGGTGAAAATAATATAAAAATGAGTGATTACGAAGAAATGAATCAATTTGTATTCATCATCGATGAGTTATGGAATCATACAAGAATGATATTAAATAGAGGCTTTAAGCCCAGTGAACTGGCGAAAGAGAACGTTACTCATCCCCCAGTTTTTGAAAACAAGAGCAAGTCACGGCCGGAGCGGGCAAAAGTGATAGATTTCCAAGAGGCCAGAAAGAAAAAAATCTATCCGAATGATCCATGCCCATGTGGCAGCGGTAGAAAATATAAGCACTGTTGCCAAAAGAAATAATTAAGGCACTCAAAACATTTAGAGATTAATATTTTACAAAAAATTACAGTAATATATTCCATTTTTTGACAAAGTAGTGTATACTAAAATATACCAAACGAATGACAGTTATATTTTGGCAGCTGCTTTTTATTGCTGTAACTTAATTTAATGATGAGGAGGGGCGGCATGAAATTTACAGGGAAGAAAGAGACAGTTTCAAGCGGCAAGCCAAATGAATCGACCGAAGATGAAGACATGCGAATGAGTAAAGATGCAAAATTATATAAAGGATTGGAGGAGCTGAATGAAGAGAAAATAAAGGTTTTAATGGAAACGGCTGACCAAGAGCCTGAATTTTCAAAAGAGCATGATGCTAAGATGCGTCAAATGGTTGAAGAGAGATTTGGTCAGGAAGCGGCTGAAAGGATGTCTGAGATTCAGATGACACGTCAAAAAGCTGATGACGATGAAAAATGGACGAAACAGAACGGGAAGCTTTATCAGATATATCCAAGGTTCAAGAAGATAGCAGCGGCAGTATTGATTGTTTTTATGCTGGGTGCAATCACAATGAGCACCGAAGCCTTTAGAGCGCCTATTGTAAACTTCATTATGAATTTTCAGAAAGAATTTATGCATATCAGTGTTGAACAGTCAGAGACGATGGTTGACGAACTAGATATAGAAAGAATATACTATCTGGAGAAAACGATAGAAGGGTACGAACTCTTTGACGAAATTATTGAGCCTAAACTTGTTGTTAGGAGATATAAAAATGGAAAGCAACAAGAATATAAGTTTACACAGCAATCATATATCTCGACCTCCAATTTTGATAATGAAGGTACAGGATATGAATCTGTGGATTTGATTTACGGAGAGGCTTTGTTTAATGATAATAATGAAATTTACTATTTAACATGGTTTTATGATGGATATGCATTTGAAATATCAGGTGTATTAACTAAAGAGGAAATGATTAGTCTGGCAGAAACGATAGCCTTAAAAGAAACAACAGATGAAGGAGGGGTAAATGAATGATGAGAAAAATATTAAGTTTGATGTTATGTGCTGTATTGCTTTTTACTATATCTTCTCAAGTATATGCAGAAGAGGTAGAAGATAATAATGATTATATGGAAGAAGAATACCAGATGGAAGGAACTCCTAGTTTGTTACGTTGGAGTAATGTATCATCAGCAACGGTAGGTTTTAGTGTTTCCGGTGGAACTGCAAGTTCAGTGATAACTGTGCAAGGATACAGTAAAGTTACAACGATTGTCGTATATACTTATATTCAAAAGAAAGTTAATGGTGTTTGGACCAACGTATATCAAGGTATTGACAAAGCTAATAGTAATTATATTTATGCAATAAGGTCTACTACTTCAGGGATTACCAAAGGTTATACTTACCGCCTTAGAGCGCGTATATATGCATATGTAGGTGATACATATGAATTGGTGACTCTTTATAGCAGTGAAAAAAGTTATTAGTTTAGAGGTAACTACAATGAGAGGCAAAATGATAAGAGTTTGATTCTTCATAATCATTTGTGCCTCTCTGAATAAAAATCATAAGATTATTGTGTAAAAGCGTAACTAACTATTTATCACGGGGTGCCAAGATGGCGAAATATCAAGAGATGTTGCGACAGGCAAAAAAACATATCCCGTGGAAGATGATACGAAAGGGCAGAGAGAATTTTGGTTATAACACTGGCAGATGAGATTGTGATTAGACAGGAGAACTTTGGGGCTATCCTTTTCCACAAAAGAAGAGGGACAATCATTGAAATTGATAAAGAAGCATATGAGTTTATTAGAAAGATACAAATCGAGAAAATTATAGATATTCATGGCTGGGAACAGGAAAATGTAGAAGAATTGAATTCATTTATACAGCATCTGGTCAAAGAGGAATTCTTTATTGTACTTTCACAAGGAGCTTTAAAGAAAAAAGATAATACATATAGCCCAAAGCGAGTCGGCACTCAGGAAAAGAAAATTTATTTATCGGCGCCTGAGACTGTGCATCTAGCTGTAACCTTCCGGTGTGAGAATAGATGCCGGGATTGTTATATAGAGCGACATAAAAATCAAATTAAAAACGAAATGAGTACAAAGCAGATATACCGCGTCATTAACCAAATTTCTGATTTACGTGTCTTTCAGATAGCTGTTGGCGGCGGAGAACCTTTGTTGCGAGGTGACATTGTAGAAATTCTGTCATATGCATATCATAAAAATCTGATTATCCATTTGACTAGTGGCAAGCATGATATTTCTGAAGAACTGTTAAATAACCTTAGCAGATATTTAACAGTTCTCCAAATTGGTATCAGAAATAAAGAATTGCTTGAAACCCAAGGAGAGGATACTGGGAAATTAGAACGAATAGTAAGGTTTATGAAAGATAGGGAAAAAATCATAGGTGCTAATATTGTAGTGGATAGATATTGTATCGAACACTTTGACAGGATTCTTAAGGCAATAGTAAAAATCGGATTTCAAACGATTACATTTTTAAGGTATAAACCATCCGCTAATACAGAAAGCTGGAATACGCATAATCCAACTTATAGTCAAATGATGAAGTTTAAGCAGCTCTTAACAAAAGCTGCGCGAGTATATTCGGAGATAATGTTTCGAATAGATTGCAGTTTTACTTTTCTGGAAAAAGATCTGGGAACGGATATGGCGCAATCTAGAGGAATCAGGGGCTGCGTGGCAGGAAGCAGAATTATTTCAATAGTCCCGGATGGTGGCGTATATCCTTGTTCACAGTTGGTTGGTCGTGATTATTATTCGGGGAATGTCTTAAAGCAGCCCTTAAAAGAAATTTGGGAAAATAGTGAAGCTCTCATGAATCAGAGGAATTATCGAAGCAATGTGGCATTTTTAAATTCAAAGTGTGGAAAATGCAAGGCAAAAGAATATTGCGGAGCCTGTATGGTATTCCAAGAAGTAGTCGGAGGAGCCGCCAACTATTGTATGAAGGAGGATACCTGATGAAAATTATTAGCATGAAGAGAGGCTTTACTGCCGACCACAGTTCTACATCTTATGAATTTGCGGTAGTGGATAAGTTATTAACAAATACCCAAAAAGCGGATATTATGAAACTCTCAAGCAGGGCAAAAATAACAGCACGAAAAGCAAATTTTCATTATGATGGGGAGTTTGCCGACCTACCTGTTGATTATATCGAACTCATGGAGAAGTACTATGACATTATGTATAGTGAAAGTTATGATTTTTGGAGATTTTCAGTTGCGTTCACCTTAAAGACAGAAAACAAAAATGAAATATACGGATATGAGTTTGATGGTGAAAGTGGCTGGGTAGGTGTGAGGCAAAATAGTGGAAGAACTATTGTTAGTATGGGCGCGTATCTTGACATGGGAGAATTATTTGATATGGGTTTTCATGTCGGGAGCAGAAAAGAGCGCTATGGATCCGATGAAGAAGAGAATATTAGAAAATTACAGGATCCGCTACTCGCTTTGTTGGCTCAAATACGAAGGCAGCTAAGGATAGGCGATTATCGTGCTTTGTATCAACTCTACCTTAAATATGGAAGTGAAGATGAGGTGGATTATCCGGTGCCTGAACCAATCGAGACGGATGATGATGTTATAGAACGCTTTAGGAACATTTTATATAACCCATAAAGCTACTATCAGCAATAAATATCAAATAAAAGGTTGTCCACTGAGGGCAACCTTTTTTGGATTCGTAAAGGTTGGGTCGCCTTATCAAGAAGAAACTTTGGGATAGTTGACAGTACATTGACTTTTGAATCGATTTACACTATACTCAAACAAAGCAATTTGGCCGCTTTATTATTAAGATGACGGAGGGTTACATTAATGAGGGAGTTTGTGATTACAACAGAAACGAATTCAGATCTATCTAAAGAATATTTGAAAAATAATAATATCGGAATTATTCCTCACTATTACACGATAGAAGAGGATCTGTACGGAGATGAAAAAGAGCTTACAACAAAAGAATTTTATGATTTGATGCGTGCCGAGAAAAAAGCGGCAACAATGGCCAGTAATCCGGCAGTGATACTGGAAACTTTTGAGAATTATGCAAAACAGGGCGTGGACATTTTACATATTAGTTTTTCTTCCGCACTTAGTGGCGGCTGCAGCAATGTAGTTGTGGGCGGAAAAGAGATATGTGAAAAATATCCGGAAATGAAAATAAGGGTTATTGACACGTTAACTGCTTCATTGGGTGAGGGCATGATGATTATGAAAGCGGTAGCGATGAAAAAAGAAGGTAAAGCAATTGACGAAATTGCGACCTGGATAGAAGATAATAAGCAGTATATCAGCGTTCAATTTACGGTAGATGATTTAAATCATTTGTATAGGGGCGGCAGATTATCTAAAACAACAGCAATTGTTGGCTCAATGATTGGTATTAAGCCTATTTTATTTATCGATGAGGAAGGTAAATTATTAGCAAAGGGAAAAGCACGGGGAAGAAAGAAATCCTTAAATATGCTGGTAGATTTGATGGAAAACAATCTTGGCAGATTTAAAGATCAGCAGATTATAATTGGCATTGTACATGGAGATAGTGAAGAAGATGCCGAATATGTGAAAAAGCTGGTTGCTGAACGGTTTGATTATTCGGAGGAGATGATTTTAATCAGACCGATAGGTCCCAGCATCGGTGCGCATTCTGGACCGGGTGCCATCGGATTGATTTTTATGGGAGAGAAGAAGTAGTAACTAACGGCAAATAAGGTCTTACTTGCTTATCGCAAAAACCAAAAAAAGTGAACCGAATGCAAAAAATGTGTCCCCTCTCAAAATTTCGGAGTGTTATAACCTGACTTTTACAGTTTCTGACAAAAATCTTCTGTCACAAATCGTTTAAAGATCGAAAAATAAATAGTTTCGAGCTTTCGTAAAGGGAGTGCAGCTTGTTTTTTGTATTAAAATATGTTGAAGAAAAAAAAGAATGGGATATAATAGAAGTTAATCGATACATTCATTTACGATGATACAAATCAAGGAGGAGAACATGCCAAATATTCACTATTTAGAAAATCAATATTTAACTGTGGCTGTTGCCGATGCAGGCGCAGAACTGACAAGTATTTATGATAAGAAAAATCAAAGAGAGATTATTTGGGAAGCGGATTCAAAGTATTGGAAACGTCATGCACCGGTACTCTTCCCAAATGTGGGAAAACACTATCTGAATCATTACTTATACAATGGAACAACATATGAAACGAAGCAGCATGGCTTTGCCAGAGATATGGAATTTGTATGTACCAATGATACAACTGATAGGGTTACCCATCAGTTGAAGGCGAATGCGGATACAAGGAAAGGATATCCCTTTGATTTTGTATTGGAGATTACCCACCGTCTTGATGAAAATCAAGTCATTGTGCAATGGAAAGTAACAAATGCAGGAAAAGAAGCGATGTATTTTACCATTGGCGGGCATCCGGCTTTTAAAGTACCCATTCTTGAAAATACGAAACAAACCGATTATCAATTAATCTTTGATAAAAAAGAGGCATTGGCATATATTCTTGTCGACAAAGAGACCGGGACGGCCATTGACGACACCGTCTATCATCTGGAATTGAATCAAAGTAAGTATGCTATTACAGCGCATATGTTTGATAAAGATGCTTTGATTTTTGATAAGGGACAAATTCAATGGGCCGCCATAGGTTATCCTGACGGAAGTCCTTATGTAGCTATAGAATGTAACGGTTTCCCCAGTTTTGGGATATGGTCTGTGCCGGGGGCGCCATTTGTTTGTTTAGAACCTTGGGATGGACGATGTGATAATAAGGGATTTGAAGCGGAAATATCCAAAAAGCCGGGAATTAACACGCTGGCTTCGGAGGAAATATATCATAAGGAATATAAAATTATTGTATATTGATATTTATAATTCCTCTTATTGGGAAATAGTATAGATAAATAGGAGGAATCATATGAAATTAAAATCACAATTATCGGTCATGTTTTATGAAACGATAGGCAGCTTTTTGATTGCTGTGGGTATTTATAATTTTGCAGTCTTATCAGAATTTCCCATGACCGGA
>Ga0153994_1000299_pt1 | contig 14630 bp, 16 predicted proteins | sample TSNC078MetaG_FD_104735 | JGI IMG/M metagenome (GOLD analysis project Ga0153994, IMG submission 104735) | Attine ant fungus gardens microbial communities from North Carolina, USA - TSNC078 MetaG | ecosystem: Host-associated > Fungi > Mycelium > Unclassified | place: USA: North Carolina, Lumber...
ATCTTCACTCAAAAAACCGTACTGTTTGAACATGTTTTTCACCTCAAATAATTTTCTTTCATGACCCTAATTTTACCACATTTCGCAATTTTTTCAATGGGGGGTTTTTAGACGTCCCCTTAAACCCAAAGGAGCGAAATTTATGTTTAAGCAAGAACCTCTCAATACTATCCATGAAGCTTTTGAAAAACAGGTGGCAAAAACACCGGATAAAATTGCAGTTTGTGATCAACAGCGCAGTTTGACCTATAAACAATTGGATATGCTATCCAATGCCATTGCTCTAAAATTTCCAGCCAAGCCCCGCTTTGTCGGGGTGGTTATGGATCACAGCGTGGAAATGATTGCGGCATTGCTGGCAGTTCTAAAATCTGGTGCAGCTTACATACCAGCCGAACCAAACTTCCCGCCGCAGCGGATTAAGTATATGATGAAGCAGTGTGAAACATCTTTTATTATCACACAAGAGCAATACGACGACATTTTTGGGGATACCCCACTTGTCTTTGTCGAAAGGGACGAGCCAATCATTGAAACAGTGGAAAATATGGAGGTAACTACGAGACCGGAATTCCTTGCCTATGTTCTCTACACATCCGGCACTACTGGCGCACCAAAAGGTGTTGCTGTAGAGAACAGGAATGTGTGTCATTATGTTCAAGCGTTTTGTAAGGAATTTAAACCAACGAAAAATGATATCATGCTTCAAAATTCGGTTTGTTCGTTTGATATTTTTGTAGAAGAAGTCTTCCCGATTTTGCTTTCCGGCGGAACGCTGCCCAAGGATACGTTGGAAATCCAAAAGAAATGAACGGTTATATGCAAACCGATGGTGGAGAACGGTTTTATTGCAGCGGGGATTTAGGCCGCCTTCTGCCTGATGGTAATTTTTCTTTCCTAAGACGCAAGGATGAACAGGTCATGATTTTGGGCAAACGAGTAGAGCCACAGGAGGTAGAAAATGTTATTGCCCGGTGCACCAACGTAAAGCAGGTCATCGTAACCGCACAAGTGGATGAAGCGGAGCTTGCTTATTTGACTGCCCATATTATCCCGGATTATCAGGGCTTGCGCGTATCCGGATTGCGCAAAGAGCTTGTGGAGTATCTGCCCGATCACATGATACCCGAATACTTTATTGTTTTGAACCAACTGCCTACGACACCAAGCGGTAAGGTGGATCGCCAGGCACTGCCTGTTGTATTGAAAAATTGAATCCTCTATTTTAGGTGTGGGTCATTTAGTTTTCATTTTTTTGATAACAAGTAAATCAAAAAGATGATATAGTTCCGGTAAAGCCGCTTTAAGTGAAACCGGGCGCTTTTTATTCCCATCATAATAGCAGTGGGAAGTGGTACCTGAAGTACGGAGTTCTCCTGTTGTGGCATCGGTTATTTGATAGCAGATGGTCAATCGGGTCTTGGATAATTCGGATATTGAAACACTAATCTGTACCGTATCGCCAAAGCGTACCATGGATTTATATGCACATTGGACACTTAGTACCGCAAAATCAATGCCGCTTTCTATAGCCTGCTCATAACCGAAGCCTATCTGCTCCATATAGTTAACTCTTGCCTCTTCAAACCATCGGATATAATTGGAATGGTGAATAATCCCCATCTGATCTGTTTCATAATAATTGGGTTTACGCATGTATGGTTTTTAAGAGAAAGGTAAAAGGTATTCTCCTTGAGCTTATGTTTGTAAAAGAAGCCAATAGAATAAGCATAAAAACCAATCCGCTGGCACCGATTAGCATAACGTTTCTGAAAAAAATGACATTGACCAATCCTGTAATAGCGGAAGTAATGCCAATCATGATTAACAAATTCTTCCCCCCATATTTTTCTTCAATCATGGGTCCGACCGCCAGTATTAATAAAAAATTCCCAGTGAAATGAGATAAATCCTGGTGAGCAATAACGTGGGTAAACAGCCTGATATACATGAGAGGATCTAAAAAAGATGTGTATCGGATAGCCAGAACCAGGTTTAGAAATCCTTTAGTTATATAATTGACCAATAGTACACCCAGGGAAAGAAAAGTCAAGCCAAGGATAACGGGAGAGTTGAAACTGATATACGCTGCAATACCACCCTTTTTCATAAAGTCACCTTCTTTGTTATGTTATACTTATTATTTGTATCATAGCACAAATACAGATTTTGAACAATTCCTAACGTTATTTTTTCAAATAGCTACTTGCATCAAATGGGTGTCTCGTATAAAATTAAAATGATGGAGGTAAGTGTAAAAGGGGAGTATTAAGTTTATAATAAATAAATAGTTAAAATTAATGGAGGACATACGCATGGATTATGCAAAAGAATCATTAAAGTTACATTATCAATGGAAAGGAAAACTGGATATTGTTTCCAAGATGCCTGTCGATAACAAAGAGGCATTGTCATTGGCCTATACCCCGGGTGTTGCTCAACCCTGTTTAGAAATTCAAAAGGATATTGATAAAAGTTATGAATTAACAGGTCGTGGTAATATGGTTGCAGTTGTAACTGATGGAACGGCTGTCTTGGGTCTTGGTGATATCGGACCGGAAGCAGGTATGCCGGTAATGGAAGGTAAATGTGTTTTATTTAAAGAATTCGGCAATGTAGATGCCATTCCTTTATGTATACGCTCCAAAGAGGTTGATGATATTGTGAATACGGTTGCATTGCTGGCAGGGAGCTTCGGCGGTATCAATCTTGAGGATATTTCCGCACCAAGGTGCTTTGAAATAGAGAAAAGGCTTAAAGAATGCTGTGATATACCCATCTTTCATGATGATCAGCATGGAACAGCTATAGTCACCCTTGCAGCTATGATTAATGCCCTTAAAATAACCGGAAAGAAATTAGAAGACATAAGCGTTGTCACAAGTGGCGCAGGTGCTGCAGGCATTGCAATCATTAAGTTATTAATAGCAATGGGATTAAAAGATGTAGTTATGTGTGATAGAAAAGGCGCAATTTATAAAGGAAGAGAGGAGCTGAATAAAGAAAAGGAAGAAATGGCTGAAATATCTAACAAGAAAATGTTAAAAGGTTCTCTCTCAGATGCTCTTGTAGGGGCAGATGTTTTTATTGGTGTTTCCGCACCGGGCACCGTGACAACTGAAATGGTCAGAACAATGGCAAAGGATGCTATTATTTTTGCCTGTGCAAATCCGACACCGGAAATCTTCCCGAAAGATGCAAAAGCCGGTGGGGCAGCGGTGATTGCAACGGGACGCAGTGATTTCCCGAATCAGGTCAATAATGTTTTGGCTTTCCCGGGGGTCTTTAGAGGCGCGTTAGATGTACGAGCCAGCGACATCAATGACGCCATGAAAATTGCAGCGGCCTATGCCATAGCCGAAGTGATTCCTGATGATGAGCTGACACCTGAATACATGATCCCTGAGGCATTCAATCCGAAAGTCAGAGATGCTGTTGCCAAAGCGATAGCTAAGGCAGCCAGAGAAAGTGGCGTGGCACGGATATAATCCTGTGCGGAGGATTAATAAGTCCGCCGCCTACCACACGGCATAAACGCTTTTCATTGTATTTCGATTTCTCCTTTTTACTTGCTGTATTATATCCAGCAAGTAAAAAGCTGCCTTTTCCCATAAGTAGTACAATAGATAAAACTGCGAATAATATAACGACAGCCCATTCTAAGCAAGTTGACCCACTCATTCCTATCCCTCCAGTTCAACTATTATTTCATATATAGTGCGGTAAGTAACAATACACCCTTTTTCATTTGGCGTTCATATTTTTGATTCAACTCATCACCACCTACTTAGTATTACTAAGTATATTCCATAACAAATCTATGTTGTTGTCAATGGAGGGTAACTATATATTGGAGAAAACAAGAGGAGTTAAATGCTATTTGGTTAGCATCTAACTCCCCTTGTTTTAATCCCCGTCAGATATCTTTTCATACTTTGGCAATCTATAATTTGGATAATATGACATTGTTATAAAAATCTTTGACTATTTCAGGTGCGACACTGTATATTTCCGGTTCATCATCAATTTGAACGGAGACACCATTTTGACAATTACTCAGGCAAAATACAGAACTAAGTTCAATTTTATCGCCATTAACTTCATCCTCTTCTAAAATATCCTGAAGCTTCGTTATCACGCTATAAGAGCCTTTTAAATGGCAGGCACTCCCAATACATACTTTAATTTCCATAAAAACCTCCATTCTCACTCATGTGAACCATAGTGAACGTGCAGCAACTCGTGGGTACGACGCTTTAATAAACCATTGTATAAGGACATCATCAATGGATTTTCCTCACTGCGTTTGATTTGAGAAGTCTTATCAGAAGCATAAATTCCGTCAGCACGCTGTTTCTTTTCCTGACTCCTGGCAAATGGCTGGCCGGCACCAGAGACACAGCCGCCGGGACATGCCATGATCTCAACAAAATCAAAGTGTTCTTCGCCGTTTTCTATTTTAGCAATCAGCGCTTCGGCGTTAGATAAGCCGCTGACAACGGCGATACGAATCAGATTATCATCCATGGGTAATTCACAAACCTTTATGTTTTCCATGCCTCTTAAACCAAGATATTCAATTTCCCGCAGCGCCTTTGGACTTTTATCACCAACCACGCGGCGTACGGCGGCTTCGGCGACACCGCCTGTAGCGGCAAATATAACGCCTGCACCGGAGTAAAGTGAAAATGGCATATCAGGTGCTTCCGGATCAAGTTCATCAAAGCGGATGCCGATTTCCTTAATCATTTTGATGACTTCAGTTGTCGTAAGGGCATAATCCACATCAGGAATATCATTCCTGATGAATTCGTCTCGTGACACTTCATATTTCTTGGCAGTACAGGGGGTAATAGCAACCGAAATGGTTTCAACCCCTTCATTTTGATCGCTTCCCTTAAAATGTTCTTTAATAACGGCACCGAACATTTCTATAGGAGACTTACAGGTAGATACGTAAGGAAGCAGTTCGGGATGCTTTGTTTCAGCATAACGAACCCATGCCGGACAGCAGGAGGTGAAGAGAGGATATTTCCCTTTTCCTTCTTCTAACTTTTTGATTAATTCCTTAGCCTCTTCCATAATAGTTAAATCTGCACCTACAGATGTGTCAAAAATGGCATCAAAGCCTAAGCGGCGGAGTGCCGCAACAATTTTCCCGATGGCATTTTCGCCGGGAGCGAGGCCAAATTCTTCGCCGAGAGCTACTCGGACGGCAGGGGCTATTTGAGCCACAACCCGTTTCTCTTTATTATAAATCGCCTTCCACACCGGTTTCAAGTCTGTTTTTACAGTAATTGCACCGGTCGGACATACGGCAGCACATTGCCCGCAGTTAACACAGTCTGTTTCGCTTAATGTTCTGTTAAATGCCGGTGTCACCACCATTTTTGCACCACGGTTGGCAAAGTCTATAGCACCGACATTTTGTACTTCATTACACATACGTACACAGTCACCGCAAAGAATACATTTCGCCGGATCCCTCAGGATTGATTTTGACGAATCGTCAATCGTTGTATTTTCAGCAGAATTGGGGAAACGTATATCCTTTAGACCAAAGCGGCTGGCTAATTCCTGGAGACGGCATTTGCCGTTCTTCTCGCAAACGGTACAATCTCTGCAATGGGCGGCAAGAAGCAGTTCCAAAATCATTTTGCGGTGTTTATGGAGTTTGGGTGTATTTGTTTTGATTTCCATTTTATCTCTGGGTGGTGTAGAGCAGGAGGCTATAATGGAGCCCCATTCATCTTCGACAACACACATCCGGCAGGCCCCATAGATAGATAAATCTGAGTAATAGCAGAAGGTGGGAAGGTCGATGCCGGCTTTACGTACCAGTGCAAGAATATTCTTCTCATCTGTAAATGCTACAGGGTTTCCGTCAATCATCATATATTTTGCCATTTTCTTATCCTCCCTTATGCTTGTATAATTGCATTAAATTTACAGCCATCAAGACATGTGCCGCATTTAATACATTTTGACTGGTCGATAGTAAACGGCTTTTTAATTTCGCCATGGATTGCATCAACCGGACACATGCGGGCGCACTTGCTGCAGCCTTTACATAAATCAGGATCAATGATGATAGATAGTAAGGCTTTACATTCTCCGGCCAGACATTTTTTATCCACAACGTGAGCTATATATTCATCTCTGAAATATTTTAAAGTACTGATAACCGGTGAAGCGGCTGTTTTACCAAGGCCGCAAAGGGCTGTTTCCGAAATAGTATCGGCAAGATCTTCCAGCAATTCAATATGTTCCATGGTGCCGCGGCCGGAGGTAATGTCGGTGAGAAGCTCTAACATACGCCTTGTTCCTTCGCGGCAGGGGATGCATTTGCCACAGGATTCATTTTGAGTAAAGTCCATAAAAAATCGGGCAACTTCAACCATACAGCTTTGATCATTCATGACAACAAGGCCGCCGCTGCCAATCATGGCACCAACTTTTTTCAAGGAGTCAAAATCCATCGCCAAATCCAGATGGTTTTCCTCGGCATTTAAGCATAGACAGCCGCCAGAGGGCCCGCCGATTTGAACCGCTTTAAACTCACCGCCCTTAACACCACCACCGATGTCGAAAATGACTTCTCTTAAAGTCGTTCCCATAGGAACCTCGATCAATCCTGTATTATTAACATTACCGGTTAGGGCAAAGGCTTTTGTACCATGGTTATTTTTCGGTCCCATGGTTTTATACCACTGTGCCCCATTATTAATAATAGGTGGGACATTGCAAAAAGTCTCGACGTTGTTGAGCACGGTGGGTTTTCCAAATAGCCCCTGTTCGACTGTTCTTGGCGGCTTTACTCTTGGCATACCCCGGTTTCCTTCAATAGAAGAAGTTAAGGCACTGCCTTCCCCACAGACAAATGCACCTGCGCCCTGACTGATTTTTAAATCAAAATCAAAACCAGAGCCTAATATATTTTTACCTAGCAATCCCCGTTCGGTAGCTTTTTGAATCGCGATTTCAAGACGGGATACGGCGAGAGGATATTCGGCGCGGACATAGATATAACCATTATGTGCTTTTGTTGCGATAGCGGCGATGAGCATACCTTCGATGACCCGGTGCGGGTCGCCTTCCATCATACTCCGATCCATAAAGGCTCCCGGATCGCCTTCATCACCATTACAGACAACGTATCTGCTTTCTTCGTCCTGCTTAAGAACCTGTCCCCATTTGCGTCCGGTAGGGAAACCGCCGCCGCCCCGACCACGCAGAGAAGAATCAGAAATTTCATTTACAATCTGCTCAGGGGTCATATCAAAAAGAGCCTTGGAGGCAGCATGATAACCGCCGACGGCAATATATTCTTTAATGGATTCTGCATTAATATGACCGCAATGCTCCAATGCCACCCGGGTCTGCTGTCTATAAAAAGGGATTTCATCTTGCTTTTGATATGACCTGGATTCTTTATCTTGATAGACCAACCTGTCTATCACTTCATTTCCGAGAATGCTTTTCTTGATAATTTCTTCACAATCTTCAACTTTTACTTTTATGTACAACCAGCCCATAGGCTCAATCCTAAGCAGGGGACCCATTTCACAAAAACCATGGCAGCCGCTTTTCTTCAAACCGATGGTATCATGAGGTTCTTTTTCCAGAACAACCGAACAGGCAATATCGTTTTCTTCCATTAGTTCTTTAAGCTTCTCATAAATATCCAGGGAACCGCCGGCAACACAACCGGTACCTGCACAAATGAGAATCTGCTTTGACTGGCTGTCTAAAGAAGCTTTAAATTCCCCTCGTCTTAATTCTAATTCTTCCCGACTATTGATTCGCATGAGCTTCCTCCTTTAACTTCTCGATAAGATCACGGGCTTTCACCGGTGTCATTGCCGGGTAGACCTTATCGTTGACAGTGCAAACAGGAGCCAGACCGCAGGCACCGAGACAGGAGACAGTCTCAACCGTAAAAAGCATATCATCTGTCGTTGGTTTCGCTTCAGAAAGCTTTAGCTGTTTGCGGAATTCTTCCAGTATCGGGATAGACTTACGGACATGACAGGCCGTTCCGTCACATATTTTAATGAGATATTTTCCTTTTGGATCCAGTGAGAAGTTTTCATAAAATGTAGCTACACCATACACTTTAGCTTCGCTGATTTTTAACTGCCTGGCAATATAGCAGAGCAGCTCTTCGGGGAGATAGCGGTAATCCTTTTGAACCTCCTGCATGATTGCAATAACTAAAGCAGGGTCATAGTTGTAATCATCGAGGATACGATTAATTTTTATTTGTTCATTACTTTCCAAAACATTAACCTCCTTTTATAATTGAAATAAAACATATGAAAATACATTCACATAATGATTGATAAAAAAATATCAAACAAAGTCAGAATAACATAAAATAATTGTCAAATCAAGAGAATGCAGAAAATCAATGTACTTAAAGAGATACAATCCAAATTTATTGAAAATAAGGGCAATGTCTGTTAATATGAATAGAATAATATAATGTTTAGCAAAAGAGGGAGGGATTATTATTACTATAGAAAGATTTAGGGAAATCCTTGATGAATTGATAGAAGAGTTGCCGGAAGATTTGTTTCGTGAATTAAATGGCGGGATTTTACTGCAGGAAATAAAGAAAACACATCCTGAAAGCATGGGAGAAAACTTATATATCATGGGTGAGTACCATAACAGTCATGCCATGGGAAGATATATCATCATATATTACGGTTCATTTATGCATGTATACGGTCGTTTCTCAGAAGACAAGCTAAAGGCTCAGATAAGTAAAACTTTAAGACATGAATTTCGCCATCATTTAGAATCGTTAGCCGGCGAGGATGATTTGGAAGTAGAAGATGCAATTCAAATGATGCGATATAAACAGCGGAATCATATAAATAGAGGTGATGCAGATGGAAATTCTAAATGATTTAAACATGCTGTCAATTACCGTAAGAATATTGCTATCTTTAGTTATCGGTGGAGTCCTTGGCCTGGAACGGGGAAGAAAACGGCATCCGGCAGGCTTTAGGACGTATATGCTGGTTTGCCTTGGGGCAGCGATGGTGATGATGACCAATCAGTATATTGTAGACATATATGGCGGCACTGATCCGGCACGTCTTGGAGCTCAGGTAATAAGCGGTATTGGTTTTTTAGGTGCAGGGACAATTATTGTTACAAGAAGAAATCAGGTTAAGGGATTAACAACGGCAGCCGGATTGTGGACAGCCGCCTGTGTAGGTCTGGCTATAGGCATAGGCTTTTATGAAGGTGCCGTCATTGTCGGACTGGTCGTATTTCTTATCATGACTGCCTTTCAGAAGCTTGATAACTGGGTTATCGGCAATTCAAAATACATCCATATATATGTGTCTTTTGAAACGATACAAAATTTTGATGAATTTATGGATTACTGTCAAACCTTAGATATCCAGGTCAGAGACATAGAATTGACAAAGAGTAAGGTGCCTAAAGAATCTGGGATTTTTGCGGTTTTAATGTTGGTCAGTCAGACACGATGTGACCACGCTAAGGTCATTAAGAATCTTAGCTCCCTGGAAGGCTTAAATCATATTGAGGAGATTTAAGCACAATTAATCCCCAGCAATCGCCATCCTTTAAAATAATAAAGGGTGTAGCGTCCGTGGGATTGGTTTTTATATAGCAAGTATAGTTCTATGTGAAAATAATAGAAGGTTAGATATCTTTTTTTTGTACAATAATGAGGAAGAGGCAGCTGAAATAATGGGCTGCTTCTTCCCTTTTGTTATAATGTAAATTGCTTTAACAAATCACATTTGTTTTTGACAATGATTAATGCATTCTAATGCATTAATCATGACACTAAAGATGTTGGACACGGCTGATGTCAATTGTTATTATATGAAATATAGATAAATGTAAAGAATATTTGCCGGACTTATTGTTTATTGTGCTGTCTATTGTGAAATCAGATTCGGCATTTAAGGAGGATTGACAAAATAGAAACAGTTTGCGCAGCACATAGTACATAGTTTTAGTATTTAGATTTAATTAATTTAAAATTGGAGAAGGAGAATTAATTATGTTTGGAACGATCTTTGGTATTATTTCTGTTGTTGCAGTCTCAGGTCTACTCATATTTTTATTATATCGCGGTTGGAGTCCGCTTTTCACACCAATTTTTTGCGCTCTTTTACTGCTGGTTTTGTCGGGGATGGATATCACAACAGGTCTCACTGAGACATTTATGGGTCAGTTTACGGCCATGGCGCAAAATTTTCTCTTTGTTTTCCTCAGTGCTTGTATTTTAGGCGCATTGTATGAGAGAACAGGTGCCGCTCAGACCATTGCGGAGACGATTTTTAAAGTGATTGTCGGAAAAAAGGAAGGCAAATCCCGTGCAACGACCGGTGCGATTGCCTGTGTTGCGGTAGCTTTTCTATGTTCTTATGGTGGTCTTGATGCCTTTTGTTCCGTCTTTACTTTAATGCCGATTGTAATTATGCTCTGTAGAAAATCTGGAGTTCCCCGTCGTTTTGTTCCCGGATTACTTTTTGGCGGTATTTCATCAGCTCAGTTGGGGCCTGGATCACCTCTGACCGGCAACAACTTTTCAGCCGTGTTTTTCGGAACATCTGCCACATCCGCACCCATTGCCGGTATTCTGGGAATGGTTCTGGTTCTTACCTTAATTGTACAATATGTAATTCGATCGGTTGGTAAGGCTTATGATAACGGTGAGGTTTTCGAATATGGTCCCTACAAGGAGTCGAAAATGCTGGAAAAAGACGAGCGTCCAATCTTTATTCTGGCAATCATTCCATTGTTGTCTATATTTATTACATACACCATTATGGGAATTGAGCTTTATATTACTTTAGCACTGGGTGCTTTGTTAGCAGTTATTTGCTTTTACCCTTCACTGGTCAAAGTTGCAGTAAGAAACAAGAAGGAGGGCGAAAATCAATTTTTCGTTGGCGGAAAGTCTTTGGTTACTGCTATAGGTGCAGGTACCACACAGGGCGGCAATGCAGTTCTTATGATTTGTATCGGTGCTGGTTTTGCAGCTATAGTCGGAGCTACTGAGGGTCTCCAAACTATCATGGATGGCTTGATATCACTGCCAATACCCGGATTAGTGATTTTTGCTATTGTTATTACAATTTTTACATTCATTTCGGGTACGCCCGGTTCTATTATGATTGCCGCGCCCGTATTTCTCCCCTTGGTTGATCAATTTGGTACAACCCCTGAAGCGTTGCACCGGGTTGCAGTATTCGCACAATGCATTCTCGATACATTACCAAACAATGGTGCTATCTTGATTGTTATGGCCGCAGCCGGTTTGACACTCAAAGAAGGCTATCCTACAGTATTCAGAACAACGGTGCTGTACATGGCCATCGGAACTGCCTTTGTTACAGCTCTGCTTGTGATTTTTCCCGGTCTCGGCTAATTGCATCAGTCGTATCCAGAAAGTAATTGTAGAAATATTATATTAATCAATAAAATGGAGGGTATTCAATGTCATTAAAAGAATTATATACAGATTTAGTTGTAATTGGTGGAGGCGCTGCCGGATTACCCGCTGCATTAACTGCCCTTGAGCTGGGGGTAAAGAGTGTGATTCTTCTTGAAAAGAGAAATACTGTTGGCGGAAACGCAAATATGGCAGGTGGCTATATTTTCGCAGCTGATGCCTATACCCATAAAGAGGCGGGTGTTTCATATAAGTGTGACGACGTATTCAGAGAATCAATCAAATTTCACCATTATACACTTGTGCAGCCCCATCTGCTTAGAGCCTTTATAGACAGATCGGCCGAGTCACTTGATTGGCTGCGGGAAAAGGGCTTTGAATATGAGTATTCTCACGTCATGGGGAATATGCCAAAAGGAGGACCGACGCCTCCGGGAACTTTTGCAAAAACGATACGCGCTCTGAAAGAATCATTTCTGGATTTAGGAGGGCAATTGTTTAGATTTACGTCTGCTACGAATATTGTTACGGATAAGTCAGGCACTATAACAGGTGTGGAGGCAGAGGATCGGGATGGGAACAATTTCCTGTTTCATACAAAAGCTGTGATGCTGTCTCCCGGAGGTTTCCTTGGGAACGATGAGCTCCTATGTCATTATTTCCCCCATGATTATGCCCCCGGCCATTATACTACTGATGCCATTAAAATGTCAGGGGACGGCGTGTTTCTTGCTCAAAAAGTCGGTGCCAAGTTAAGTTCCAGGTGCACTTTGGTCAAAGAGAACGGATATAGTTTTACGGCAAAACGTGGCTACCCTAACAGATTAGCACATATTAACGGGGCTTTGTGGGTCAATAAATTAGGTAAACGATTCTGTGATGAAACAGATGGTCATGATGATGAAAGCACGAACGCCCTGACAGCACAGCCGGACATGCTGGGATTTTTACTAATGGACGAAGATCAAGTGCAAAAACAGGTTGATAATCCGGATATGGCTGCTTTTGGCGGGCCGCCGGATCCCAGTTTTCTAAATGTAAAAGAACGATTAATAAAGGAAGCGCAGGAAGGCGAATGGAGTTGTGTATCCCAGGATTGGGACGGGATTGCAAAGTGGATTGGAGCCGATACCGAAATTTTAAAAAATACAATCGAAGAATACAATGACTTTTGTAACACTGGGAGAGATGGTTTATTTGTAAAAGATTACCACAGTCTTATTCCGCTGAGAAAACCTCCGTTTTATGCACTCAAGTTCAAGCCGTTAATGATCGAAACAATCGGGCCGGTAATGATTGATGAAAAAATGCAAGTGATTGATACAAAAGATAAGCCGATTCCAGGCTTGTATGCCGGAGGCGCCATAACCTCGGGATGGCAGGGACAAGATTATCACCTTTGGGGAGGAAACTTAGGTTACGGACTGACTTCCGGGCGGATTGCGGCAGAAAATATTGCCAGGTACGTTAAGGAGTCACGATAATTATATCTATTCTATAGTTAAGATATTTTCAAAAAGGGAGGTATTGAAATGACTAAATATATGACAGAACAACTGACCCAGCGATGGGAAGACTATAATGAAATCGAGAACATCATGGGGAAGTTAACCTATAATGAGATTTTAAAAAAATCGGACTACATTTTGGATGCATTATGGTGTAAAAATACTCAGGAGCCTTGTCTGGGTTTCAATAACGGATATTATAAGGGTTATGAAGCAATCAGAGAATATTTCAATGCTCTGAAGGAACTGGATATTATCAAAGCAAAGGTGGCCAAGAAAATGCATCCGGAAGAACTGGGCGGTGTTGAGACGGAGAATATTCTGGGTGTCGGAGGAATTAACGTATTGAATTTTACTACGCCTGTCCTTGAGTTGTCTGCCGACGGCAAAACGGCTAAAGGCCTATGGTATCTGATGGGTGGCAGTGGAGATTTCTATACTGAAGAGGGTCCCCGGGGAACCAATAGATGGGGCCGGGTCGCCGTAGATTTTATCAGAGAGGATACAGGCTGGAAAATATGGCATATGCTGGTGGTTCTTGATATTGATTCTAAAATGGGAACCAGCTGGGCGGCTCCAGCCGATAAAATAATTGATCCCGCATATAAGGAAATTGCTGAATTTTCCATGCCGGCACCAAATGTGCCGCAAAATGTATATGAGCTGTACCACAACCGCAGACGGATAAAAGCATTTCCAAAGGTTCCCAAACCCTATGATGCTTTTTCCAAAACATTCAGCTACGGCATATAAGGAGGAATGAGTATAATGACAAAACAAGTTTTGACAGACGATGAGCGGATACGCCGCGTGTGGGATGTATTAGAAATCAAAAATCTCATGGGCCGCCATGCTTATTATCATGCCTATGATATGCATGCCGAGGAGTTGGCGGAACTGTGGGTGCAAAAACCGGGAAATCAGAAAACTGCTTCTTTCGGGCAAAACTGGGGCTACCAAGTGGGTATAAATATCATTCGGAAAAATTATGTGGATTTAAATATCAAATGGCACCAAGAGGATTTAAATGAACTCTGTGACGCAGATCCGACACTTGAAAATTGTCCGGAGAATTTGGGAATCGGTTGTATGCTTATGCACGCTCTCAGCACACCCTATATAGAAATTGCCGGCGATGGACAGACGGCTCAGGGTATGTGGTATTCACCGGGACAGGTAACGTTTGTGTATCCTGACAAGGTAAATGCATTGTGGATGTACGAAAAGTATGCTGTCGATTTTATCAAAGAGGATGACGAATGGAAAATCTGGCATCTGTTTGTGGGTACTGATTTTGCGCTTGAAGCGGGGGAGGATATGACGAAGCAGCCGGTTTCTGATACTTCGGTGGATGATAAGGCACCTGAGGGAATGGAAATTACAATCCCGATTCAGGCCTATACAGCCCGCTATAACTGGTCAGCTTATCCGGCAATTCCCCGTCCCTATGAGACATTTTCTGAGACAATAAGCAATGGGCCTGATGGACATCCAAAGCTTAGGAAAGGAGGCGAAGACGAATGAATCTTTCTGAGAGAATTGACCGGGCAGCAGCCGCAAGCGAGTGTGAAAAGGTGATGAGCCTTCATTGCCTGTATCATGCGGGAGGCATCCACCGTGAAGAAATTGAGGAATTCTGGACAAAGCGCGAGGACTGTAAATGGTCTCACAAC
>Ga0153994_1000302_pt1 | contig 14584 bp, 13 predicted proteins | sample TSNC078MetaG_FD_104735 | JGI IMG/M metagenome (GOLD analysis project Ga0153994, IMG submission 104735) | Attine ant fungus gardens microbial communities from North Carolina, USA - TSNC078 MetaG | ecosystem: Host-associated > Fungi > Mycelium > Unclassified | place: USA: North Carolina, Lumber...
TCACCGTCGGGTCTGGCATCCGGTGGGCTCCGTCCTTCTCAGTCGCGTGCCATCGCAGCCGCGTCGTGCGACTCGACGTCGATGGATGCGTCGTCCGCGATCTCGAAGACGACTTTCGTGATGGTACCGCCCTCGAACTCGAACCGGGAGCCGCCGGCAGGGAGCGGTCGCGGAGCGCCCCGGTCTCCGTGCCCCGCACGGTAACGGACGGTTTCGACACTCGATACGGCTGGTCACCACGCTTTCAGCAGCCGTTTTCCTTGTTATGCGACGTAATCCGCACCTCTCGATTCGGATTTCGTCGCGGAACGGCTTACGATGACACGGCTTGTCTGCAGCAAAGGAGCTCGCGTGTCATCCACCCCCGCACCCACCGCGTTGCGACGATCCCTCGGCCTGTGGGCGATCGTCGGTCTCGGCCTCGGCTACATGACCCCGATGACGGTGTTCGACACCTTCGGCATCGTGACCGGCGAGACGAACGGCGTCGTCCCGTCCGCCTACCTGTTCGCGCTCGTGGCGATGGTGTTCACCGCCGTGAGCTACGGCCGTATGACCAGGGTGTTCCCGTCCGCGGGGTCCGCTTACACGTACGCGTCGGAGACCATCCACCCGAACGTCGGCTTCCTGGTTGGCTGGTCGTCGCTGCTCGACTACCTGCTGCTGCCACTCGTGAACGCGCTGATCGTGCGGCTCTACCTTGAGTCGTTCTTCCCGCAGGTGCCCGGCTGGATCTGGGTAGTCGGCTACGTCGCGGCCATCACGGCGATGAACCTGTTCAGCATGTCGTCCACCTCGCGGGTCAACGGCATCCTGGTGGTCTTCCAGATCGTCCTGATCGGCGTGTTCGTCGCACTGACCTGGACGGCGCTGAGCTCGGGCGCCGGCAACGGGACCGCGTTCAGCCTGACGCCGCTGTTCCACTCCGGCGTGCACCTGGCCGCGGTGATCGGCGGTGCGACGGTCGTCTGCTTCTCGTTCATCGGCTTCGACGCGATCACCATGTACACCGAGGAGGCCAAGGACAGCCGCACGGTGCCGAAGGCGATCGTGCTCGCGCTGATGATCGGAGGCGCGATCTTCTTCACCGCCGCCTGGTTCGCCCAGTCGCGCTTCCCCACCCTCGCGGGCTTCAGCTTCACCGACGACACCCTCCCCGAGATCGCGCTGAAGACCGGCGGCCTGCTCTTCCAGATCCTGTTCATCTCGGCAGCGGTCGCCGCAGCGGTCGCCTCCAGCCTGGCGTCGCACGCGAGCGTGTCGCGCATGATCTACGTGATGGCCAGGAACGGCAACGGACGTCTCTCGCGGGGTCTGTCGTACATCCACCCGCGGTTCCGCACGCCGGCCACCGCCGTGCTGCTGGTCGGCGCGGTGTCGCTCCTCGCGGCGGCGTTCACGCTGGAGTTCGTGTCGTCGATGATCAACTTCGGCGCACTGATCGCCTTCACGGTGGTGAACGCGACCGTCATCATCCACTTCGCGATCCGGCGCGGAGAGCGGCACGGCGCCAAGCAGATCCTGCGCAACATCGTGCTGCCCGCGATCGGGATGGTGCTCACCGGGGTGCTCTGGGCCAACCTCCACGTGGACGCGCTGACGTACGGCCTCATCTGGCTGACGGTCGGGATCATCACCCTGCTGGTCCTCACCCGCGCCTTCCGGAGACGCCTCGGAGTGAAGCTCGAAGAGGACGGTGAGGCGGCGATCATCACCCGCGAGGGAGCACCGCAGCCCTAGCCGCGATCCCGACGCGCCGCGCGAGGCACCCCTAGACGCGGAATGCCGGCGATGGTTAGCCTTCGAGCACACTCGCCGTGTTGCGTGCATTGGAGGGGATCGACATTTCGACACGACCGCTCGCCGGGCTCACTGGACGCAACACCGTGCGTGAGCTCGTCTCCGGCGTCACCCTGCTGGCCATCGCCGTCCCGCTGAACATCGGGTACGCGCAGATCGCGGGGCTGCCGGCCACCGCGGGGTTGTATGCGCTCGTGCTCCCCGGCATCGTGTGGGCGCTGCTCGTGTCGTCCCGGCAGCTCGTCGCGTCTCCGGACGCCGCTGCCGCCGCCCTCGTCGCATCCTCGATCGGCGGCCTCGCCGTCGCAGGAAGCGCCGACTACATCACGCTCGCGCTCGCCCAGGCTCTCATCTGCGGCGTCCTGTTCCTGCTGTGCTCGTTCTTCAAGCTCGGCTTCCTGGCCGACTTCCTGTCGAAGCCGATCCTCGTCGGATTCGTCGGCGGCCTCGCGCTCGACATCCTGGTGTCGCAGGTGGCGAAGATGCTCGGGGTCAAGATCGACTCCGGCGGTGAGTTCGTCGACAAGCTGGTCGGCCTGTTCACCGGGCTCGGCCACCTCAACCCGTGGTCGCTGCTCATCTCGCTCGGCGCGCTGGTCATCCTGCTGGTCGGCCGGGTGCTGGCGCGGGCCGTGCCGTGGGCGCTGGTGGTGCTGGTGGTCGCCACCGTCGTCGTCATGCTCAGCGGCGCGGAGAAGGCGGGCGTCTCCGTGCTCGGTCCCGTCGACGCCGGACCGCCGAAGCTGACCTGGCCGGTGATCGACTGGTCGATGTGGCTAGCGCTCATCCCGTCCGCCATCGCGCTGACGGTCGTGACGATGGGCGAGGGCCTGCTGGTCTCCCGGTCGTACGGCGAGAAGCGCGGTTACCCGACGAAACCGGACAGGGACCTGTTCGCGTTCGGCGCGGCCAACATCGCCGCGGGCGTGGCGGGCGGCTTCACCGTCGGGTCGTCCACCTCACGCACGGCCGCGATGGACCAGGCAGGATCGCGCACGCAGCTTCCGACCATCGTCACCGCGGTCGGCACCCTCGCCCTGCTGCTCTTCGGCACGGCCCTGCTGGAGCACATCCCGTCGCCCGCCATCGGCGCGATCGTCGCGGTCGCCGTCGTGCCGCTGCTTGGGATCGCGGACTTCGCGAAGCTGTGGCGGCAGGACAGGTTCGAGTTCGCCATCGGCGCCGTCTGTTTCCTGGTGACGTTGTTCGTCGGGTCCATCGCCGGCATCGTCGTCGCCTTCGTGCTCGCGGTGATCAACGTCACCCGCCGTGCGGCGGCCCCGGCCATCGACACGCTCGCCGCCGACGGCGACCCGCAGAGCTCCCTGCTCGACGCAGCGGAGCCCGGCACGGCGACAGCACCTGGCGTCGTCGTGGTCCGGCTGGCGGCCCCGCTGTTCTTCGCCAACGCCGAGACGTTCGGAAAGGCGGTGCGGCGCGCGGTGGACTCCGTCGACGGCGTCGAGCACGTCGTCCTCGACATGGAGGCGGTGACGGATGTGGACGTGACAGGCGCAGAGGCATTCACCGGCCTGCACGCGTGGCTGACATCGCGCCACCTCGATCTCGGCCTCACCAGGCTCCGCCCAGGACTCGCCGACCGGATGCGGCACCTCGGCCTGCTCGACGGCGTCACCGTCTACGACACGAACAGGGATGCCCTCGCCACGCTCCCGCCTCCCCGCAGGCAGGGAGACGCCAGCCATGCAGACGCCTGACAGAAGGAGACGACCATGACCCAGGTGATCGGAGCCATCCTCCCGATGGCGATCGGAATCGCGATCAGCCCCATCCCGATCATCGCGGCCATCCTGATGCTGCTCTCGCCCAGGGCGAAGAGCACGGGCGTGGGCTTCCTGCTCGGCTGGATCGTCGGCATCCTGGTCGCCGTGACCGTGCTCGTCCTGCTCTCCGCCGTGCTGCCGGAGAAGGATCCAGACGCATCGCAGCCGATCGTCGGCGTCATCCAGCTCATCCTCGGCGTGCTGCTGCTCCTGCTCGCCGTCCGGCAGTGGCGGTCGCGGCCGAAGCACGGCGAAGAGCCGGCCCTGCCCAAGTGGATGAGCGCCATCGACTCGATGAACACCGGCCGCGGGTTCGCGCTCGGCTTCATCCTGGCGGCCGTGAACCCGAAGAACCTGCTGCTGGCCGTCAGCGCCGGGGTCAGCATCGGCTCCGCCGCCCTGTCCGTCGGCTTCACCATCCTCGCCATCGCGATCTTCACCGTGATCGCCGCCGTCTCCGTCGGCGCCCCGGTGATCGCCTACCTCGTCGCCTCCGACCGGATGCGCGGGCCCCTCGACGCCCTGCGGGGCTGGCTGGTGCACAACAACGCCACCGTCATGGCCGTTCTGCTGCTCGTCATCGGCGTCTCGGTGGTCGGCAAGGGCATCGGAAGCTTCTAGGCGCATCCCGTGACGACCACCCCGACGGGCAGATCGCGGCTCTGGCTGCTGCCGACGCTGTCCGACTACCAGCGGTCGTGGATCGGCCGCGACGTGCTCGCCGGGATCTCGGCCGGGGCGGTCGTCGTGCCGCAGGCGATGGCGTACGCGACCATCGCGAACCTTCCCGTGCAGGCGGGACTATACACCTGCATCATGCCGATGATCGTGTACGCGCTGCTCGGCGGCTCGCGCGCGATGAGCGTCTCGACCACCTCGACGATCGCCACGCTCACCGCGACCACCCTCGTGTCGGCCGGGGTGGTGTCCGGCTCGGACGACATCCCGCGCGACCTGGTCACGCTGACCCTGCTCGTCGGCGCGATCCTCGGCGCGGCCAGGCTGCTGCGGCTCGGATCGCTGGTGGAGATCATCAACAAGCCGACCCTGCTCGGCATCCAGGTGGGCGTCGGCGCAACGGTCGCGCTCGGCCAGCTTCCGAAACTGCTCGGCGTCTCCGAGACGACGACGGGCAGCGGGTTCATCCGCTCGTTCATCGCCGTGGTCGAGGCGGTGCCGCAGGCCAACCTCGCCACCGTGCTGCTGTCCGTCGGCTCCGTCGCGACGCTGTTCATCGTCAAGCGCTTCGCCCCGCGCATCCCCGGCCCGCTGATCGTCGTGGTCGCCGGGATCCTGCTCAGCGCATTCGCCGGGCTTCCGGACGCGGGCGTGGACCGTATCGCCCCCGTCACGCAGGGCATTCCGCTCCCAGCGCTGCCGTCGTTCCAGCACATCCTCGCCCTCATCCCCGGCGCGTTCGCCATCGCGGTGATGGCGTTCCTCGAGACCACGGCCGTCGCCAGAGGCATCCGCGACGCGGGCGACAGGGCGATCGACAACAACCAGGAGCTCCTGGCCGACGCGGCGGCCAACCTGGTCGGCGGCTTCTTCCAGACCCTGCCGGCCGCCGGCGGCTTCTCGCAGAGCGCGGTCAACCGGGCAGCTGGAGCACGCTCGCAGATCAGCGGCCTGGTGACGGCGGCGCTCGCGCTCCTGGTCGGGCTGTGGCTCGGCCCCGTCGCGAGCCTCCTCCCGCAGGCGACACTCGCCTCGCTGGTGTTCGTCGCGGTGTTCGGACTGATCGACGTGCGCAGCCTCGGCTTGCTGTGGCGGATCAGCCGCCGCGACTTCGCCGTCGCCATCGTGACGATGACGGTCGGGCTGGTCGCCGGGCTGCTGCAAGCCGTGGTGGTCGGGGTGGTGCTGACCCTGATCCTGCTGCTGTCAGCGCTGAACAAGCCACGCATCCGGGTGCTGTCGCCGACGGAGGAACAGCTCGACGTGACGCTGCTCGCCCCGCTGTACACCGGGAGCACGCTGGGCACGGAGCAGGCGATCCTGCAGGCGGTGGATGCGGCCCCTGGCGCGCGCCGCGTGACGCTTGACTGCTCGGTGCTGCGGGAGATCTCGGTGACCGTCATCGACGGCCTCCGCGACCTCGACCGCGAACTCGCCGGCCGCGGAATCGCGCTCACGCTCACCGGCTTCGCGCCCGCGGTCCTCGCCGTCCTCGAACGCACGGACTGGTTCCAGACCCTGCGCGAAACCGGCCGCGCCGCCTGATCGGCGCTGCCACGAGCTGCCCGTATCTGCGCCGATTCCCCGGATTCCGCTGCAGACACCGGCAGCTCGACGTGACGTACGGCGTGGCCTGGGGAGAACTGTGGATGCGCACCGTCACGCCGTCGCCGTGCCGGCGATCTGGGTGTTGAACGGCAGGAAGGGCGTGTGCAGCCGGTAGCGCTCGACCTCGACGGCCGCGAACCCGGCCGCCCGAACCGCTCGCTCCAGGTCGCGCTCGCACGAGCATCCCTCGAACGTCCAGCCCCAGGGGCGCCGGAACAGCCGCTGCGCCGCCCTCGTCGGCGTGCCTTCCTCCGCGGCGACGTGCTCGACGAACCGGAACGTGCCGCCCGGCCGCAGGATGCGCCTCACCTCGGCGCGCGCCGCATCCGGGTCGTGCACAGAGCACAGCACCAGCGACGAGATCACCGTGTCGACGCTTCCATCCGCGAGGCCCGTCGACTCTGCGGTGCGCTCACGCAGTTCGAGGCGCACGCCCCGGCGACGTGCCGCATCCCGCAGCCTGCCGTGCATGGCGCGGTTCGGCTCGACAGCGACCAGGGTCGCGCCGTCCGGAAGGTATCGGAGGTTCGCGCCGACCCCGGAGCCGAGCTCGACCACCTCGCCGGGCAGGTCGGCGAAGACGCGCGACTTGTGATCGCGGAGGCTGCGCTCCAGGTACGGCCCCATGACGTGGAAGAAGGACGCGTTGAAGCGGCCGCGACCCGCGTGCTGCTCGAAGGGGGTCGGGGTGGTGGTGTTCGTTTCGGTCATGCCTCCAGCGTGCGCGGCGCGATGGAGGCGGTCAGGCGTGGAACTACCTCAGTTCGCGCGCCGGTTCGCCGCGCTCAGTCCGCCGCACGGTCGTGAGCCGCGGCGTACCAGGCCGCGATCTGCGCCCTCGACCGGAAGCCGAGCCGCAACCGGATGCGCTCCACATGACCCTCCGCCGACCGCTCGTCGATTCCCAGTCGCTCGCCGATCTCGCGGTTCGTGCAGCCGGCGCTGACCAGGGCTGCGACCTCGGCCTGCCTGGCGGTCAACCGGCCGGCGCCCGTCCGGGATGCGCGCAGCCCGAGGAAGCGCCGCACCGTCGTCACGAGCGCGTGCCTGTCTCCCGCCCAGGGCAGGTGGGACCGCCCTGGCAGGACGACGAGCTGCGCCCCGGCGATGCCGTCCGCGAGCGCCGCCGCCTGCGCGACCGGGGCCGCCCTGTCGTGCTCCCTGTGCACGACCAGCGTTGGGGCGCGCACCCCGGCGAGCACGCCGGAGACGTCGAGCCGGTAGCTGAGCTCGAGGAGGGAGCGAGCGGTCGCCGCATCGGACGACGCCCGCTGGTACCGGCCGAACGCCGCCCGGGAGCCGGCCGGCGCATCCGGCGCGAAGATGTCGGTGAGCACATCGGAGCCGAGCCCCCAGTGCGACTCGACCAGGCCGAGCACGCCGTCGCGCACCTCGGGCGACGCGATGGCCGAGCCTGTCGCCCAGCCGCCGTAGAGCACCAGCCTCCGCACGGTCTCCGGATGCGCGGCAGCCCACGCCGCCGCGACCGGCGCGCCGAGCGAGACGCCCATCAGGTCGAACGGCTCCGGTCCGAGGGTCGCCGCGAGCGTCGCCAGCTGATCCAGTTCGCACTCCAGCGACGGCGGGCGATCTGTGGGTGCGGACAGCCCGCATCCCAGCCGGTCGTAGCGGACGAGCCTGCACCCCTCGGCGAGCCCTTCGTAGAGGGCTCGCTCCTCCGGCAGCTCCCAGCTCAGTTCGAGGTGGCTGAGCCAGCCGGAGACGTACAACAGCGGCCGCCCTGAGCCCACCGACGCGTACGCCACGGTGGCGCCGTCGGCCGTCGTCAGCTTTCCGATGCGCTGCTGCATGCGTTGCTGCATGGCACCATTGTGGTCCTCGTCACATTTCCCTCGCTCGCGCGGTCTTAAGGGTATGAAGATCACCGCGTGGCTTCCCCGCCCTTTGCACCACCGCGCCGTCCGGGACTTCCGCAGCGCGGCCGTCTCCGGCGATGCCGCGAGGCTGGAGTCGATGCTCGCCCCGGATGTCGCCGTGGTGGTCGACGGAGGCGACGACGAGCAGCCGGCACTGCGGATGGTGACCGGCACGTTCGACGCGGTCGCCCTGCTGCTGCACGGCCTCGGCCGGAAGCCGGGGCTGGACGTGGTCGAGCGCCAGGTCAACGGTCAGTCCGGTCTCCTGCTGATCGCGGACGGCGAGCCGACCGCGGCGATGACGATCGACTTCGCCGGCGCGCTCGTCAGCGTCGTCTGGATCCGGCTGCATCCGCTGGCGCTGCGGCACGGCCTCACCGTCTGAGCGCGCGGCCTCGTTCGTCCGCGTGCTCCCGCAGCGGCGCACCGTCGCCCGGGTTCACCAGCCTCCAGCGTTCGAACTCGTCGAGCTGCCGATGGATCTCGACGTACTCGCCGCCAGGCAGCCGCACGATGCGCCCGGTCTCGACGCCGTGCAGCAGGAGTCCGACGTCCTTCTTCTGCAGGCCGAGGCAGACTCTGCGCGTGATCGCGAACGCGGCGAGCGGCCCGAGCAGCACAGCGAGCTGGAACGTCAGGACGACCGTCTCGATGCCGACATGGAAGTGCGTAGCGATCAGGTCGGCGCTCGCTGCACCCCAGAGCACGCCGTAGAACACGATCCCGGCGACCCCGATGCCGGTGCGCGTCGGGGTGTTCCTCGGGCGGTCCAGGATGTGGTGCTCCCGCCTGTCCCCCGTGACCCGTTCCTCCACGAACGGGTAGAGCAGCACGGCGAGGAGATACCCGCCGATGACGCCGAGGGGCACCAGGATGGCCAACGTCCAGGTGCGGCCGAGCCAGACGAACTCCCAGCCGGGAGGTACGAGGCGCAGCGCCCCATCCAGAAAGCCGGTGTACCAGTCCGGCTGGCTGCCCGCAGACGCGTCGCCGGCCGACGACGGACCGTAGAGCCAGATCGGGCTCACGGTCACCGTCGCCGCGACCAGGAACAGCATCGCCGCGACGATCGAGAACAGCCCGCCGGCGCGGACGGCGGCGTTCGGCAGCACGGGCACGCCCACCACGTTCCGCTCGGTCGCGCCAGGCGCGGCGAACTGCGCCGGACGCTGCACGTAGCCGATCCGGATGCGCCACACCAGCAGCGCGATCAGGGCCGCCGGCACGATCAGCACGTGGATCGGGTACAGGTGCTCGATGATCTGTCCGGGGAACTCGCCACCGAACAGCAGTGTCGATGCCCACGTGCCGATCACGGGGATCCCGAGCACGATTCCCTCCACGATGCGCAGTCCGGTGCCGGAGAGCATGTCGTCCGGCAGCGCGTACCCGCTCCAGCCGCCGGCCAGGGAGACGATCAGGAGAAGGAACAGCAGCACCCAGCTCAGCCGCCGCGGCCGCCGGAACGCACCGGTGAAGAACGTGATCAGCAGCTGCAGGATGAGCGACGCCGGCAGCAGCAGTGCTGCCCAGTGGTGCACCTGCCGCATCAGCAGGCCGCCCGGAACCTCGAACGAGATGGCCAGGGTCGAGCGCATCGCCTTCGACATCGTCGCCCCGTCGAGCGGCGTGTATGCGCCCGAATAGACGACCTGCGTGCTCGATGGCGCGTAGAAGAACATCAGGAACACCCCGCTGAGGAACACCACGACCACGCAGGCGAGCGAGACGACGCCGAACAGGTTCGTCCAGTGCAGCGCGATGTGCCGCTGCCTGAGCTCCGCGGCGAGCGCCGTGAGCCGACGGCCGAACGCGGTCCTGGTCGCGATGGCCGACGCTGCACGGTCGGTCAGCGACCCTTTCGTCCTGGCGGAAGAACCGCCACCCACGCCGAGAATCCTTCGCACGACGACCTCCAGTCTCACTAGTAAGACCGCGGAGACGGCGCGAATGTGACAGTCAGACGGAAACGGACGCGACGCGCGCGAGCTTCTGGGGGTTCATCATCCAGAGCAGTCGGTCGATTCCGTCTGCGCTGGAGGAGACGGCCACCACGGCGAAGATCGCGCCGTCGCGGACCAGCGCGACCGCCGGCTCGCCGTTGGTCTCGACAGGACGAAGCGACACCCCGACCCAGAACGGGGCCGCGAACGCGCGGACGTACTTCGCCACGGTCTCTCTTCCCCGCACGGGGATGCGGGATGCGCGCACGATCCCGCCGCCGTCCGCATAGCTGACGACGTCGGCGGCGAACATGCTCTCGAGCTCCGTGAGGTCGCCGGTCTGCGCCGCCGCCAGGAACGTGTCGAGCAGGCGCCGCTGCTCGGCGGGGTCGACGGGCTTCGCCTGCCGTTCCGCCGCGAGGTGCTTGCGGGCCCGGCTGACCAGCTGGCGCGTGTTCGCCTCGCTGGTCTGGATGATCTCCGCGATCTGCGAGAACGGGTAGTCGAACGCCTCGCGCAGCACATACGCCGCGCGCTCCGTGGGCGGCAGCTTCTCCATCAGCAGCATGACAGCGAAGCCGAGCGCCTCGTCGCGTTCCGCGCCCAGGGTCGGGTCCGCGCTGGTGTCGACCGGTTCCGGCAGCCACGGGCCGATGTACGTCTCGCGCCTGGCGCGGGCCGACTGGGCGACGTTGATGGCGAGCCGCGTGGTCGTGGTGGCGAGGAAGGCGCGCGGGTCGTCGACGGTGGAGCGGTCGTACCTCTGCCAGCGCAGCCACGCCTCCTGCACCACGTCCTCGGCGTCCGATGCGCTGCCGAGCACGCGATACGCGATCCCGAACAGCCGGGGCCGCACCTGGAGGAACGTGCCGGCCGCCTCGTCGAGTTCGGCGCCTGCGGTCGGCTCGTCGCGCATCCACCGATGGTACTCCCGCCCGGCGACCGGCCGGGCGGGAGCGGGGTGCACCTGGATGGTCGGCGCACTCATGACGACAGGCGTCCTCCGGCCGTCAGAGCGCTCCGGATGCGCGCAGCCAGTCCTCGAACCTGGTCGGCGCGATCCGGAGCGCGGTGATCGCCTGGTCGTTCCCCGGCACCAGCGAGGTGTCGGTCACCGTGCCGCCGAAGTAGCCTGCGGCCTCGTCCGCGACGACGGTGCGGGTATCGCCGCGCGCTTCGAGCACGCGCCGGCCGAGGTCGGCCAGGCGGAGCTTCTCAGGACCAGCCAGCTCGATGACGTCGTTCGTCGGCGCCTGCGTTGCGATGTCGGCGAGCGCCGCGGACACGTCCCCAGCGGCGATGGGCTGCATGAGCACAGGGGACAGCCGGATGGTGTCGCCGTCTGCTGCGCCCTCCGCCAGCCGTGGGATGAACTCGAAGAACTGCGTTGCCCGCACGATCGTGAACGGCAGACCGCTCTCCCTGACGAGCTGCTCCTGCGCGACCTTGGCGCGCATGTAGCCGATGTCGTGCATCCGGTCGGCGCCGACGATCGACAGCACGATGTGATGCCCGACGCCCGCCTCCTTCTGCGCTTCGACCAGGTTGGCGGTCGAGCGCTGGAAGAAGTCGAGCACGGCCGCGTCCTCGAACGACGGCGAGTTGGGGATGTCGAGCACGACGTCCGCGCCGGCCAGCGCATCCGCGAGCCCCTCTCCCGTGACGCTGTTCACTCCTGTCGACGGCGACGCCGCGACGACGTCGTGCCCTGCCTGACGCAGCAGCTCGACGAGCGGCGTTCCGATCTGTCCTGTGCCGCCGATGACCACGATCTTCATGACTATCCTTTCGCTGGATGGTTTCAGAAGCTCAGACCGGGCAACCAGGACGTTTGTGACAGCGGCCGCATCGGGACGAGTCCGGTCACCGTCCGGTCACGTCACCGGACGCCTCCGAGACTCGACTCCCAGGTCACTCGGCGGCGTGCCCGGGGTCCTTCGCGCGCTTCTCGCTCTTCCGCTGCTCCGCATCCGCCTTCATCAGCTGGCGGGTCTCGCCCAGATCTCCGATGGCCGCCCGCCAGATGCGGGCGCGCGGATCGGCGTCGACGAGCACGGCGCGGCCGAGCAGGGTGAGCGGGATGGCGAGGATCGCCCCGATCGGCCCGAGGACCACCGCCCAGAAGAGCACGGAGAAGAAGGTCAGCGTCTGACTCAGCGCGACCGCGTTTCCGACGACCTTCGGCTGCACGACCGACTGGACGACGGCGTTGATGACCCCGTAGATGACGATGATCGCGATCACCGTTCCCCATCCGCCGGTGAGGTAGCCGAACAGCAGCGGCGGCACGATGGCGATGAAGTAGCCGACGTTCGGGATGTAACTGCACAGGAAGGCGAGGATCGCCCAGAGCAGGGCGGCAGGCACTCCCAGCAGCCAGAGCGCGATGCCGTTGATCACGCCCTGCACGATGCCGAGCACCGTCGTCACCACCATGTAGCGGCGGACGTTCCGCGCGAACGCCGACAGTGCGTACACGAGGTTGGGCTTCGTGGGCTGGAGCTGACGGAGCAGGGTCGGCGCGTATGCGGCGTCGGCCGGCATCAGGATGAGCATGGTCAGCACGACCACCCCGAACGACACGAGGCCGAACGCTCCGCCGAGCAGCCCGGTGAAGAAGTCGAGGAAGTGGGCGGGGTCGAACCCGGCCGTCACCGCCTTCACCTCGTCCGGCCCGATCCCGATGCTCTGCAGCCAGGCGCCGATCTGGGCGCCGAACTCCGCGAGCTGGGCCTGATACGCGGGCAGCATCCCGATGAAGTCGGCGAGGGCCAGGAGCAACAGGCCCGCGAAAGCGGCGAGCAACGCGAACGTGGTCAGCGCGACCGCCCCCGTCGCGACGCCGGCGGGGGTACCGTGCCTGGTCAGCCACACCCGCACGGGCTGCGCGCAGATCACGAGCACGAGCGCGAGCAGCGTCGGGGCGAGGATGCTGCCGATCGCGTGCATCCCGACGGCGATCACCACCGCGCAGGCCAGGCCGAGCAGGATGCGAACTCCGCGTCCAGATGGGTTGTCCTGCTGATCGGCGTCGGCGTCGGCGGGCGGGGCTGCTTCCGGGGCGCGCGGACGCCGGTGGAACGGCCACCACGCGCGACGTTCGCTCATCTGACTCTCCCTCCCGGCATCGACGGTGAAGAAAGCTGCGTGCTTGGAGGCTATTGCGGTGCTGCCCGGGTGTCTAGGAGCGGACGGCCACGCCCGTTAGTAGCTGAGCAGTTCGGAGAGGCCCTTCTGCAGTTGCAGCACCGCGATCACCAGCAGAAGCGCAGCGTTGAGCACGTGCGTATTCCCCGCGACCCAGGTGCGGACGCGGGCGAGCAGCGGCTCGACCGCCTTCCCCCGCACGAGCACGAGCACGGCGGGCACGATGATCGGCAGCGCCCCGACGACCCCGAAGATCACCAGGGTCCATATCGACTCCGGCGCCGTCAGCGCCAGCCGGACGTCGAGCCCGGCGATGACCGCGCACGAGGCGTCGACCGGGTTCAGGACGAACAGCCCGAGGCCGAGGACGAACGCGCGAGGGACCGTGAAGTTCTCGACCGTGCGCAGCCAGCCGGGCAGCTGCGGGGCGGCCCTGGTCACATCGGCCGGGGTGCGTGCCGCCGCCATCGCCACGATGTGCGCCTTGCCTCTGCGGTACACCCAGATCGCGCTGACCAGGAGGATGACCGCGAGCAGGATGCGCACGACGGGAACCCAGACCGGCGGCACCGACTTCTCGTGGACTTCGAGCGCACCGAACACCAGGTAGCTGATCGCGAGCACGACGCCGATGCCCACCGCCCAGCCCAGCGCGAACATGACGCCGTTGATCCGCGCGCGACGCGAGACGAGGATCGCGATGAGGGCCATGATCGCGAGTGGACTGAGCAGGATCCCGAAGCCGAGCGGCACGAGGGAGAGCAGGAGCTGGCCCATGTCACAGCTCCCCTGGCGGGGTCAGCGGCGTGTCCGGCAGCGCGGACGTGATCACGACCCGTCTGTCCGCGAACGCCGCCGCGAGGGCGTCGATGACCGCCGACCGCACCTGCGGCCCGTGCGACGGATGGTGCCAGAACCGTACGGCGTACACCGTCCTGGTCGGCTCGACGGCGGTGGTGAGCACCTGCACGGCCTCGCGGTGGTGCACGCCGTCCGTGTCGTGGCAGACCGACCGGATGCGCTGCGCCGTCTCGTCGTCGACGCTCTCGTTCCCGTCCGCGTTGGCGATCCTGACCTGCAGTTCGCTGCGCTGCTCCCCGGTCTCCGACTCGTTGACGAACGGGCCACTGAGCACCACGCTGTTCGGGATGTGCACGGTCCTGCCGTCGAGGGTGCGCACGGTCACCGACCGCCCGTTCAGTTCGTGGACGGTGCCGGTGTAGCCCTGGATCGTCACCCTGTCCCCGACGACGAACGGTCGGCGCGTCTGCAGGATGACCCCGGCGGCGAAGTTCTCCGACACGCCTCGCAGCGCGAGGACGGCGATCACGGCGACGATGATCGCCAGCGCGATCACCGGTTGGATGGGCGCGCCGAGGAACGCGATCGCCACTCCGACACCGAGCAGGATGATCACGAGCCTGACCGAGCGGGCGATCCTGGCCCGCACATCGTCCGTGACGCCAGGCAGCTTCCGCAGCAGGACCGTTGCACCGCGTTTGGCGACGATGCCGAGCACGACCCCTGCGACGACGGCGAGCAGCGCGAAGACGATGTCCCAGGTGTCCAGGCCGGAGAGGAAACCCGCCGCATCCGCCCCGCTCGGTGCCGCCGTCATGGACACGAACCTAGCTCGCGTCCGCAGCGAGCGTCTAGTGTCCTCGAAAACCCCCACTAGAGGAGATAGAACGAGCCCTCTACCATTCAATCAAGCGCAGTAGCAGAACCCCCGAACCGATCGGACGGA
>Ga0153994_1000305_pt1 | contig 14540 bp, 12 predicted proteins | sample TSNC078MetaG_FD_104735 | JGI IMG/M metagenome (GOLD analysis project Ga0153994, IMG submission 104735) | Attine ant fungus gardens microbial communities from North Carolina, USA - TSNC078 MetaG | ecosystem: Host-associated > Fungi > Mycelium > Unclassified | place: USA: North Carolina, Lumber...
CCCGCAGAGCAGCAGCCCGCAGTGCAGCAGCCCGCAGTGCAGCAGCCCGCAGTGCAGCAGCCCGCAGTGCAGCAGCCCGCAGTGCAGCAGCCCGCAGTGCAGCAGCCCGCAGAGCAGCAGCCCACCACGGCCCTGCCGGTCACCAATGCCCAGGACACGTTCGAACTCTTCCTCAATCCGCAGGGTGCGGATGCGCAGGAGCCGGCGTCCGTCGCTCCGGCGAGCGAGGAGCCAGAGGATGCGGAGCCGGTCCAGGGCTTCAGCTGGAACCTCACCCCTGGAGTCGGCAGCGATCCGCTCGTGGACGAACCGGCCGAGCCGGCGTCCGGAACGGTCTGGCACCTCGACGGTCCGGCTGCGGACGCCGTCGACGACGCCGCGCCCTCCAGCGAACCGGACGTCCCTGCGCCGCCGGCCTCCCCGGTCGCCCCCTCTGTTCCCCCTGTGATCCCGGTCCCGTCGTTCGACTCGTACGAATCCACCGCGTCGCGCGCGGACGATCCGGAGCCCACGGCGGAGCCCGAGCGCGCGGCGGAGCCCGAGCGCGCGGCCGTCCCGGCGCCGACGACCGCGCCGGCGGTCGAGTCTGCTCCGGCCGTGGAGCCGCCCGTCGTCGAGCCGACTCCCGTCGAGCCGTCCAGCGCCGAGCCCACGTCCTTCGCGGAGCCCGCACACCGCGAACCGACCCCGCCGGACACGACCACGTTCGAGCCCCCGAGCTTCTTCGAGGCGCTGCGCCTGCCGGAGCCCCCCGTCTGGAACATCGACACGGAGCCAGCGGCAGACGCGGCTCCTGCAGGCACCGAGCCCCCAACAGAGCCGGGCCAGGCAGCGCCCCCGCTCTTCACTCCGCCCGCGGCGGAGACTGTCGACCCTGAGCCGCACGCCCAGGAGCCACAAGACCAGGAGCCGCACGCCCAGGAGCCGGGCGCCCAGGAGGACGGGGCAGAGGCTCCGGACGAACGGGCCCCGGAAACCGAGGAGAGTCACGGTCTCGCCGCTCTGCTCGGTTTCTTCGACGAGGACGACACCGAGGAGCCGGCATCCACCAGCCGTTCGGTGATCGGCGACACGACCGGCATCATCCCCATTCCGCCTGGCGCTCTCACGCCCCCTGTGGTCTCGGCGTCCCCGGCGCCCCCGGTGGTTCCGGCGTCCCCGGCGCCCCCTGTGGTTCCGGCGTACCCGGCACCCCCAGCGGTTCCGGCGTCGCCCGTGCTTCCCCCTCCGGACGCGTCCGCGCTGTTCGAGCCGGGGATCGCGTCCGGGCCGAGCTCAGCCGACGTCCCGACAGCCAAGCTCGACACCGCCGAGATCGCGGCGCTGCTCCGTGCCAGGCCGGGCGACCCTGAGCCTGTCTCCTTCGGCGCTCGGGAAGAACCGGCGGAGTCCACCGAGTCCACCGGGTCCTCAGAGTCTTCCGAGTCCACCGGCGCGACCCCGGCGATTCCCCCGGCAGCGACCGTTCCGCCGATCGAGGAGGCGACCTTCCTGCTCGGCGCTCTGCCGTCGCCGGCGACGCAGCCGCTCGACGCCGAGAGCATCGGCGAGGCCAGCGAGCCGACCGCCGCCGCCGCCGAGCAGCCGGCCGCCGAGCAGCCGGCCGCCGAGCAGCCGGCCGCCGAGTCGAACGACACGAGTGAGCCGCCGACGGCCGCGACCATCCTCTTCCCGGAGCTCGCATCGCCCGCCACCGCGGAGACCATCGCGCTGGTTCCCCCTGTCGCGCCCGCCGCGCCCCCATCCACCCCTGCACCCCAGTCCGCGACGCCGACCGGCAGCCACGCTGCGACAGCCCCTGTGACTCCCGCCCCCGCCCCCGCCCCGGCCACCGGATCAAGCGGCGCGGGCGCGGGAACCGGCGGCGGCGCCCCGTCCGGCCCCGGCGCCGGAGGGTCGCGCCGCACGAACCGCATCCTGTTCTGGGTGGCCGGCGGGCTCGCGGTCGTACTCGTCCTGATCGGTCTCTTCGCTCTCGGCACCCGTGTGCCGGACATGTTCGGAGCCGCGAAGCCGTCCGCCGCGCCGTCCGCGAGCACCGCACCGCCGAGCGCCACCCCAACACCGACACCGACGCCGACCATCCAGGCCAAGCCGGCCGGCCCTGTCGCCGCGGGCACCCACCCGTGGAACACGCTGGGCGGCGGGGAGTGCATCCAGCCGTTCACGTCACCGTGGGCCGAGACGTTCGCCGTGGTCGACTGCGCGTCACCGCACACGGCGCAGCTGGCGTACACCAACCTGTTCTCGACCGATATCGCTGCGCCATACCCTGGCGCGGATGCGCTCGCGGCGCAGATCAACGCCGTGTGCACGCAGCCGGGGATCATCGACTTGGCCGCGGCAGCCGCATACCCCGACCTGCAGCTGCAGGGCACCTTCCCCGCCACCGAGCAGCAGTGGAAGGACGGGCAGCGCTCGTTCTACTGCTTCGTCAGCCGCTCCGGCGGCCAACCGCTGACCTCGAGCGTGGCGGGACCTGGCCCAGCGGCCTAGGTAGGCGGGCAGGCTCCGGCAGCGGGCGTCGTCAGGACGTATCGCGGCCTACAGGTCCGTCTCGTGCGGTTCCGCCGCGACCAGTTCGCTCACGCCGTTCAGGATCTCGTCCGGACGGAACGGGTAGCGGTCGATCTCGCTCTGGTCGCTGATGCCGGTGAGCACCAGGATCGTGTGCAGCCCGGCCTCGATGCCCGCGACGATGTCGGTGTCCATCCGGTCGCCGATCATCGCGGTGTTCTCGGAGTGCGCTCCGATGCGGTTCATCGCGGAGCGGAACATCATCGGGTTGGGCTTGCCGACCACGTACGGCTCCATGCCGGTGGCCTTGGTGATCATGGCGGTCACGGCGCCCGTCGCCGGCAGCGGGCCGTCAGCGCTCGGTCCCGTCGCATCCGGGTTGGTGGCGATGAAGCGCGCGCCCTTGCCAATGAGGCGGATGGCCTTGGTGATGGCGTCGAAGGAGTACGAGCGCGTCTCTCCGACCACCACGTAGTCGGGGTTGGTGTCGGTCATGATGAAGCCGGCCTCGTGCAGCGCGGTCGTGATGCCGGCCTCGCCGATGACGTACGCGCTGCCGCCGGGGATCTGCGACTTGAGGAAGTCGGCGGTGGCGAGCGCAGAGGTCCAGATGGACTCCTCCGGCACGTCGAGTCCGGATGCCCGCAGGCGGGCCGCGAGGTCACGCGGCGTGAAGATGGAGTTGTTGGTGAGCACGAGGAAGGGGGTGCCGTCGTCCCGCCACTGCTGGATGAGGGCGGACGCCCCAGGAAGAGCATGGTTCTCGTGCACGAGCACGCCGTCCATGTCGGTGAGCCAGCATTCGATCTCGTCGCGTCGCGCCACGCAATCCCCTTTCGACAGGCCCAGCTTATTCGCCCCACTCGACCCCCACGATCGAGCTCGGGGTTTTTCAGCCCGAATCGAGGATTTGCCGCGAAGAACTCAGGACTCGACGGCGGGATACGCTCGGGGGGTGGCGGAGAGCGAAACGGGCGCGGCGGGAACGGCGGAGTGGACGACGAACGGCGTCGGGCCGTGGCAGGGCGAGTGGCCGGAGGACGAGCGCTACGACCGTGAGCTGCTGCAGCACGGCGACACCCGCAACGTGATCGACCGCTACCGCTACTGGACCATGACCGCGATCGTCGCCGACCTCGACGAGCACAGGCACCCGTTCCACGTCGCCATCGAGAACTGGCAGCACGACATGAACATCGGGTCGATCGTGCGCAGCGCCAACGCGTTCGCCGCCGACACGGTGCACATCATCGGCCGCCGCCGCTGGAACAAGCGCGGCGCGATGGTCACCGACCGTTACCAGCACGTCTCGCACCACGACGACGTCGCCGGGTTCGTCGCCTGGGCGCGGGAGGCCGGACTGTCGATCATCGCGATCGACAACGTCCCAGGGTCCGTCATCATCGAGACCTTCGCGTTCCCGCGCGAGTGCGTGCTGCTGTTCGGGCAGGAGGGACCAGGGCTGTCGGACGAGGCGATCGCCGCCGCGGATGCGGTGGTCGAGATCTCGCAGTTCGGTTCGACCAGGTCGATCAACGCGTCGGCGGCAGCGGCGGTCGCGATGCACGCCTGGGTGCTGCAGCACGTGTCGTTCGCGAGCTGAGCAGGCCGCGCCGCGCGTCCAGGGCAACGCTCAGCGGTTCTCCCGCCGCCACACGATCTTGAGTCCCGACCAGTCCGCATCCACCGCGGCGACCTTCACGTCCACCAGGCCGCGGTCGAGCGCTGCGTCGCGGATCAGGTTCTCGTCGAGGTCGCTCACGTGCCCGGCCGCCTTGCGCGGCCAGGCCGCCCACAGCATCCCGTCCGGCCGGATGCGCGCGCCGAGCCCGTCGAGTTCTGCGAGGTAGTCTGCGGCGCTGCGGTAGAAGGCGAGCACCAGCCCGGCCGACCCCGTCTCGTCCGGTGCGAGCCAGTCGATCCCCGCCGGTCCGCCGTCGAGCGGGATGCTCCAGCCCTCGTCGGCGTGCAGCACCTGGGCGCGCATCCCCGGTTTGAGGCCGAGCTTCTTCCAGAGCGGAGTGCCGGAGTATCCGGCCGCGGCTGTCACGCGCGTCCCGTCCATCCCGATGCGTCCGCGATGCGCCGGATGTCGGCAGGGGAGAGGTCGTAGACCGTCCGCCCGTCGTCCGGCGCCGGCGCGGAGACGACGTGGGCGCGCACCGGTCCGGCCACGGGCACCTGCACGACGGCGAATCCGGAGCCTCGCACGGCGCGTTCCCGCTCCGGCGTCCAGAGCACGTCGGTGGTGTTGGCGACGGCGGGAGCGACCACGACGGGGATGCGCCGCGGCCCGGCCTCGGTGACCAGCGCGTGGTGGTAGTGCCCGGCGAGCACCAGCCGAACGTCGGCGGCCGTGCAGAGGTCGATGAGCGCGTCGGGGTCGACCAATCGGAGCGTCTCGAACAGCCCGGTGGTCGGCGGCACGGGCGGGTGATGCAGCACCAGGATCGTCCCGCGCGCTGACGGCTCCGCCAGCACGCTGCGCAGGCGTTCGAGCTGTGCGGCGTCGACGCGTCCGTAGCCCGCGCCAGGCACCACGGAGTCGACGGTCACGATGCGGAAGCCGTCCACCTCGGTGACGGTCTCGCGGGCGCCGAGCACCTGCTCGAAGCCTGCGGCGATGTCGTGGTTGCCCATCGCGTAGACGACGCGCGCATCCCGTTCGGACGCCCACGGCTCCAGCCGGTCGGCCAGCAGCCGGTAAGACTCCTGGCTGCCGTCGTCCGACAGGTCGCCAGACGCGACGACCAGGTCGATCGACTCGAGCGTCGCCGCCCGCGCCAGCACCCTGTCGAGCGCAGCGAGCGTGTCGACCAGCCCGTAGTGCAGGCGGCCGTCGCCGTACAGGTGGGTGTCCGACAGGTGCAGGATGCGGAGGGTGTCGCTCACGCGGACACCCTACCGCCCGGCACCGTCACCGGATCAGGCAGCACCGTCACCGGATCATGCGGCCGCCGTCACCCGATCAGGCTCGGCCGCAGGTCGCGGAGCGTGCGGAAGTGCGTCATCCTCGTGACGCCGATCGCCGAGACCAGCAGCGCGATCAGCAGCCACAGCCCGAGCACGCCTGCGTCCGCCCAGGCGGTCGCCGGATTGCCTCCGTACATCAGCTGCCGGATGCCGTCGACGGCATACGACATCGGCAAGACGTGGTGCAGCGCAGCCAGCGGGCCAGGCAACGTCTGCCACGGGAACGTGCCTCCCGCTGTCACGAGTTGCAGCACCATCAGCACGAGGCCGAGGAACTGACCGACGCTGCCCAGCCACACGTTCAACGCCAGGATGATCGCCGCGAACGTGAGAGACGCCAGGGCCATCAGCCCGTACATCCCGAGCGGGTTGTCGATCCGGAACCCGAGCGCCCCTGAGACGATCGCGAACAGTCCGACCATCTGGATGGCGCCGAGCAGACCGGGGGTGAGCCAGCCGGCGAGGGTGATCTTCACCGGCGAGTGCAGCGCCGTGATGGCACGGCGGGAGACGGGCTTGACGATCAGGAAGAGGGCGTAGATGCCGATCCAGCCCGCCAGCGCCACGAAGAACGGCGCGAGGCCGGCTCCGTATGTCCCCGCCGAGGTGATCGAGTCGTTCTTGAGGTTCACAGGGTCGGCGATCGTTGTGGCCTGCTTCTTCTGCAGCGACGGCGAGTTGTCCGGGATCTGGTCGACCCCGCTCGTCAGTCCGTCGCGCAGCGTGGCCGTGCCGTCGTGCAGGGTGGTGAGGCCGTCCCGCAACTGGGATGCGCCCGTCGCCGCCTGCTTGCTGCCATCGGCGAGCTGCGCGGCGCCACCGGCCGCCTGCGTCGAGCCCGAGGCCACCTGGGATGCTCCGGAGGCGACCTGGTCGGCGCCCGCGGCGAGCTGGTTGACCTGACCGACGAGGGTCTGCACCTGGGCGTTGCCGTCCTGCACCTTCGCGTCGATCTTCCCGAGCGCCGCCGACACCTGGTCGAGCTGCTCCTGCGTCGCTCCTGCCTGCTGCAACTGCGCCAGAAGCTGCTGGCCGACAGCTGGCGCGTCCGCGGCGAGCTGGGCCGCGGCGCTTCCCGCCTGGCTGGCCTTCGCGGCGAGCTGGTCGTTTCCCGCTGCGACCTGTGCAGCGCCGTCGCTCACCTGTCCCGCGCCAGAGGAGAGCTGGGCGAGCGCATCCGACAACTGCTGCGAACCGGTCGCCAGCTGGCTGGTGCCGTCGGCGAGAGTGGATGCGCCTGCGCGCGCGGTCTCGCTGCCGTCGACGAGCTTGTTCGCACCGTCCACGGCCGACACGAGGTTGGAGCGGATGTCGGCGAGCCCGAGCAGGAACTGCTCTGCGGCCTGCTGGTTGACCTTCTTGACGATGGAGGTGCGGATCTTCTCCGCGGCCTGCGTTCCGATGGTGGACGCCAGGTAGCTGTTGGTGTCGTTGGTCGTGAGGGTCACCGTCGCGCGGTGCGGAGACGACGTGGATGCGGAGGCCAGGGCTTCGGAGAAGTCGGCGGGGAAGGTGATGGAGAAGTCGTACTTCGAGTCGTCCACCCCGCTCGCGGCGGAGCCGGACTCCACGCGGTGCCAGTCGAAGGAGCCGTCTCTGATGAGCTCGTCCGCCACCTCGTCGCCGTAGTTGACCGTCTTGCCGTCGACCGTCGTGCCGCTGTCGTCGACCACGATCGCCGCCGGGATCTTGTTGAGGTTCGCATACGGATTCTGGTTGGCCCACAGGTAGAGCCCGCCGTAGAGCACCGGCACGCACATCAGGGCGATGAGCGCCACGATCGACATCGGGCTGGCGGTGAGACGGCGGAACTCCGCCGCGATCATCTGGGGGATCTTCATTCGGCTTCCTCTGCGCGCGTGGCGCTGTCTGCACGTTCTGGGGTGTCCGCGCGGTCTGCACGGTCTGCGGTGGCCGCGCGGTCTGCGCGCTGTGCGAGTGCTGGGGCGACGATGAGGTCTGGCAGCTCGTCGGTGTCGTCGCGCCCCGGGTCTTCGTCGAAGGTGCCGTTCGCGGCGGTCTCACCGAGGCGGGTGATCATCGTGGAGGCGGCGATGGCGGCCGCAGAGGCGTCCCCGGCCACGACCAGCACCGCGATGTCCCTGGCGGCGAGCCCGCGGGCGAGCTCCCACCACTCGTTCGGGTCTCCACCGTGCCTGTCCGGTGAGGTGATGACGAGACCGTCGACGCCCTTCCGCATGAGCGCGAGCTCTGCGAGCAGCTTGATTCGCACGGTCGGCGGCACGTTCCCGATGGCGAACCGCGCCCACTCGGAAGCGCCCAGCTCACCCAGCCGCCTGTTGACGGCGATGGGATTGGAGGCGCGCCCGGCGAACATGAGCTCCTCCGCCACGATCCCGGCCACGGTCACGTCCGCAGCAGGCTCGCAGACGTCCGGTGCGTCGATGAGGGCGATGCGCTTGCGCATGGCCGAGTAGTCCGTGGCGCCGTCGATGGTGACGGTTCCGGCGTCCGGGCGCATCCGGCCGGACGCGATCAGGCCGAGCACGGACGGACGCTGCTCAGTCTCCGCCCTGGCGAGCGTCACCTCGCCGGTCTGGAACGACACGGTGGCGGGCGGAAGGGCGGCGTTGTGCGCGCCTTTGGCGACTCTGTCGAGGACGATCTTCATGCTGCGACCTCCTGGAAGGCGAGTTCGGGGGTTTCGGCGATGAGCGCATCCGCTTCTCGCCAGCCGAGTCCTGCTGCGCTCAGTCCGGCGAGCATCACGAGCCGGTGGCCGGCCTCGTTGGTGAGCTTGGCGCTTGTGGCCTCGTCGAGCACGGCGACGGCGGCGTTCTCGATGAGTCTGGTGACGGTGTCCAGGTCGAGGTCGGTGCGGATGCGCCCTGCTGCCATGCCGCGCTGCACGGTGTCGCGCAGCCGCTCGCGGGCCGGGTCGAGGGCGGCGCCGACGAGTTCCCGGTGCGGGCCACGCACGGCCAGGGCTGCGCTGACGCGCACGTGCTCGACCTCGGCCCAGAGGGTGGCACCGAACAGAGCGATCTCGACCAGCGCATCCGGATGGGAGACAGGGTCGAGCAGGGCGGCGAGCCTGGCCGCGCCGCGGGTGAAGACGTCGATGAGGAGGTCGTCCCTGGTGGCGAAGTGGCCGTAGATGGCGCGGCGGCTGAGGCCGGCCCTGGCGGCGATGGTCTCGAGGGAGGCGTCGATGTCCTCGTTGAGCGCCGTTGCGGCCGCCGCGATGATCGCCTCCCTGTTCGCTGCTGCGTCGCGCCGGGGGGCGCGGGTGGTGGAGGTGGGCATGCAATCGATCATACTCTTCTTGCACAGCGGTGTGCAAGATAATGGCTTGATAGGATCGAGTGCGACGGTCGACCCGAAGGACGCCGGCGCGCTCATCCCATCGAGAGGACCGAAAAGTGCCCGCGATCGTGATCATCGGCGCCCAGTGGGGCGACGAAGGCAAAGGCAAAGCGACCGACCTCCTCGGCAGCCGCATCGACTACGTCGTCAAGTTCAACGGAGGCAACAACGCCGGCCACACGGTGGTCGTCGGCAGCGAGAAGTACGCGCTGCACCTGCTTCCGTCCGGCATCCTGACCGAGGGCGTCACGCCCGTCATCTCCAACGGCGTCGTCGTCGACATCGAGGTGCTGTTCGAGGAGCTGGACGGGCTGATCGCCCGCGGCGTCGACGTGTCCCGCCTCAAGGTGAGCTCCAACGCGCACGTCATCACCTCGTACCACCGCACCATCGACAAGGTCACGGAGCGCTTCCTCGGCAAGCGCCAGATCGGCACCACCGGCCGCGGCATCGGCCCGACATACGCCGACAAGATCAACAGGGTGGGCATCCGCATCCAGGACCTGTTCGACGAGAACATCCTGCGCCAGAAGGTCGAGGGAGCCCTCGACCAGAAGAACCACCTGCTGGTCAAGGTCTACAACCGCCGCGCCATCAGCGTCGACGAGGTCGTCGAGCAGCTGCTGAGCTACGCGGAGCGCCTCCGGCCGATGGTCGTCGACAGCTCGCTGCTCCTGCACCAGGCGCTCGAGGCAGGCAAGTACGTCCTGTTCGAGGGCGGTCAGGCCACGATGCTGGATGTGGACCACGGCACGTACCCGTTCGTCACCTCCTCCAACTCCACCGCGGGCGGGGCGGCGACCGGCTCCGGCATCGGCCCGAACCGCATCGACCGCGTCATCGCGATCGTCAAGGCGTACACGACCCGTGTCGGCGCCGGCCCGTTCCCGACCGAGCTGTTCGACGAGTGGGGAGAGTTCCTGCGCGAGCGCGGCTTCGAGTTCGGCACCACCACGGGTCGCCCGCGCCGCACCGGCTGGTACGACGCGCCTGTCGCCCGCTACACGGCGCGCATCAACGGCGTCACCGACTTCGTGCTCACCAAGCTGGACACGCTCACCGGCATCGAGCGCATCCCCGTCTGCGTCGCGTACGACGTGGACGGCGTGCGTCACGACGAGGTTCCCGCGTCGCAGAGCGACTTCCACCACGCCGCCCCGATCTACGAGGATTTCCCCGGCTGGACCGAGGACATCAGCGGTGCGCGCACCTTTGACGACCTGCCGAAGAACGCGCAGGACTACGTGATCGCGCTGGAGAAGCTATCCGGCGCCCGCATCTCCGCGATCGGCGTCGGCCCGGCGCGCGACGAGATCGTGGTGCGCCACGACCTCGTGGACTGAGGTTCGTCGCGCCGCGTCGCGCCGTCGTTCCTGCCGAACCGCGTTCAGCGGGCGCTGAGCGCGTGCAGCAGCGGGAGCAGTGCGTCCGGTGCTGCGGCGGCTGCGGGGGTGAAGAAGGCGGTGTCCGCGGACTCGACCGCCTCGATCGCGGCCGCCGCCAGCTCACGCCCGGCCTCGGTCGCGTGCAGCACCTTCGCACGGGTGTCCGCAGGGTCCTGCTCGCGTTCGAGGAGGCCCTTGGCTAGGAGCCGGCGCACCACCTCCGAGGTCATGCGCGCATCCGACCCGGTGAACTCGGACAGCCGCGCCTGGTTGGGTCGCTCGCCTGCGCCGTTCAGCCACCAGGTGGATGCGAGGATCACGAACTGCGCGTGCGTCAGGTCGAGCGGGGTGAGCGCCTCCGCCATCGCCCGCTGCCAGCGCAGCGTGGCGTGCCAGAGCAGAAAGCCGGGGCTGGCGGTCGGACCCTCTGGGAATTTGGTCATGCTCTCAGTGTGGCCTGCGCGAAGAGGGCGGCCATCGACTCGGGGAAGTCGTCGCTGATCTGAGGGCCGAGCTCCGGGCCGACCTCGTCGGCGGCAGGGCCGGTGATGTCGAGGCGGTGGGTGACGCTGGTGCCGGTCGCCGTGTCGGTCAGGGTGTGCCGGAAGGTGAGCGTGACGTCGCCGTAGACGGTGCGGTCGGCGTACGTGACGCCGTCGACGAGGTCGACGATGGTCGAGCGGAACGGATCTTGCCCGACAGGGGTGATCGTGAGTTCGGTCCCGACGGCGAACGGGCCGTCGAGCTCGAAGGTGTCTGCGCCGTCGTAGGTGAGGTCCCCGGTGTGCAGGTCTCGCAGCGCCGCCCAGACGGCGTCGCGGGAGAGCGTGGTCTCTGCGGTGCGTTCTGTGCTCCACATGATCGTGCCTTTCTGTCTAGGAGTAGATGATCTATGCATAGAGAATAAGACGCGAAGATGCGTTGCGCAAGACCTCCAGCGAACTTCCTGGTCCTGTCGTGCTCCCGACCTCCATCGCGAGGATGACGCCCAACAGCCCAGGATGAGGCCCCCGGCCGATGTGCGCCCGCCCCGTGGCGAAGACGATGGATGCATGACCTCAGATCCCACCGTCCAGCACCCGGCCCTCGCGGCCATCGGCCTCACCAAGGCGTACAGCGCCGCCGTCGCGCTCGCCGGTGTCGACTTCCGGCTGAACGTCGGCGACTCCGTGGCGATCATGGGCGCATCCGGCTCAGGAAAGACCACTCTGCTGCACGTCCTCGCCGGAATCGTGAAGCCGGACACCGGCAGCGTCACCCTCGCGACACCGCACGGACCGCTCGAGGTCACGGCGCTCGGCGAGAAGGAGCGCTCCCGACTGCGACGCGAGGCGTTCGGGTTCGTGTTCCAGCAGGGCTTCTTGCTGCCGGAGCTGACCGTGATCGAGAACGTCGCGCTCCCGCTCATGCTCGGAGGCGCTGCGCGAGCTGCGGCCGAGCAGAACGCCGCAGGCTGGCTCGCCGCGCTCGGCCTCGCCGGCTACGAGACCCGGCGCATCGGCCAGCTCTCCGGCGGCCAGGCTCAGCGGGTCGCGATCGCTCGCGCTCAGGTGACGGGCGCATCCATCGTCTTCGCCGACGAGCCGACCGGCGCGCTCGACTCGCACACCTCCGTCGAGGTGATGGATGCGCTGATCGGCTCGACCACCGGACGCGGCCGCTCGCTCGTGGTCGTCACCCACGACGAGGAGGTCGCCGCCCGCTGCTCGCGCGTGCTCCGCCTCGCGGACGGCCGCATCGTGGACGAGGCGGTCACCCGATGAACACCCTCAGACTCGCCTGGCTGCTCGGCCGCCGCTCCGCAGCCGACCGCGGGACCATCGTGCTGCCCGTCGTCGCCTTCGCCGTCGTCACGGCCCTCCTGCTCATCGTCGCCGGCGGGGCGCAGGCGTTCTTCTCCTGGACGGGGGAGACCGCCTTCCTCTACCAGTTGCTCGCGGTCGTCGCCCTCGCCCTGCTGATCGTGCCGCTGGTCGCGCTCGGCGGCTCCGCCGCCCGACTGTCTGCGCGCCGCAGGGACGACAGGCTCGCGAGCCTCCGCCTCCTCGGGGCGACGCCCGCAACCGTCACGGCTCTCACCGTCATCGAGTCGACCGTGCTCGCCCTGGTGGGCGCGCTCGCTGGTGTGGTCGTCTCGCTCGGAGCCGCGCCGCTGATCGGGCTGATCCCGTTCCGGGGCGAGCCGCTCGGCGCGGCTGTCTTCCTGCATCCACTGCTCGTCGCCGTCGTTGTCGTGGCGGTGGGAGCGCTCGCCGCCCTCAGCGCCGTGATCGGGTTGCGCGGCGTGATCCTGTCGCCCCTCGGCGTGCGCACCCGCCAGACGGCGCCCAGGATGCACTGGATGCGGGTGGTCATCGGCCTGGGCGTCGTCGCGGTGACCTTCATCGCCATGAGCGTGCTGCAGCTCGCCTCCGGCTTCGGCGTGGTGCTGACGATCCTGGCCGTCGGCTTCGGCGGAACGGTCGCTGTGCTCAACCTCGTTGGACCGTGGGTGCTCAGGCTGGTGGCATCCGGCCAGGCGAAGCGCGCGAAGACGCCGACCAGGCTGCTCGCCGCGCGCAGCATCCTGGAGTCGCCCAAAGCGGCGTGGCGGCAGGTGTCCGGTGTGGCGATGACGAGCTTCATGGCCGTCTTCGCCGGAGTCGGGGTCGCGCTGCTCGGTGTCGCCGCCGACAGCGGGAAGGCGGACGATCAATCACTGCAGCTCTTCGCCGACATCCGCACGGGCGTCATCATCACCGTGGTCGCGTCGTTCCTCATGGTCGCCTGCTCCGTCGGCGTGAACCAGGCGTCCGCCGTGCTCGACCGCCGCGCCATCTACGTCAGCCTCGACAGGCTCGGGATGCCCGTGGAGACGATGAACGCCGCCCGCTCCCGCGCCGTCCTCTCCCCGCTGCGCATCACCACGATCGGCTCTGCGGTGACGGCGGCGGTCGTGATCTTCCCGCTCACCGGCCTCAGCCTGCTCGTCGCTCCGGCGAGCCTCATCATGATCGCGGGATGCCTGGCCGCCGGCATCTTCCTCGTCTGGCTGGGACTCCGCGCGACGCGCCCGGTGCTCGCCCGCGTACTGGCCGACCCGTCGCCGTCTCTGTGAGGTAGCAACTCGATCCGGCTTGATCGCACAGCGAGAATTCACCGTTGCGTGCAGTACGATATTTCTTCAGGGAAGACGGTAAACGAGGAGATATCAGTATGGTACGCCTGTTCCGCGGGATGGACCGGAAGTCATGGGCTGCACGCTTCGTTTCCGCAACCCTGCTGCTCGTGACGTTGGTGCTCGGCTTCCTCGTCGTGAATGGCGAGCTCTCCCAGCGTGCCACTGCGGTCAAGCCGACGGTGGCTCTGGTCAATGAGGATCTCCAGGCCGAGTTCAATGACAAGGCGTATGCGTTCGGTTCGAATTTCGTCGACCGGGTCACGAAGGACTCCGAGTACAACTGGACGGTTCTCTCGCGACCTGTCGCCGAGAAGGCTTACAAGGATGGATCCGTCGACGCGGCCATCTACCTGCCTCAAACGTTCTCGCATGACATTCTGACGCTCCAGGAGCTCGCCCCGACCAAAGCGACGGTCGAGTACAGGCTCCGACCGCAGGTGGACGAGCAGTCGGACCGGCTGCTGCAGAGCAAGATCGTCGACATCGTCTACGGATTCAACCAGAGCGTCGTCAAGATGTACTACGCCTCTGTTGCCGACAACATCGCGGAAGCCGACGGCTACCTGAATGCCACCCTCGGCAACCAGGAAGCTCTCATCGCGGCCCTGACGTCGGACGTGGAGGAGCCGTTCTCGGGAACGATGCCGAACTTCCACGGCTTCGTCTCGAGCGCTACCGGTCTCAAAGACGTGAACGCTGCAACCGTCGAAGCTCAGAACAGCCTCTCCGAGACGGTCACTGACACCCTCGCCCGTACCGGCGAGGCCTTCTCGAGCAAGCTTTACGAGATCGACGATCACGCGAAGCGGCAGCGGGAGATCGCGCAGATCAACGCAGCGAACAGCAACACGAGAATCACCGATCAAGCCGCCTCCGATCGAGCCTTCTACGGCGCGCAATTCGATGGGTTGAAATCCAGAATCCTGTGCAGGCTGAGCTCGGTCGAATCCACCGAGGGCGCGGCTCCCTGCTCGGATGCGAACGGCACGGCTTCTCCGCACCTGGAGAGCCACCTTGCCTCGTTGCGGCAAGCCATCGCGGACTACACCACGGACTACACCGGGGCGGTCGACTCCCTGCAGACGACGATGATGGGGATGCTGACCAGCCTCGATACCAGCATCACGAACCTGGAAGCGCTCGTAGCGCTGATCGACCCCTCCGCCGACCCGGCCGAC
>Ga0153994_1000306_pt1 | contig 14469 bp, 9 predicted proteins | sample TSNC078MetaG_FD_104735 | JGI IMG/M metagenome (GOLD analysis project Ga0153994, IMG submission 104735) | Attine ant fungus gardens microbial communities from North Carolina, USA - TSNC078 MetaG | ecosystem: Host-associated > Fungi > Mycelium > Unclassified | place: USA: North Carolina, Lumber...
GGGGGGGAACCCAGGTTGGTTATTTTTTTTTGAATGTTACTTAATAAGATTTTAGCTTCAGAGGATTTTTTGTTAAGGAAACCTTTTATATCATTTGTGTCGAGTACTTTGTACAGAAAAGCTATTGCGGTGTTATAGGTATTTGTTTTGATACTTGGGTAGTAAGGTTGGTTCTAATTAAGGAGGGATTAGTAAATTTTTAGATCAAGATTTTTTGTAGACTTTTTTAAAGGACTTGCGATACTTTAGATGGTAACTATAGTTATGCTTTAATAGTATTTAAAAACAGAGGAGTAGTTATTTAGATAGAGAGTCTAGATATTTTAAACTATAGAGTTATATTTTTTAAGCTCTTTTGTACAGTATCACCTTTTTTAATAGTTTGTTCCATTTGAATTATTTTTAATATTTTTTATACTACTGTTTGTTAGTTTTAACGAATTCTATTTGTAATTTATCGAGTAAACATTTTTATTATCTTTTTTTTACTTTGAGGGTGTTTAATTTATTCGTATTCAACTTAGTTAATTGGTGGGTATGGGTTTATATGTTACCTTAAAAATACCAAAATTAAAATGTTAGGTATGGAGTTAAAGATATCTAAGATTATTGATATAATATTAAGAATTAGGGAGTTAAGTATGGAATTGGTAATTAGAAAAGTAGAAGCTTACTAAAATTAGTAAATATTTTATATGGTATTGTTATATTTATAATTATCTTTAATACTGATAAATAGATTTAATGGTATTTGAGTTATTAATAATTTAATTAGATATGGTGTTTATTTTATTAAAGTTTTTTGTGTTTTATAATATTTTATATATTATGTAGTATTGAGATTAGTATATGAATTATAGTTATGTTTATTCATTGTAGAGATATAAATATATATTATTATAGCTTTGTATATATACCTTATTTTAAATATAGTTTAGCTATCTATTTTAGATATATTTTTAATGTGACACTTGAATTTACTGTATCTTTGTATAGAGTTATATAGTTTTTATATTTAGATTTACCTATGTATATAAATATATTTTAATATAAGTTATATAAGGTATTGGAAAGTGTTTATGTAAAGATAATAAAGATATTGTAAAATATTGATATTAATTATAATATAGTAGTATAATTCTAGTTTAACTTATTTTAAATAACATTTTTAATGTAATAGTCTTTAATTTAATCCTATGATTTTAAATCATTCTATTAAGTATAAAATATATATTATATATAGGATTTATAAGGTATAGTATAAAGGATATTAATAAAGTTTATTTCATTGTAAATTTTAATGTATGAAATAGTTGTATTAGTGTTACATATGTTATCTTCATTTTATAATGATATTTGTTATTATATTTAATAATGTTTAAGTCCCTAAGAAATGATGTCTACCTTAGAGTGGTAAATAGTTAAATTTTTAATAAAAAGTGTTAATTACGGATAATATAATTAATATAGTTTATATCTTGGAATACTAAGTTTAAGATTTGATACACATAAATTAGAAAGATGTATTAAATACAAGTAAGTTAAATTTGATATTAAAGTATTAGCAAATCATAAGAACAAACAATAATTAGTAAATTTACCTCTAACTCAATATTATCATAATAATATAAATTATCCATTTACTAAAGGAAGGTGATAGTTTGATAAAGTTATAAACGTTTTTAAAACCTTTTCCCTAACCTTTTAATTTATAAAATAGTATTCATAGAATATACGCCAATTTTTAATTAAAATACTATAATAGAATTAATACTAATTACTTAAATAAGGTTATTAGGCAATAACATAAGGAAGAAACAAATATTCTTTATAAAAAATAAAAGTAGATATGTACAAATGTTAAGGTATAAGCTGGAATCTCTTTCTAATGTTACATCATGTAGTAAACTCTGTAAAGAACTGACAAAGGTAAAATGGACTAAATTATAAATTAGCAAGTAGTTAGGTAAGGATGAAGTTTAACCTAAAAGTTACCTCATAATAAATATTACTAAATATCTAAAGTTTCAATACAAAGGATGTAACAGTATAGTAAAATCAAGTTTAAAAATATTTTACAAAAACTCTTAATACTATCTCTCTAGTTATATTGTTACTAAGAAGGTTGTTTTTAACCTTTAAAAATTTATTATTATAATTAAGGTAATGCTCTTTAACTTTTTAAAAACTAGATTAAGTATATCATTGAAGCATGCTGGCTTTTCAAATATAATAAATACTTAATTTAAATCTAGGGGAATCGAAGTCAATAAGTTACATAGGTGTTTAAGATTTTACAAAGAGCACATAATTTCCATTAACCTAATGTATATAAACCAGTAAATCTAGATAAATAATAAATATTTAACTATAATATAAAAAATATAATGACTATAAATCGCAATCTATTGAACAAATTATTATGAAATATGGTGTTAGAGATGCAATCAAAGGGTTAATGAATAATTGAGCAGCCATTCTAATTGTTTTACCGCTTTAAGATTGGTATAATGTTTATTTATTATTAGTAGCCATTATATTTAATAGGCAGGGAGAAATTTAGTTAAAGTTTTCTTTTGGTTTTGACTAAGCAAATTTAAATTATTTGGAATTGTTTTAAGTTAAAAATAAACCTAGTGGTAAATAACCAAAGTCATAGCGGAAATAACAAGAAACATAGCGGTATGGGAATTAGGCGAACAAACCATACTAAAATAGTAAGATCTTAATAAATCGGAAATGGAGAATAAGATTTTTAAATTATAATATTTATTAAACGTTCACTAAGAATATTCCAGTTAACTTATTGATTAATTATATCTAAGGGGTGCTTAAATAAATCTCTACACTCCACTGTTCTTTAACTATAGTTATTTAACTATAAAATGGATAGAGCACTAAGTATTAGGCTAGTTAAATCTAGTATCTATGTTAGGGAAATTTAAAGAGTTTAAGTCGGTCATTCCCGACCATAGCCAAACAAAAATATAACAAAATTAGCCTTATTTATAGATTCGTCAGCTTCATTTCCTATTTGTTAACGATTGGAACAATAGTCGGTACCTGAAATGGTGCTTAATGCACAATCAAAAAATAAAAATATTTAGTTCATTATTTATTAAATAATTAAAGTTTCCAAGGCTTGACATAATTAATAGTTTTTAAAGATAAAATTTTGCTAGCCTGCTAGGTAGTCAATGTACAGAAAAATAATTTAAAAGCTTTAAATTTAAAATTTGATTGGAGTAATTTCTTAATTATATAAAAGTTTTGGTGTGCAAGAATACAAGCTAATAAATCAGCTATTTTAGCTTTCACTATGAATAGAGTAGGTGCTTTGAGAGGTAATATCTCGATATTGTGCCAAAAACTACCAAACTCCGTGGACACCTTTAAGGTTATGGTATCAAGGTATAGTCAAAAGGCTATAAGTGGCCATAGTAATTACCAGGGTATGGTAACAAGCTATAAGATGAACAAAAGTGAAATAGGTTATCGCCTATCTAAATCTGTATTATTAAATAGTAATGTAAAAGAGCTAGAGTATACGGTAGTAGGAGGAATTATTTATTAAGTAAGTCGGTCTTAAGGTGTACTCTAATGGGTTTTTTCAAAAGAAATTATCAATTCAAAGTCCTTTTTAAACAATTTAATAACAGAAATTTTGTAAGAGCGTCTGTACGCAAGTTCAATTAACTAATTTAGAGCCATGGTTTATTACTGGTTTGCGACGGTTAAGCTTCTTTCAGTGTATCTGTCTATATAGATAAACGGATAAAATAAATAAAAGGTTGGGTTGTCAAACCGAGGTTTCAAATATTTTACATTCTATGGATATTATTAAAAAAACAAAAATTATTGTTACAATTTCAAAAATTTTACATGCGGAAGCATCGTTAGCAAAAGTCGAAGCGAAGGAAGGTTTAGAGTAAATTCACTTCAGGATTTAACAAATTTTATAATTCCACACTTTGAAAATTATCCTTTACTATCTCAAAAAGCTGCAGATTTTTAGGTTTATCTGATTTGCAAAAATCTCAAATTATTTATTATAATCCAGTGCCTCGACCAATTAGAATTAAATTCCAAATCTTATATGGATTGCATGATTTTCAAGGGTTTTAGTTAGTATTTCAAAATCTAATAAAATTAAAATAGGTAAAATAATTGGATTAATATTTAAATTTTCTCAACATCGTAAAGACAAAAAAATTATTCGAATTCATTGCTAAATATATGAACTGTGGAGCCGTTTATTCACAAAGTGATAATGCTTTCGTATTTAAAGTGGGTAAATTTGTAGATATAAATGAAAAATTAGTCCATTCAATTCAAGGGGTAAAACAATTAGATTATCAAGATTTTTGTGAAATTGCTACTTTAATTGATTAAGGAAAACCTATAAGCCCTAAAGGAATAGCTAAATTTCAATTGATCAAAAATAGAATGAACACAAAAAGAAAATATCCAAAATTTTAATTGCTTGATAAATTTGAGTAACTTGGATATGGGGGTAAGTATAGAAATTGTATCCTTATTTACATTATTTGGTTCTTTAGATTATTCTACTATATTTAGTATTTGTCCTGTTTTAAATGAAACTTCTATAATTGGTTTATTTATTTAAAATGGAGCTATGGCTAAGAGTGCTAAATGACCATTATATAGTTGATTACCTGGAAGTATGGAAAGTCCTAAACTGTAAGTGCTTTAATTATTGCTGCCACTCTAGTAACTGCTGGATTATATTTTATATATTAATAAGAGGAGTTCTATTTTGGAATATAGTTAAACTACTTTATTATTTATAACACTAGTAGGTTAAAATACTGCTTTCGTTGAGCATTATGAGTTAAAAATGAGATTATAAATAATCATTGCAATTAGTAATATATCTCAACTAGGTTTTATGGTATTAGCTGTAGGTATAAGTAAATATGATGTTAGTCTGTTTCATGTAATAAATCATGCATTTTTTAAAGCATTATTATTCTTATTAGCTGGTACTGTATTTCATAGCATGGGTGATATACAAGATATTCGACGATTAGGTGGTTTAATAAAATTTATTCCTTTTACTTATACTATAATTTTAATAGGAAGTTTATTAGCTATTTCTTGATTATAAGGATTCTATTATAAAGAATTTAATTATTGAATAGCTTATGCTTAGTTTGGATTTTCAGGTTATTATGCTAAGATATTAGGAATTATAACTTCAGGTCTAACTGCTTTTTATTCATTTAGATTAATTTCTTTAACTTTTAAAGTTATCCTAATGCTAAACGTGTAGATTAATTAAATAGTCATGAAACTAATATTATAGTAATTATACCTTAATCTTTTTAAGCACTATTTAGTATATTTTTATTGTTATATCACAAAGATTTATTTGTAGGAATGGCTACATATTTTGTAAGTAATAGTTTTTATCTTAAACCTAACAATATCTCCATTGTTGTAGCAGAATTTATTCTTAGTTTACCAAATAATATCAAATTATTACCTGTAAATTTAACATTAATATGTGCTATTCTGGGTATATTACTATATCATGTTAATAAAGAATTTATAATAACTGATCCTATCTATAATTCTTTAATAGATAAAGATAATAAACTTTCATTATAATTTATAAGATTTAAATTTAAACTCCTTAATTTAAAGTAGGACTATTAATTAATAAGTTGACTAATATTCACTTAATTTTATTACGTAAATCTCTTAAAGAAAACTTAGTTAAATTTTTTAATAATTTATAGACCTGAATTAGAATCTAATAATTTTGGACAATTGAATAGTACATTAAATATTTATTAGCAAAAAGCCTTGTACCTGCAGCAGCACCCTTTAATATAAAAAATATTTTAGAAAAACCCTTAGAAAGTAAAAATACTAACACTTCATTTATACAGACTGAGCCATAAATTTATAAAAATATAGAAAACCTAATAAGTATCAGACAAAAGAAGTCTTAATAAACACAACTAATCAAATCTACAAAATAAACAATCAGTCAAAAGAAAATAATATCAATATATTAAATATGATTAATTTTATAATTAAATGGAATGTTAGCTAGAAAATTTTAGTTCTTTTTAATTTTTATTTGATATCTTATATAATAATTATATTGTTTTAGAAGGTTTTTCGTTTATTCCTTTATTGTACCGTTGAAGTTGTGTTAACCCATTGTCGTTATAGGTTATCAGCCTATATTCTAGCCCAGAGATACTGATTTTAATCAGATTTGGGTGAGAATCGCCACGGACCTCCTAGTATAAATTTTACATTGGCTTTGTTATTGCTGTATAAATACATTTTATTGTTTTTGGTTTCCAGCCATTTATAGAGTTTTGGTTGTTCATTTATAAACTTAGACTATTTAAGGAAGATAGCGGTACCGCTTGTACTTAATAAGTGCCAATTCCTCTTATTCTATTGTTCGATTTAGTAGTTAGCTGCCTCTAGTTGTGCTAGTGTTAAACCAACAAACTTCCCCTACCCACTAGCGGTTCGAGTTACCATCATTACGATGAAGATAAGTATAAAGGCGAGTAAAACTTAGGCTTCGTTTCCTTTCTTAACTATGTATGTTTCAATAGGCTTATAAGGCTTTTTCTACTACTCTCTAGGCTAGTCCCTAATAAAATTAATTACATTTGTAAATTATTATAGTACATTTTAATTTTTAAATTTACTTAAAGTATTTTATACTATTCGATATTTCTATATTTTCTATATTTTCTATATTTATAGTTGCTTTAGAGTAATTTATATTGTTTATTGGAAAGAGTTTAAAATATTTTACATATATTTACTTTCTAATTTGTATTTACTATTCTTAGTATTTTATATTGAGATTTTTATTTTTAACTATCATTATATTGTTAAGATTTTACACTTATCTTTCTGTGATAAAATACTTTTTTGATTTCTTTATCTGAAAAACACTTTTTTTATTAAACTAATAAAGTAATAAAGTAATTAAGTAATAATGTAATAATGGGTTAATGGAATAATGGAATAATGTATGGGCTTTTATTATTTTTAATATTTTTTATTAGGCTCAACATGAGATACTGGATACCAAATTTTAACCCTTTTTATTAATTCGTATCATGGGTTTAGAGCTAAGAGATCTGTGCATTCCGCTTGACTAAGAATGTATCTTGGGGCTCACAGACATAACTGAGTAATTAAAGGAGATATTATTAAAGGTTTGGTATAAATTACCGAAATAAATTATAGTGATGCGAATCAAAAGTATATAGTTGATCCTCGTTTTCACGAGATTTTACATAATTATCTCAAGGCTGGTTAATTAGACCCGATAATTGCTCATCTTGTAAACATAGAAATAGGAACCCCGGGTAGTTAGTCCTCTACTTTTGTATTATAGTGCTTAACGAATTTGTTAAAGTTATTGTTGACAATACGATGTAGTTAAAAACTTTCGTATAATGAATCCAGTCTATATATTGTATGGATAATAAGAGATTTATTCCTTCTTACCCCTAGATAGTTTAAACTATTAAGTGATACCCGTAAAATCGAAGATAACTAATGGCTTAATAATAAATTAGAAGATTAGATTACATCAGATATGCGCTTGATTTTATTGTACTAGTGAGTGGTTAAATCAAGAAAGCTAACTTTATCAAAGCTAACATTAAGTATATTTATATTCCAACTGTGCTTTAGAATTGAACCATGCATAAAAACAGTTATCACTAATATAATTAGTTAAAATTGAAACTTTTGCTGCGGAGATGAGAAAATTAAAAAGAAATCCAAATTGAAGAGTGAAACAAGTAAAGGGGTAGCCGTGTAAGAATACTAGCAAATTGAGATCCGATCCATACTGGTTAACGCTCATATTTACAAGCTGCTCGTAAATTTAAAAAGGTTAAAAAATAAACACACTAGAAAAGGTATATTAATAAAGCAACTGTGAATCTAACTCAATATTAAATTGTATTTTTCTACAATAATAAAATTCGAGATATATTTATCTTTGGTATCTGTGAATAATAGGAAGGCTATAACTTATGTAAATTGATGACTTAGGCCCTCATGTGATTAAACTTTAGCACGTAAAATAAGAACAATGAATAAAGTATTAAGAAAATTTGCTTAAGTTTAGGGCTTGTTTCGTTACATTCGAGTTTTACTTATTACGTCTTATCTTAAAGTTATTAAAGATTTGTAAGAAAATATGAAAAGTCCGCTTTAGATATTATATATAAAATATTGATGTGGAAAATGACTAATTATAGCTTTAGGAAATCTTGTGCAATATTTGAAATTACCCTTGATATAGAAATGCAACATCTGATAACTGTTAAAGACCATATTATAGTATAGGAGATAAATTATATTTCGATTAAATTTAAGCCGTTATAAAGATTTGTGTATTTTTAATTTGAGATTTTATAGAGATTAAAAGCATAAATAAGTTTTATTAATTAAGTAAATATTTTTGTAAAACACCCACACTATACAATATAGTTTATATACTAAGTTGTAGTTTTTCTTTAATATTTTAAGAAATATACAGGGAAATTATACTTGCTTTAATAAAAAGGCTGTGCTTTGTAAAAATCCATATTAAACAAACAACCAAAAGACTATTTGATACATAATACAACTATAAGTAATAAATATAAAAATATTAAAAATTTTAATAAAAGGAAGTATAAAATACTAATATGTCATAGTGTTAAATTTAAACAAACGAATTAAAAATGTAAGATATAATAATAAAGATAGTACTAATTGTGGATTAACTCTTGTAATTTATGCTAATTCCTTATTTAAAGTCTCATACATAAAATAACTAAGTAAACACAAAATACAGTTAATATATAACATCAATAATTAAGTAAAGAAATACTAAATTAATTTTAAATAAATATTATAACAAATCAAATAAATATTAAATAATATCAAAATAAATACATTAAATAAATTATAATAATAAAGTATTAAACTAATAGTAACTAAATAATCACTATAAATAATTAAGTAAGAAATATCTATCAAATCTATTAATTTCATATTAAAATAAATTAAATAAATAATATATAAATATTAAATTATAAACATAAATAAACTAAATAAACGAAATAAATTAGTAAAACACATACGGCTTACATATGTTCGATTCAATTGATAACCATAGTAAAGAACTAAATTATAAAAACAATAATTATTTTTATTTTTTTTTGTTTTTGTTTTTGTTTTTGTTTTTGATATACTACCCGTACTCATTAATTTGATATAATAATTTTATTTAAAGAAGCTCCACATCTCTCTAATTAAAATATAGAAATTTTACTACTATACACCGGCTATATAAAACATATAATATATTTCTGTAATCTATAAAATTACACAGTATTACACACTAATATACTTTATAACACTAAAATATACTAAATATTTGTATATGATGAATGATTAATGTGAATTTAATGATAAAAATAATCAATTTGAGATTAAAAAGTATTAAATACTATTCCTATTCTTATATCTAAGCTATCATAAAATAACCTAAGCAAACTAAATAATAGTAAATAAAACTAAAGAAAATTAAAGGTAAACGTAATCTAATATAATCTAATCTAATTAAATCTAATCCTCAATCTATTATTAACTATAATTAAGAATTGTCACGGGGAAATTTAGTTAAAAACGGAAAATAAATTAAAAAATGATAAATATTGTATAGTCCATTTTATAAAAATAACGGGAAGAAAAGTTACACAACACATAAAAAGTATTTATGCTATATTTCTTTAATGATTAAGTAAAACTAAATAAGAATTACGTATTTATTATAAAAATTAATTAAGTACGACCTTGACATATTACGTAAAGCATTTAGGTATGGTAAATTAATAATAATAACTATTTGGGGTAATTATAACTCTTATATTTTAATTCTTCTCTAAGGCTAGTCTTAAGTCTAATTATAAGTCTAAGTAATAATTAATTCTATATAAGGTCCAAACTATACAATAACTACATTAGTTTGATTTAATACTTATTCTAAAAATAAGGCTTGAATTATAATAAATTTGTCTTCTTTCTTACGTATGTTTATTTTGCTTTTACTTGATATTGACTTAATAGAAGTCCTCATATATCAGACTCATAATTATACGAATATTTTATGATAAATTAATAATTAATAATAATATACCAAAACTTACCTTACTTAAAATACGGATGTAAAATTAACAAAACTTACAGAACAAACACAGAGGATTTGTAATTTATAATTGTTATGATGTTTATAAACATTTTTATAATTATTTATAATTTATGCTTAAAATTTTGCTTATCTTATGATTATTAACAAAGTAAAACTACTCTACCAATACCAGTATCAATAGTTATAAGATTAAAAATACTAATACACATAACTGAATCTGACTTATAGAAGTCTTAATATTTGATAAATAAAAATACTAATACTACTCCATTTATAGATTAGATTATAATTAGACCTAAATGATTAGAATTAGACTAAGACTAGTTTAAACTATTGTTTTTTTGATGCTCATATATCAGATTACCAAGACTTATAAGTCTAAGATTTATAGATTAAAAGTTAATTTAGCAAACTAGGCCTTTATTAAGTAATAAATACTTATTTACTTTAGCCCTAATAATCTTAATATAATTAATGATACTAAATAAAAGCAAATGCGCTCAATGCTATAATTTCCCAAATAAAATAAAGGTTATAATTCCTTATATAATAATGACAATTCATAATATAATGTAAATAACTAGTCTAAATAAAGTTAAAGCCATTTCTATAAATAACTCTTTTTTATCAACTATGACTTAGGAATTTAACAAAATAAATATCGAAATATCTTATCATATCATATCATAACATATCGCCCTACTTGAGCAACTTTACTTAAGGACATACTTTTGTATAAAGACAAAGACGAAATATTTGAAATATAATAATACCTATTTATTAAAAAACTCCTTAAGAACGGACATATCTAGTTTCAATATAAAGATTTACTTAATTCATTTATGAACTTTTTTTACTCATATATTATTTAATTATAGAGATAATAAGGTAGCTATAAATTATAAAATTATAACCCCCTTTAAATAAATCCTATATGATATGCAATATTTATTCATATAGCTTATAGCAGACTGTTTATTACTTATTTCTAGCCTTAAGCTTTTTTAAAAAATAAACTAAACTATATTATAAATAAATAAAACACAGTATTTATACTAAATTATAATAAATATAAACAAACTCTAGTTATAGTATTAATTCTATTAATAAATCTTGTTAAAAAATAACATTATATACAGCCTTTACATATATATACTAATCTTAAGTTTTACTTAGGTATTTTATTTAATTTTAATGGTTTATAAGTTTTATTTTTATTTAATTTCTAATCCGGAACTAAGAATAAACATAAGCGGATAGATAGAAATTGCTCTAAGCTACGCTTATCAAGGTATACTTGAATTTATACTATTATATTACACTCCGATTTCCTATAGGGTTCAGCTAGGGAGTCTTTCAAATTTCTTATTAAACATACATCTAACGCGCACCTCAACGTTAGGTAAATTATCGTTCCTTGTATTAAATTTTTCTAAACTTTTTGCTCGTTCTTAACTTCAATCGTTTTATTCAGCAGTTGTATAATTTCATTATCGAATGTTCACAAATGAGTTCTTACTTTTTAAGCCGTTAACATATCACTAGACTCAACAAGAATATTCTCTTAAAATAGTTACTCTTAAACAAAATTTAAACTTTTTTATATATTTATTTTTAAAATTCACTCACGTAAACAAACACAATTTTTATTTCTTCAGTAAATTTGAAATTACATTTTATTATAGTATAACTATTTAAGAAATCTTCTAGTGATAATGTTTTTAAATCCTGCATTTGATAAAATAGTGTATAAGCACTAATCAAGTAAGAATCATACCAAATTTATTGCTGATCTAGTCCGTACATAAAAGATTCGTTTCGACCACCTTTTTTATTATAAATATATAAACTTAATTTAAAACCCAATTCTCCAAATTTACTCAATCCTAAAGGTGTTTGTAAAGTTGAAGCTCCTCCAATGAAATAATCAGGTGCCATATCTAACTGATAACCTAAGTAATTATTTTCAATCCCTTCACAAACTTATTTCCAATGTTTGATAAAGTAGTTGGCCTCTCAATTGAAGTTTTCCATTTAAATAGCATGCTTTAGAGTTATTTGATAATCTCTTATTGCATAATTTAGGAATTTATCTTTATCCTGTTTTAATAATTAATCCATATGGGTTATTTCATACTCATTTACTTTTTAAAAAATATAATGATTTTATCTTAAAAATCTTTCAAGTTTATTATCATTGTTCAATTTATCTTTAAATAATAACACTAGATTACCATTTTTTTGATAAAGTATCAACATTATTCTCCTGTTGCTGATGACAATTATTTTTTACTGTAATTTTAGCTATTGTTAAAAATGTAATTAACATCTCTTCTAACTTACTAGCTAAAGCTTTTAGTTATTGTGAACGATAAATTTTTTTTAATTAAAATATATATAATAACCCGAAGCTCATCATTTGCTATTATTATTATTAATATTAGATCTTTTGTATTATTTCATTTTAATGAAACATTTTACCTAAATCAATATTGTTTATGCAATCTATGTATTTTTTCGGTCAAAAATTGGATTAAAATCCACTCCAAACAAAAGTTAGTAAAATATAAGTTAAATTTTGAGTTTAAAGCTAAAGCCAACTATTTGAAGTTGCAGATCGTACACGATTTATCATTGAGCGGTTAAAGCCATAGGCCCTAGTATCTGATTGTAAGCTCGCTGTAACCTTATTAAGTTTACCTTCATTAGATAGCTACAGAAGAATATCTGTAAAAAGAAGCAACTTAAACAACCCTCACTAAATAAGAGCTTTATACTCTTTCGTTATTATGGGTAGGAGGTTATATTTTCCTTTTTTTTGTCTTTCTTAGAATACTTTTTTCTTTCTTAAAGACCAGCATTGCACAATAAGGTACTTTATTCAAACTTGTTATTAATTAAATAGCATATATATATTAGTTAAACTGATATCTCGTTGTAATTCTAAGTGAATTTAATTCTTATTATATTTTATATTATCCTTTAAATAAATACTCTTTTTTTTTGTTTTTAAAAACATATCTCCGTTTGAAATAATAAACTCACTCGTAATGTTAATGATTACTCTAATACATACTCCTTTAATAATAATACTGCTTCTTCTATTAGTTATGCTTAAAAAATTGTTAGACTTCTCCTACGTTCTTATTTTAAACATAATCTCTTTAATATTCACAATAATACTGTTATTAATAATGATAAGCCTAGTGATATTCTAATTAGTAAACCTTATTTTAATTATTCTACTGATAAAGTTACTATTCTACTATATTATTATACACCTACTAATTATTATAAATCTACTATTGATATTATTGATAAGTCTATTAATTCTAATATTAGTATTATTTTTGGGTAATCGGTTTAAAACTGAAGTTATTATAGTTAAACTAAATTAACCTTATTTTAATAGTTATATTCTAGCTCAGTTTATTGAACTTATTACAGCTAGTGATACATTTCTTATAATTAAAAAAGTGTTTACTACTACACATAATTCTTTTTACCTAGCGCTCTAAGACTAAATATTAGTAAGAATTAGATTTCAAATTAACGGTCGTCTTGTTACTGATAAAGTTATCCCTCGTAAAACACAGAAATCTTTCATAATTGGTTCTCTTTAAAATTATAAATCCTTTAGACATGCCTATCAGACTTATATCGATTACGCTAAATTTACTAATATTATTAAACTTGGTTCTTATACTGTTAAACTTTGTTTCCAATTATAGTGTTCTTATAAGAATTTAAATAAATCCTTTTCAAATGGTATTCTATTACGTTAAAGCTACCTTTATCAATATAGAGTATATGAATAAATAATTAAAGAGCCTATTAAGGATGCATACCTGGTATATTAAGAAAGGAACTAATAAGTTGATTAACATTTAATAAGATCAAACATTCCTAGAGAAAACTAATTCTTTGAATAATTTATTTTATCCTTTATTTAAGTTATTTATATTATTAATTTATTAATTTGACGTTGGGAAGTAAAACATTATACTACCAATAGAAAAGGAAATCATACCGAGAGTTCAATAGTAATGGCGAGTGAAATTGAATTAGCTATTTTTTTTTATCTTAGCCTTTAAGTTACTGGTATATAAATCCATAAAGGGTGATACCCACGTGCAGGTTATTTTAATTTAACTATTATCTTTATTGTTTATCCTTTAGTTTATATTTATATTATATTTGATTTCATATTGATTAAATTAATTGACGCTTTTAATAGGGTGATACATACC
>Ga0153994_1000307_pt1 | contig 14463 bp, 12 predicted proteins | sample TSNC078MetaG_FD_104735 | JGI IMG/M metagenome (GOLD analysis project Ga0153994, IMG submission 104735) | Attine ant fungus gardens microbial communities from North Carolina, USA - TSNC078 MetaG | ecosystem: Host-associated > Fungi > Mycelium > Unclassified | place: USA: North Carolina, Lumber...
AGGGATTAGAGGATTTAAGGATCGCCTAATCAAAGAAAATACCGTAGGGACTACGGAAATTAACGCCTGTGGAGATAGTAGGTTACGAGGTCTGGGAAGCAGGAAATTTGTGGAGTGATCCATGAAGCACGTGACTTTAGTCGTGTGAGGTTCACTAACCGTTTTTGTTATATAGAGTCCTAAACCTAAATGCCCCACGGCGTATTTTTTCAGCAAATCATCTGCCGCCCCGGTTTCAATCAGAGATCCATTTTGGATAATTGCTACCCGGTTACATAAATCCTGCATTTCCCGGAGCATATGACTGGAAATAAGAAAAGTAATCTTCTCCTGTTCCGACAACTGTTTAATAAGCTCTTTTATCTCAACCAGCCCGATAGGATCAACACCGTTTGTAGGTTCATCAAGAATGATGATGGACGGGTGGCACAACAGGGCATTTGCAAAACCAAGACGCTGCTTCATGCCAAGGGAAAATGTTTTCACCTTATCATCCTTTACGTCCTCCAGATGTACAATATCCAATACCTCATCAATTCTGGACGGGTCAATTTGTTTGTCAGACAGTTTTGCACTTAATTTTAGATTTTGTCTGGCAGTCATATTCAAATAGAAAACCAGATTTTCAATAATACTTCCAACATAGGACATTACCTTTCGATACTCTCTGGAAACAGAGCAGCCATGAATAAAAACATCGCCGGATGTCGGAAACACAAGGCGGACAATCATTCGCAGGGTAGTCGTTTTCCCAGCGCCGTTTGGTCCCAAGAATCCATAGATGTCTCCCTGCTGTAAACTGAGATTCAGATGATTCACAATAACCTTATTTTTGATTTGTTTTGTAACGTCTTTCAATTCCAAAACCGGGAGCTTTTTGTTTTCAGACATATCATTCCTCCTGACAACGTTTATCGATAGTGATGTCGTATTAACTTCTATCTGTTCACAGTTTATCAGAGGAAAATAAAGTTACCCTATGCTTAAAATAAAGTTTTGATAAAGCCGCTTCGGAGAGTCAATCATATTATGTGAGAATAAGCGAACAAATACAAATGTGCGAATTTGAGGTAAAGCCAAAAAAACTGACGATATGCACTATCGTCAGGCTTCCTTGCTTTATATGTACTGGTAAATATCCACTTTTCATTTTTTGAGCACCGAAACAATATTGCGATACTCTTTACGGCACGGCATTCGCGCTCCCCGTTCCCACCCGGAGTATGAATTTTGTGCTACATCAATTTTTGTATGCCCGTCGTCGGCTTGATAAATATTTATACCTTGAAGCAAAATTTTCACCATACAGCGACTCATTACCTCAATAAACAGTCATACAGTTCCTCAACCGTATCCATACAATAATCAGGAGGAAACCCAGTATTTTTTAAATCCTCCCTCTTTGCTTCTCCTGTAAGTACCAGGCAGGTTTCCACCTGCCCCTCGATTCCACATGCAATATCCGTATACAGCCGGTCGCCAACTACTAGAGTCTGTTCTTTGGTAAATCTGGTTAGTTTTAAGCATTCCTCTACGACTGCCTTACTGGGCTTACCCAAATACTGTGGTGTCCGATATACGGATGTTTCAAGCAAGTTACATATGGCACCACAGTCCGGAATAAATCCAAATGGCGCAGGACAGCACAAGTCCGGATTGGTAGCAAGATAAACCACTTCTGGACGCACCAACACTTCACAGGTTCTTTTTAATTTTTCATAAGTCAATTCACTGTCATAACCAACCAGCCCACAGGCTATATTATCTTCCACATCTTCCGTGATTCGCAATCCCTGCCGCTTTAGTTCCGCAATAAAAGAACGTGTACCAAGTACATAAATTTTCTTATCCTGAAAATACTTTTTAAGATATAAAATTGAAAGATACCCGGCTGTAACAAACTGCCATTCCTCCGTATACAATCCCCATTCTTCAAACTTCTTCACATAATCTCTTCTGCTCTTTGTGGAATTATTCGTAATAAAAATAGAACTCCCATCAATGGACGTTATATAGGAGAGTAGCTTTGCTGTTGCCGGAAATAATGTATTTCCAACAGAAAGAGTTCCGTCTATATCAAATAAAAATAACTTTTTTTCCTTTAGCATATCTATCCTCCTCGTCATTTCGTAAGTTCTTTTCTCGTTCAAATAATTTTATATTAAATATTATCTAATGGACTATATTGTTTCATCGCTATAGTCTTTTCTTTTCGTGCTAACATATTATAATAAAAATCATAACATATCCACGAAAAATACTTATGCGTAATATTATATGCTTTTGCATTATTAAAATCAATATAATTTAATATAAAATATAGACATAAATATATGGAGCTGGCGGCATATGGATATACTAAACAAAATCAAAGAAATGCAGCAGGAAAGAGATTGGAATGATGTAAAACTTGCAGATGCTACAGGTCTAGCAAAGTCGACCATTACATCCTTGTACCAGAGAAACAATGTTCCAACAATTCCAACACCGCAATCAATTTGTGATGCCTTTGGAATCACAATGGCACAATTCTTTTCAGATAGTAACCTACCTCTCGATTTAACACAAGAGCAATTGGCTGAATTGATTGATATATCTACTATGTACCTAAAGCATTTAGAAGTTGAGAGACGCACTCCTTCCGTAGAAATCTTATATAACCTTGCAAGGCAACTTAATATGTCGGTGGATGAGATTTTTTCCCAAGCAATACACAGACATTGGAAGTACGTTCTTAAATTGAACGTAAATTAAATGATTGTTCCACTCATGAATTGAATATTATTTATGCTGCAATTGATGCAATGTTAAATAAAGATGCTGAATAATATTGCTATAATGTTATATCTATTTAGTTTCTAAAATACTAAAGAAAGAACAATACATCTGTCGATTTAAGACTAACGAGAACGATTACAAAAAAGTTCCGGTACGCGGTTTTACAAACCGGGTGCCGGAACTTTTTAATACAATTCAGCTCATTTAAGGCTGCCTCATAACCCAATATTGCACTCTACCTTAATACCATCAGTTCTGTAATTTCCCCTATGCTTATAATTGTATACATTATTAATGTTAGCAATAGAAACAACTGCCAATTAACAAAATTATTTAATGCTTTGGTTCAAGTTATCAAACTCTGCACAATTGAAAAACTGCCCTAATGTCAACTCCAAACCATCACATAACATTTTGATTGTTTCAATTTTAGGATTTTGGCTTTTACCATAAAGAATATTTTTAACTGAAGATGGTGGCAATCCTGAGATGGTTGCTAATTTATTGACACTGATCTTTCGTTCTTCACATAATTGCAAAATGCGGCCCTGTATTGCATGAATAGTATCCATTGCATAACCTCCCACTTTTCTACAAGTATATCCGATTTTACTTGCAATTATAGGCTACACATGCTACTATTAGGCTACAGGTAGCCATTTTTGTAAGAAGATTTTTGTACAATAATGGTAAATCGCCGTTTGTCAATAGACAATAGATTAGAATCATGCAGAAACGGATTAATAATAAAGGTGTATAAATTATTTTTTTATATGTGGATATTGCCGTTTCTCATCTGTAAGTCCGAGCAAATAGTCTGTGCTCGTCTTATAAAATTTTGCTAACCTGACAACACATTGAACCGGTATATTTCTTGATCCGTTTTCATATCCAGAATATGTTCTGGTTGCAATTTTCAATTGTTTGGCTACTTGTTCCTGGGTTAGGTCGTTGTCAATACGTAAATCTTTGATATGTGTATACTCCATTTGTTTCACCTCAAAACAGAGTATACAACGGCTCGTATTGAGCTGTTGACTTTTGGCTCAAAATGCACTATAATTTTATGGAAGTATGTTTATAAAAAGTACGCTCAACTGTTTTTATCATTGGACGGAAAAGATCTATAATCAATTTAGCTCAAAGGCTCCAAGACAAAAGGAGCCGCATGGCCGCTAGTCGTGACGGCAATCACTTCCAGCGGTAGCAAAGGTGGAACAGTTTAGGAACACACCCTCGCATTTTTACCATGCAGCAGATTTAGTATAGCAAATTTTTCTATACTTTTCAAGCGTGGATTAACGTCATTTTTTGGCGCGTGTAAGGGTATTAAGGGCGTTTTGCCCCCCACCTTGCACGCGCTTTTTTGCTTGGAGCTTTTGATATATAGCTGACAGATCCTCTGCGATTCCTGCCGGTGTTTTCAAAAATACAAAATGGGAGGTGAACTACAAAAACCAAATGGCGGTAAGATTTTGCGGCTATTCGGTTAATCGATTATCCGAGAGCATTTTCAGCCATTTGAGAAAATGAACATGACTATCAAAGAAGTTGCTATGTGTGCCGGCGTATCCACTGCCACAGTGTCTTACGTTATTAACGGCACAAAAAATGTAAAGCCCGAAACAAGGCAGCGAGTGCTGGAAGCGATTGCACAATCAGGCTATCAACCAAACCAGATTGCTAAAAGCCTTCGTATAAAAAACACAAGTACCATAGGCGTTGTGGTCGAAGATATACGGTGTTTCCCCGTTCCGGATATCATCAATGGGATTTCGGAGCATTTGGAAGTAAACGGTTATCGTATCTTGCTCAATGACTTGCGGATGCATGAGAGCCTGCTCAACCAATATGGTCAGCTTGTAAAGCAGAAGGATAAAATCAACGATGCAATCTCACTGCTGCTCTTCGGGGCACAGGTAGATGCTGTTATCTACGTAGCTATGTCCGATAGGGAAATCACCGGTATTATTAATAAAATAGACAAGCCACTGGTTATCGCCTATTCCACCACCGCCGATCCGGATGTCTGTTATGTCACATATGACAATGAACATATTTCTGCAGACGTGGTGCGTATTCTTTTTAGCTATGGGCACAGACGGATTGCCATCATTACCGGGCCGATACATATATCGCCGACAAGAGCACGTATGCGCGGCATAGAGCGTGCCTTCAAAGAAGCTGGAATTGTTCTCGATAATGCCCTTGTCAGAGAGGGGGACTGGGAATACGACTCAGGTTACTTCTGCATGAAAGAACTGCTTGAACAAGAACCACCGCCCACCGCGCTGTTTGCAATGAACGACAGCATGGCGGCCGGCGCAATGGATGCGATACAGGACAGCGGAATGACTGTTCCCAGAGATATTTCCATAATCGGATTTGATAACCGGGAGATAGCTTCCTACCTACGGCCCAGACTCACGACCGTTGGAATTGACCTGAAAGGAATCGGACAAACCGCCGGAGAGATAATTTTGAAGCAGATCCAGGGTGGTCATGTAGATGAACGAAAGGCAGTCTTACCCAGCAAGCTGGTTCAGCGCAATACTGTTGCAAGGTTACATCAGATATGAAAGGAAAGAAAAATGTTATATGTAAATAATTTATTTTAATTGGGGGTGATTGGATTGAGGCACAAAATAAAAAAATCAAATTCTTCAGAAGAGAGAACTGCATTCTTAATGCTTTTGCCCTTTTTTCTGTTGTTTACTCTGTTTATCCTAATTCCAATTTTTTATAATCTGGTTCTTAGCTTTACTAACTTCAACCTAAGGACAATGGATTTTGTTGGACTTCGGAATTATATCAATCTGTTTAAAGATAACCTGTTTCTGATGGCTCTAAAAAATACGCTCATATATACATTTTTTACAGTCATATTGGTAACAATTATAAGTTTTTTCCTTTCGGTAATGTTAAACAAAAATTCTTACATTGTTAAAATTGCAAGATCGGCTATCTATGTCCCACATGTCACCTCTATGGTTGCCGTATCAATGATATGGCTATGGCTCTATGAACCATTGGGAGGTGTATTCAACCAGGTACTTAGCTTGTTTGGGATTTCCGCACAAAAGTTCTTACTCAATTCCTCAACAGCACTCATGTTCATTATTGTGATGAGTGTTTGGAAAAGCGTCGGGTACAACATGGTACTATTTCTGGCAGGGTTACAAGGAGTGCCGCAATCGCTTTACGAGGCTGCGGAAATTGATGGTGCAGGCGCATGGCAAAAAATCAAGGGAATAACACTTCCCATGCTTCAGCCGGTCATATTTTTCGTACTCACTACAAACATTATAAACTCATTCAACGTGTTTGAATCAGTCAGCATTATGACAAACGGCGGTCCTCTGAACTCAACGACAACATTGGTACATCAAATTTATACGCGCAGCTTCGGTGAATATCAGGCCGGATATGGTGCGGCAATTGCAATCGTATTATGTATTTTAATGCTTACATTCATAACGATTTGTATGAAAAAATTCATGTATCAGGAGACAGATTTAAGTTAGGAGGAGTTTTATGGATGTAAGAAAGAAACTTGGAAAGGTTCTGTTTGGGATAGGGATACTGATATTTACTATTCTCATGTTATTCCCCTTTCTTATGATGCTGAGCACGTCTTTAAAATCAATGTCGGAAATTAATTCGCCAACATTCTCCATGATACCAAAGGAATTTGATATCCCTTTTGCCGGAGGAAATAGCATTTTGGGGCAGGGCGGCACGGGTCTGTTAAATACACAAACAGGTCTAATATTGATGTATTTGTCCGGTGCATTTGGCGTCTTCTTGTTCAGGCAGTTCATGATGAATTTTCCAAGTGCCTTGGATGACGCCGCAAAAATTGACGGACTTTCCCGGTTCGGAACTTACTTACGAATTTATATGCCACTTAGCAAACCCGTAATCGCAACCATGGTGGTACTGAGGGCGACCGCCACCTGGAACGACTATATGTGGCCGCTTCTAATGACTCCGAAAGATTCCATGTATACGGTACAACTTGCGTTATCCAGATTTCGGAACGCAGAATTGACACAATGGAATTATGTCATGGCGGTGACAGCCGTCTCAATAATTCCAGTAATTTTACTATTCCTTTTCTTCCAAAAGTATTTTATTCAAGGGATTGTCACTACGGGCATGAAGGATTAATGGTTAAATATCACATTTAAAAAGCGAGGAGATATAAAGATGAAAAAAAAGATTTCGTTAATTATTATCATGATGTTAATACTGTCAATGTTGTCTGGCTGTGGGGGAAGCTCACAGGCATCCAGCGTAAATCAGTCTGAAAACACTGAAAAAGCAAAGGAAAATGTAAAATTGACCCTGATGACAACTGAAGCCAGTGGTGAAGAAGCACTTGCGTATTATGAAGAGTTGATTGATAAATATGAGACCGACCACCCTGGAGTAGAAATTGAGTTGATACAAGGCGGTAACTGGCAAGATGTTGAGGCTAAGCTCAGCGCAGCCAGCTTGAGCAATACCTATCCAGATATATTATTAGTGCCGTTAAGTGCATTGGGATCCAGGGCAGCACTCGGTGAATATGCCGATTTGACCGATTATATTGCCAACTGGGAGGATGCAGATGACATTATGCCTGCCGCAATCGATATCGGAAAATACAAAGGAACAAGCGTCGCAATAGGTGCTTACCCAGTGCCGGAAATTATTATGTACCGTAAGGATTTCTTTATCGAAGCAGGATTAGACCCTGATAAACCGCCTACAACATGGGACGAGTTATACGAATACGCAACAAAGCTGGCACAAGTTGATAAAAATGGTGAGGTTATAAGGGGCGGTTTTGATGTTCCTCTTTCTGAAAATAATATGACCTTAGCGGAAGCATTTTTACGGCAAAACGGAAATTATGTGGTAGATCCGGAAACAGAGGAGCTTTTTCTCACAGATCAATCTTCTATTGAAACCTTTGAATATCTAAAACAATTTATAGATATGAAGCTGACTGTTCCCTATCAGCGCAGCGGCAATGACGACCCTGTTCTCACTGGGAAAAGTGCAATGGGTATCGTCTATCCTTCCGCAGTAGCCGAATTACTCGCTGACGACCCGGATCTCAGGGAAAACCTTGGATTTATTCCTTTTGTGGAGAATGAGCAAAAAGGCTCCTTCTGCGGCTATAGGCTAATGATGATAAGTGAAGAATCACAATACAAAGATGAAGCTTGGGATTTTATTACCTCTTATTACGACACCGATGAAATGTGGAAGCGTTATGAACTTTTTAATCACACGCCAATCCGTTTATCCATGTCGGAAGAATTTATTGAGCTTGATCCCGAACTCAACCAGGCACTGATTGATTGTGTGGAATACGGTGCCGGCCGGCCCGTCGTCAGTTGGCTGCCGATATTGACCAAATATCAGATTCAGGCGTATGAAGAAATTATGAATGACGTAAAGTCTGCTCCACAAGCATTAAGCGATGCTGAAGCCGCAATTAAAGAGGAACTGTCCCAAATGAAATAAGAGCAACATAAATATGAGCTTTATTGCCTTACAGCGATCTTTACCTATCGCTGTAAGGTGAATGAAAATTAATCATAAGGAAGTGGTGCAAATGAAGCTTAATAATAGAAAAAAAACCAATATTATAATAATTCTTGCAGATGACATGGGTTTTTCAGACATTGGATGTTACGGATCTGAAATTGATACGCCTTATCTCAACGAAATGGCGAAAAACGGCGTAGTATGCAGTCAAATGTATAACAATGCCCGCTGCTGCCCTTCCAGAGCTTCAATACTGACAGGACTGTACCCTCATAAAACGGGCATAGGGCATATGGTCGATTACCTTGATATACCCGGCTATGAAGGTTACATCAACAATAAATGTGTGACCATTGCAGAAGTATTAAAAGCCAATGGGTATCGTACAGCCATGAGCGGGAAATGGCATGTTGGCGGGACATATCATCTGGATGGTTCTGTCAGAGATGAACACCAATTGCATCCGACGCCATTAACAAGGGGATTTGAAAGGTTTTATGGTACGTTAGAAGGTGCGTCCAGCTATTTCAACCCACATACTTTGTATGATCAGAATAAGGCAATATCGGTGTCTGCAGATCAGGACTTTTATTACACCGATGCCATTTCCGATCATGCTGTGGGAATGATTGAAGAATTCTCCTCATTGGATGACCCATTTTTCCTATATGTGGCCTATACTGCCCCGCACTGGCCTTTGCAGGCACGGGAAAAAGATATTGAAAAATACAAAGATACTTATGATGGCGGATGGGATCAATTGCGGGTAAAACGGTATAAACGGTTGATTGAGCAAGGAATCATACAGGATCAATGGGATTTATCCGCACGGGACGAAAATTCTTACCCGTGGGAGGATGCGGATAATAAAGAGTGGGAAAGTATGCGGATGGCGGTTTATGCGGCTCAAATTGACCGGATGGATCAGGGAATCGGACGGATCCGTCGTACATTACAAGAATTGAACATAGAAAATGATACGCTGATCATGTTTATGTCTGACAATGGCGGCTGTGCCGAACTGTTGCAGGAAAACGGATGGCTTGAGGAGTATGTCCCCTTTACGAGAAACGGCAGCCATATCATTCCGGGAAACCGACCTGACCGGATGCCGGGCGGCGAAGACACCTATATGAGTTACGATTTGCCATGGGCCAACGCAAGCAATACACCATTTCGCTATTTCAAACATTGGGTGCATGAGGGCGGCATATCTACTCCGTTTATCTGTTATTGGCCGGATAAAATCGCTCCTTGTGAAAATATCATCCACAGCCCCATGCACTTTATTGATATTATGGCTACCTGCATTGATATGGCGGCGGTCAAATACCCACAGCAATATCATGGCGTTCCTATTAAACCATTAGATGGGGAAAGCGTCTTGCCTGCCCTGCTGGGTAAACGATGGGAAAGAAATAGGCCGATTTTTTGGGAACATGAAGGGAATCTGGCCGTTCGTTTCCAAAGATACAAGCTGGTTAAAAAATTCCGGTGTGCCTGGGAATTGTACGATATGGAAACAGATAGAACAGAGCAGCATGATTTAGCCCCTGCAAATAAGGACATTGTCAATCAACTGGAACAGCTTTATTTGGAGTGGGCACACAAAACCGGCGTTGTGGATTTCCATGTAGTGCAAGGTACTAATTAAAAATAATAGTTATGATTTGGAGAAAAATAGATGAATAGAAAAAAACTTATCCCATTGCCACTGGGTAATATTAAAATTAAAGATAAATTCTGGTCAAGGTACATAGATATGGTCAGCGATGTTATTATTCCGTATCAATGGCGAATCCTAAACGATACAGAGTCTGATACGGAACCCAGTCACTGTATTGATAATTTCAAAGTGGCGGCCGGTGAAAAATCGGGGAGCTTTTTGGGTATGGTGTTTCAGGATACCGATTTGGCTAAATGGCTGGAAGCGGTTGCCTATTCACTGCAATCAAATCCTAATCAGGAGTTAGAGCGTCAAGCCGATGAAATGATTGACCTGATTGGAGAGGCTCAGCAGCCCGATGGTTACCTGAATACTTATTTTACATTGGTTGCCCCTGAGAATCGGTTTCAAAATTTGGAGGAATGCCATGAGCTGTATACTGCCGGCCATCTCATTGAAGCAGCGGTTGCGTATTATCAGGCCACCGGAAAACGTAAATTTTTGGATGTTATGTGCCATTTTGCAGATTTGATATGCAGCACCTTCGGAACAGAAGACGGACAAATCCCCGGATATCCCGGACATCAGGAAATAGAACTGGCGCTGGTCAGATTGTACCATGCCACAGGAAAACGAAGTTATCTGGATACCGCTAAATATTTTATTGAGCAACGGGGACAAAAGCCTAACTATTTTGACAAAGAGAGAGAAAACAACAAGGAATATATTTTTCCGGAGTTTAAGGATTTTGACAGAGAATACTCGCAATCTCATATACCGGTCAGACAACAGGACAAGGCGGTAGGCCATGCGGTACGAGCGTTGTATATGTATATAGCGGTGGCTGATCTTGCTTACGAATACAGGGATAGCGAATTGATGGACGTCTGCGATGCGTTGTGGGAGAATGTTACAAGCCGCCAGATGTATATTACGGGGAGTGTAGGCTCATCTGCTTTTGGGGAACGCTTTACGGTGGATTATGACTTGCCAAATGACACCAACTATTCGGAAACCTGTGCCACCATTGCACTTGCACAGTGGGGTCTGCGCCTTGCGCAGATCAAACGGGATGCCAAATATATGGATACGGTAGAGCGGGCACTCTATAACACACTGCTTGCCGGTGTTTCTCTGAGTGGCAAAAATTTTTTTTATGTCAATCCTCTGGAAGTGCAACCTGATACCTGCCACCCCTGCTCGTCAAAAAGGCATGTGAAACCGGTTCGGCAAAAGTGGTTTACCTGTGCCTGCTGCCCTCCTAATATCTCCCGTACATTGGCTTCAATGGGGAATTTCATTTATATGGTTGATGACACCAGTATCCATATTAACCTTTTTATCGCTAATAAAATGGTTGCCGAGGTAGGAGGTCATAGCGTGGAACTGGAAATGCAGACAGACTTTCCAAACAGCGGGCATACAGCACTGAGCATACAGATATCGGCTCCCGCAAAATTCACAATTGCAGTGCGTATTCCGGTATATGCGCGAGATTACTGCGTCACGATAAATGGACAATTGGTTTCCCCAGCTGTTCAAAAAGGCTATACGGTATTCGACCGGATATGGGACCAGACAACAGTAATGGAAATTGACTTTAAAATGCCGGCGGAAATTATGAGATGTAATCCCCTTGTACGCGCGAATATTGGGAAAGGTGCAATTGTAAAAGGACCTGTTGTATATTGCCTGGAACAGACGGATAATTTTGAGAACCTTGCGGCGATAGTCATTGATGAAGACACAAAACTGACGGAAACCTTCGATCAGAATTTGTTAGGCGGTGTTACGGTTATAGAAGCGGCGGCAAAACAAATTGATTCCGGCAAATGGCTCGGAGGACTGTATGAATCCGGGCAGCTACAATACAAACCTGTAAACATCAAGGCAGTGCCATACTGTTTATGGGGCAATAGAGAGCCTGGAGAAATGCTTGTATGGTTTGAAGTAAATGAAAAGGATCGCTTTCACTGAAGTAGGGAGGGGATTGCATCCGCTCTGCTGACGGGAATATTGATAGGAGGATTCTAATGCCATCATTAATGCTTCTCATTAAGCCTGTATCATCAAACTGTAACATGCGCTGCCGATACTGTTTTTATACGGATACGGCGAAACACAGAGCAACTCCCTCTTATGGTGTAATGAGTTTGCCCACAATGGAAAATGTAGTAAAAAAAGCATTGGCGGCATCAAACTGTCAATGTACCTTTGCTTTTCAAGGTGGGGAGCCTACCCTTGCCGGACTGGATTTTTACAAGACATTCATTGGGGTTGTGAACCGGCATAATCACAAGCAGCTGCAAGTTCAATATGCCATCCAGACCAACGGTAATAGTATAGACAGGGATTGGGCCGCTTTTTTGGCGGCGCATCATTTTCTGGTGGGTGTTTCGCTGGACGGAACCAGAGATATTCACAATCTGTACCGCCGAGATACGGCGAACGATGGGACTTTTTCTAATGTTAAACACTCGACGCAGCTCTTTGATTATTACGGTGTTGCTTACAATATACTTACGGTAGTCACCGCACAGGCTGCGAAAAATATAGATAAAACCTATCGATTCTTTGGCCGGAATCAATTCTTGTTTCAGCAATATATTCCCTGCCTTGACCCAATCTACGAGGAACACGGCAGACATGACTATTCCCTGACACCTGCATTGTATGGTGAATTTCTCTGTGCCCTGTTCGACCTGTGGTATAGTGATTTCATTCGGGGAAAGTGGGTATCTGTGCAGTATTTTGACAATCTGCTCCAGATGATAATGGGATATCCACCCGAAAGCTGCGGCATGGCCGGACAATGTTCCCGACAAATCGTGGTGGAGGCCGACGGCGGCGTGTACCCATGCGATTTTTATGTATTGGATGGATTTCGGCTTGGGAACCTCAATTATGACACTTTTTCCCAGATAGAGAAAACAAGAAAGGTTATCGGTTTTATTGAAACGTCACAGCAGATTTCTCAGCAATGTAAGGGATGCCGCTGGCTATTCCTGTGCCGGGGCGGCTGCCGCAGGGAAAGAGAGCCGCTTGTCCAAGCTAATCTATCATCAAACTATTTTTGTCAATCCTATTTGCGTTTTTTTAATTATACCTATCCACGTTTAAAAACGTGTGCGGCGTATTATAAATCCCATATGATATGCGATCAAAAACAAATTGAAAGGTGTGGTTATGAATTATGAATATCAATCTCAGTCAATATATTGGGCGGTGTAGTTGTGGAAAAGAGCATAGATTGCTGACGAAAGAAATCATCATGGAATCCGGAGCCAAAAATAAACTTGCGGATGTAGTCAGCTCCCTAGGCCTGAATAATAAAGGCGTAATCATTTGCGATACCAACACCCGCCCCTTTGCGGAAGAGTGTGCCAAAGAACTCGGCGGATATTTACGAGAGAAGTACCATATTATCGCCTTAGATGCCATTGGGTTACATGCTGACGAAAAAGCTGTTGCCATCCTCAAAACAGAAGTTCAAAAAGACGCAGGCTGGCTGTTGGCTGTTGGTTCCGGCACCATCCATGATATTACAAGGTATGTTGCCCATGAACGGGGAATTGATTTTATCTCTTTTCCAACAGCGGCTACTGTGGATGGTTTTGTATCCGCTGTTTCAGCTATGACTTGGTATGGTTTCAAAAGAACACTGCCCGGTATTGCACCGCTGGCTGTGGTGGCAGATACCGATATCTTTGCGACTGCACCTTACCGATTAACGGCTGCAGGCATTGGGGATGTTTTGGGCAAGTATACTTCTCTGGTGGATTGGGAAATCAGCCATTTGATTACTGATGAAGATTTTTGTCCCCGCATCGCTGCCATTACAAGGGAAGCGGCAGACAAGGTCCGCACGAATTTGACAGCCATTCGCAGTGGTAGTCCTAAAAATCTGGAAGACCTGATGTTTGCCTTGATTCTGTCCGGCATAGGTATGCAGATGTGGGGTAACTCCCGGCCAGCCTCTGGTGCCGAACACCATCTTTCGCATCTGTGGGAAATGGAGTGCTTGAACTCTCACATTGATGCGCTCCATGGTGAAAAGGTCGGAGTGGGGCTGTTGCTTGCCCTCACTGAATACCATCGCATTGCTGTACTGGAACAGGTGAAGCCATGTTCTATTTACGACGGCATCCCTCACGACCTGCTTCAGAAGAGGCTAGGCAGATTGTACCACGATATTGCCAAAGAAAATAGCCCCGATCCCTTGCTAAGTATAAACCCTGCCAAGCTGGAATCGCTGCTGCCTAAAATTCTGAAAATGCTGGCCGGCTTACCTGATCCGGCGGAAATGGCTGTGGAGATGAGAAAGGCCGGCTGCTTCACCACGTTGCATGAGATTGGACTTTCTAAAGACATTCTTTCCGATAGCCTGATTATTTCTCCCTTTGTTCGGAACCGTCTGACTTTTATGCGGTTGTGCAAGATTCTGGAAGTGTCCCCTCATTGCCAATCAAACCAAAGAG
>Ga0153994_1000318_pt1 | contig 13973 bp, 13 predicted proteins | sample TSNC078MetaG_FD_104735 | JGI IMG/M metagenome (GOLD analysis project Ga0153994, IMG submission 104735) | Attine ant fungus gardens microbial communities from North Carolina, USA - TSNC078 MetaG | ecosystem: Host-associated > Fungi > Mycelium > Unclassified | place: USA: North Carolina, Lumber...
GACCAGTAGTCACATACTGTATGGTTTACCACTACACCAAAAGGGCAATGTTAGCAAGGCTACTTGCTAACAAGGGTCCAGCTATTTATGTAGTTCATTTGAACAGGTATTTTGTTATACCTCCATGATACTATTTAGTAGTCACTTTTTGTGACATCCGGCACAGAGTTTGGCTCTCTGACATGGAGGAGGGAGGGAGTTTTTTGATGAAATCCATGGAAATTGAATTCCATGGGCATTCCAGGATAGGGAGTTATTGAAGAGATTCATATGGTCTGTGACACTGTGGTTTGGATCTCATACAAGTAATGCAAGACTTACAGAACTTTTGTATGGTGTTGCGGATGCTTGGCTAGGTATAGTATCTCCATACGAGTTCCAGTGTCTTATTTTGGCCCAGATGTCCTGCTAGAACATGGTTGTGGTGATACTGGAGAACTTGGAGGCATAAGTTGGTGTTATCCAGAACATACATTCTGTCGTCGAGTCTGAGGAAACCTGCATCGTCTTTTGACCAATGTCCTTCCAGATGAAGTAAATGATCAGAGATAGAGGAGTCGGAGGGAAGAGCTGTCAGGATATTAGAGTGGAGTTGGTTTTGGTCCAATATCATGGCTGTGCAGAGTGTCGGAGTGATGAGAATAGTTGCTCGGAGAGATGCTGCAATTTGTTCATGAGTAAAGACTGGGCAGAAATTATGAGGGTTTACTGAAGCATAGCCATTATCTCCCCCTTTTAGGTAGATGTCCCATTGTCTAGTGAGTGCATCCGGTTTGGTGCCAAGATGTCTGGGATGGAAATGAATTACAAGGTTGAATTGGGAGAGGTATTCTGACTACCTTGCTTGTTGGCGTATCAGGACTTTGGTTGTCAAGAAATATTCCAAATTCTTGTGGTCCATTACAACGTTGACCAGTAAAGTGGAACCTTCTAAATAGTGTCACCAAATTTTGAAGGCTTTGAATATTGCAAGTAATTCTTTGTTGTGGACGTCATAGTTGAGCTCTGGAGCGGAGAACGTCTGGGAGTGAAAAGCTATGGAGTGAATCTCATTATTGTTAGTCATAATGGAGAGGATAGCAGCAAGAGTGTAGTCTGAGGCATCAGTTTCCACAACAAGTTGTGCGTCCGGAACCCAATGCGTAAGGATAGGAGCGGAGATGAAGGCTTGCTTCAGGGTATTAAAAGCCACTCTACATTTGTCATCAAAGTTCCATGGAGTGTTCTTTCTAGTGAGACAAGTGAGCGGCATGACTATGTCAGAATAATTGAAAATGAAACACCTGTAGAAGTTGGTAAATCCTAGGAAGGATTGGATATCCTTTATTTTCTTTGGTTCCAGCTACTCCTGAATGGTTTTTACTTTAGTGTCGGACATAGTCAAACCAGATGGTAATAGAACATAGCCTAGATATTCCACAGAGTTGGAATGGAATTCACACTTTTCTTGTTATCACAAGGTCTTGATGACTTAGGGACCACTCTAGGTGAGTGTTTAGGAAGAACTCAATGGAGTTCTCTATTGGATTTGGCTACCTACTTATACTACTTTACAAGTGGCTGTGTCCCTATTATTACATGATCACATGTCCTTCCAGAACATTCTATAATCACATGACCTTGTCACGTGATATGATTACCTAATCTCCCATGCTATTCATATCTTGACCCTATTATATGACTTGATATTAGAGATCAAATGTTTGAGTGCGTGGGAAACTCCTTTCTCTCTGGGGCTCTCATAACATTTCTGCCTTCACATACAATCCTAATTTACGGAGTTGTCTCAATACTTCTTTGACGTGGCTCCGATGTTATGTGATATTGTCAGAGTAGATCAGAATGTCATCTAAATAAACTACTATGCACACATCAAGGAGGTTGGAGAACATATTGTTCATGAAGCATTGGAAGGCAGCTGGAGCATTAGTTAGTTTGAACAGCATTACTGACCATTCGAATGCTCCATAGTGAGTTCAGAAGGCAGTTTTCTATTCATCCCCTTTGGAAATGCAGACCAAATGGTATGCATGTCGGAGGTCAATTTTGGTGTAAATACAAGCCTTGCGGGGAGAGTTTAGGAGGTCAGAGATGAGGGGAAGTGGGTATCTGTAAGGGCGACTGGGGCACCAGACTCCAGGAGAATCCTCAATAATATTACAGTCTGCAATTATGATACAACTCACCTCCAGGAGAATCCTCAGAGATTAGGATGAGGCTCCTGGAGGGATACTCTACATTATATACATCCCTTAGTGTCAGGGTCAGCAGGATCGGAGCTAAACTAGTGTGTTTAAGTATCACTAGCAAACAGGCTAAGGTAGCTCTGGAGGGTTGTCATGGTGTTTAGGGGTGGAAATGGAGGTGTCCCCTTACAGTATCGGTCTTTTTTCGTGATTTTGTTGAGCCTGCAGAAATCTACAGAGCTGAAAGGAACCATCTTTCTTTTTTACAAACAGAACTGGCACTCCATGAGGAGACAATGTCGAGCAGATGAATCCATTGTTCAGATTTTTGTCAATGAATTCCTTTAGTGTTTCCTGTTTGAATTTAGACAAGGAGTAAATGGTTCCTACTGGAGGATAGGAATTTTTTTATAGTTCAATTCAGAGGTTATAAGAACAGTGGGGGGTGAGTGTTTCTGCTTTGGACTTGCTAAAAATATCTACATACTTGTGGTACTCCTTTGGGATGGAAGAGAGATTGATTTTTTTGGAGAGGGTGGTGGATTTGGCCTGTACTATGGGACAGAGTTGGAGGGAAAATGTTGTTGAGCCTGAGAGATGCAAGGCCTGGAATAGGGCTGGTGCACTGATAATTGCAATATGAGGTTGCTTGGGGTTAGATGGGAACATCTTAGATGGGGTGAACTGCAGAGGAGTTTCTGCTAGAGAGAATGGAGGATTTACCAAGGTTTCAACAGGAGAAACAGAAGCCAGACTTTGAAGTAAAGATGGTGGTCAGAAAGATATTGACCCAGAAGCCCAGTCAATCAATGGATTGTAGCAGATAAGTCAAGAGTGACCTAAGACCAGAGAACAACAAGAATCAAGTGGAGTGACATAGAAGTCAAGAGTCATGCATTCATCAGAGGGGAATTTTACAGGCAACAATACTACCTCAGAGATAATATTATTCAAGGTTCCATCAAACAGGTGCAGTTCCACAGGTGGAGTAGGAGTAGTAGGCAGAGAATGTCTATGAGCAAAAGCAGAGTCCAAAAAACAATATGTAGATCCAGAGTCTACTAACATTCGGATGGGTATAGGCTGGAGGTAGTCTAGAGCACATACCAGAGGAGAGACTAGGGATATACAAAGAGAATTGGGGCCAGAAAGAGTGGATGTGTTGAGATGCATTGGACTCGTAGTTGTACAAATGAGTTCAACACGACCCCTAGTTTGTGCTGAGTCTTGGAGGCCACATTCTAGTTTTCTGAGAGGTTCTTGGAGAGCAGAGTCTCTTGTTCCTCCAGAGTAGTTAGTTGTGCCCTTATTGGTTGTTTTCTAGGGCTCCTAGGGCATCTATCTACCTTGTGGTCCTTTGATCTGCAGTACAGGCAGAGGTTATTGTCAATATGACACTTGTGCTCATTGCCATTCAATTTACTGTCTCTGCCTAGTTTGTTGGAGAAGTCAACATGCAGAGTGGATAGAGATGGTAACTTGGCAATAGAGGATGATCTGGGAGGTTTCAGGGAATTCTGAGAGGGCACAGTCTGTAGCAGAATTGTGGAGGACTGGGGACGAGACGGACTGGAGCTTTGTGAGGAAGTGGAGTACTGAGCCATTTTATCTTGTTTTTGATTGCAGCTGTCTGTTACCTCCCTCTCCGTGTTCCAGAGATGGTCTCGTTCACAGTTTCGTTCCCAGTGGCAATTGTCAAAGGTGATTGCTAGTTGGTACATGGCATGGAAGGAGGTGGGTTTACCCTGTTCCCTGTTCACTATCAGGTCCTGTAGGCAGTTTGGCAACCCCTAATAGAAACGATGGCAGAGGACCAAATTACCCCAGTTCAACTGTGCTGCATACCGCATTAATTCTACCTACTTTAAAGCAATCTTATTTCTTGGCTTCATGTGGAGGTTGTCAATGAGGTTGGCGGTATCCTCTACTGGGTCTGAGAGTCCGAAATGGACCTGGAGTTCATCTACAAAGAGGTGCCAGGTAGAGATCCAGGGTTGTGTATAGCTAAGGTCTTCCTGCTGTAGTGTGACTTCGAACCAATCTTGCACTACACTGGAGAGATAGGTCATCGTGAAATTGATTTTTTCTTCATCAGTGGAAAATTGCGGAGCATTGGCACAGAAGTAGAGTCAACACTGAAACAGGAAATGGTTAAGCTTGTGAGAGTCAGAGCTGTCAAAGGTGTCTGAAATGCATGCCTTCGATTGATGAGGCTTTGGTGTTAATCCTTGGTTAAGGTTTTCCAACAATTGTTGGGGAGTCTCAGCTAACTGGTTGTCAACAGGGTTACAGCCAGCAACAAGAGGTGGAGTTTGGATAGTGGGAGTAGGAGCAGGAATAGAAGCGTCGACCCAGTCTAGGTCGTTGTCAACATAAGGAATGGTGGCGGGATCCACATCATGGAATTCCAAAGGTTCCACCAGAAGTGGAGATAACAGAGAGTGCACCGGAGTGTGAGGTGTCTCTGACTGGAGGCCAGAAGTGAAGCAACTGATAGCTTGGTCAGCAAGAGGAATAGAGTTACTCCCAGAAGAGGAAGCTGCAGAATGATGAGACATCAGAGCTATGATACAACAAAACCGGTGTGAGTTTGTAAATTCTGTCAGGAACGGAATGGAACAGATGGAGGACAAAAGTATACTCTGGAATGATGTAATGTACTACTTCAGAGAATAGATAATATCACAAAAGGTCACTTACTTATTTGTGATGGGTGCTTTGATACTTTAAAGAGTTCAAAAATGTGAAGTTAGATGAGTGACAAAAGATGTTGTTAAGTCTGAGGCCTAATCCTTAGACAGAGAGTTCTTAAATACAAAAAGATGATGCTCTGTGTACTAGGACAGATTATCATATGCTACTACCTATTGTTCTACATATGGTAGTGCCTTTGTGTTGTAAATAGTGATAACTTAACCTTATAGAGGCTGTCCTTTGTTCTAAGAAAAGAACAGATGGCTATCTATGGGTAATTGATAAAGTCCATGTACAAACATTGAGGCCTTTATATCTCCACTAATATTAATTGCCTTGAGGTTGTTCTAGGCTCATTCTGAGAGTTATGAAGAAGGCTTCTGCTGGGCCTAGAACTGAAGCATCGATTGTGGTGGTTTCTGAGATATTGGTAATTTAATAAATGGTACCATGGTAGTTACCAGTTAATCTGCCTGATATCTCGGCCAATATCGATTGCCTCAAGACATGACTGGTATCAATCAAAAGATACTTTTAAGGGCTTTCTGTAGCTGTTAAGATTGTGTGAATCAATTGAGATATGACTGAATGAAGTTTGTGACAGACAGTACTTAGCAATAATGAAGGAACCAGAAAGAAGGCTCCAGCAGACAGATAAGGACGTCAGAGTGGAGTATGACTTTGGTGAACAACCTTGGCTTCAACTTATGTGTTGTGCCCTGGTCTCTAGTCGTGAGTTTGGTCGCTTATTTCAGAATGTAGAAAAGTTGTTGGAACAGAGGTCCTAGGGTAAGAATAGGAAGCAGAGTGGACAAGGATAGGATTAGGACCAGATGACATTAATTTACAAACTGAGGAAATATACTGTAGCTACTCGGTACTTATAGGAAGTCTGGAACAGGAGGAGAGTAGTCTACTACACTATCCTACTAATTATAATTTCAGGAGAAATATTAGGAGAAATAAATTACATAATTGTCAGATTTCTGGAATATGACAATACATGAGTCCATGACTAGGCTTCTAGTAGTTATCTCTGGGAAGTCAGACTCATCTCTTGAGCTAATTATAATAGTTATTATGGTGAAAAATGTCACTTATATTGCCTAAATGGCCATCCAGCATGACATTGTTGCTAGCTGTGAGTTTGTCCTAGCTAGATTCATAGATAGCCAATATGAGATCCCAAGCTACAAAGCTAAACTCACCAATTTGAGGAATATCCTGACTAGTTTTGTTATTGAGGGATCTCTGTCTAATAAAGGTTGCAATTCTTTGGAGAGAACAGGCAATGCTATTAGCATTGCTAGTCAAGAATTTATCTGTTCCAAAGAGAGAGATTGACTAGAAATTACCATCTCATGACTTATAGAATATAATGAACTTATGATACTCAGTCTTTGTGTGTAAATGACTTAGGTGTCAGTATATGTCCTAGCTACTTATATATGTTCTCTGAATATAACAGTAACAATAGATAGTACAAGGTTTCAAAGACATAGCCTATAAATACAATGATTTCCAATACATGAACAATTGCTGCTTTGTATTGTGACCACCTGTGGTCACAATTATGTTATCTTAGACTTGCAAATGTTTGTCTGCTCAACATAACTATAGGTCTGCAGGTTGGTTTGCCTGATATAGAATGATGGTAGGTTCCAAGCCAGGTAGAGAAAGTGTGGTTTGTGTATTGTAGCCATGAGGTACCATAGAGGAGATATTGACCTTATTGTATCACAAATGGTCACTTACTTATTTGTGATTGGTACTTTGATACTTAAAAGGTTCAAAAGTGTGAAGTTTAGATAGTGACAAAAGATATTGTTAAGTCTAAGGTCTAATTCTCAAACAGAAAGTCCTTATATACAGAATTGTGATAGTCTACATACTAGAACAGATCATCATATGCTACTATCTATTGTTCTACATATGGTAGTGCCTTTATGCTTGAAATAGCAATAACTTAACCATATGGAGGCTGTTCTTTGTTCTAATAAAAGGCAGATGACTATCTATAGATAATTGATTAATGTTCATGTGCAAATATCATATCTCTATCAATATCAATTGCCTTGAAGTTGTTCTAGGCTCATTCTAAGTATTATGAAAAGGGCTTCTTCTAAGCCTAGAAGTGAAACATAGATTATGGTGGTTTCCAAGATATTATATCACAAATGGCCACTTACTGATTTGTGATTGGTTGATTTGATATTTAAAGAGCTCAAAAAAGCAAAGTTTAGACAAGCAGCAAAGATGTTGTTAAGTCTGAGGTCTAATCCTCAGACAGAGAGTCCTTATATACAGAAAAGTGATGGTCTGTGCACTAGGACAGATTATCACATCCTACTACCTATTGTTCTACATATGGTAGTGCCTTTGTACTTGAGAATGCAATAACTTAACCTTATGGAGGCTGTTCTTTGTTCTAAGAGAAGGACAGATGACTATCTATAGGTAATTAATGAAGTCCATGTGCAAACATTGAGGTCTTCATATCTCCACTAATATTGATTGCCTTGAGGTTGTTCTAGGCTCATTCTGAGCGGTATGAAGAGGGCTTCTGCTGAGCCTAGAACCGAAGCTTAGATCCTGGCGGTTTCCGAGATATTGGTGATTTAATAAATGGTACCATAGTGGTTACCAGTTGATTTGCCTAATATCTCGGCCATTATTGATTGCTTCGAGACGTGACTGGTATCGATCGAAAGGTTTTCTTAAGGGCTTTAAGCTGGCCTTAAGACCGTGGGAATCGTCGAAGAATTGGTGGAGATATGACTGAATGAAGTTTGTGACATATTGGCAATTTAATATGTGATACCATAGTAGTTATCTACCGATTTTTCTAATAGCTCAGCCAATATTGATCACCTTAAGATGTATCTAGTATCTATTGAAAGGTATTTTTAAGAGTGTTTTGGAGCTATTAAGACCATATGTCACAAACTTCATTTGGTCATATCTCCATCAAATCTTCAACAATTCTCACAGTCTTGATAGTACCAAAAAGCCCTTGAGAAGACATTTCAATGATACCAGTCACATCTCAAGGCGATCAATATTGGCTGAGCTATTGAGCAAATCAGTAGGTAACTACCATGGTACCACATATTAAGTTGCCAATATCTCAGGAACTGCTACAATCAATGCTTTGCTTCTAGGCATCAGAGAAGCCCTCTTCATACCACTTAGAATGAGCCTAAAACAACACCAAGGCAATCAATATTAGTGGAGATATGAAGTCCTCAATACTTGCACATAAATTTAATTAATTATCTATAGATAGTCATCTGTCCTTTTCTTAGAACAAAGGACAGCCTCCATATGGTTAAGTATTTGCATTTTCAGGTACAAAGGCACTATCATATGTAGAACAATAGGTAGTAGCATATGATGATCTGTCCTAGTGCACAGACCATCACAATTCTGTATATAAGGACTTCTTGTCTGAGGATTAGACCTCAGACTTAGCAACATCTTTTGTCATCTGTCTAACTTCACATTTTTGAACTCTTTCAAGTATCAAAGAACCCATTACAAACAGTAAGTGATGTTGCTGTAAGATTTTAGCTAAGGTGACTTAAATTCACTCCAAGTCTGAGTTGACAAGAAGAACTTGATAGAGTTCCCATTTGATTTTCTACACTACTTATACATTTTACTATGATAGCTGTGCAATGTTCTCCTATGGTTCTCATGTTATTCTCGTCATGTGTCTACCTCATCACATGTTGTGACTGTGACTTGACCAAATGTGCAACCTATGTCATGCTTTGTGACTGAGTCACATGATATCTTTCTATGCTCCATCCTTGTAGTAGTAGGTCCAGAATAAAGAAACTAAAAGAAAAAGAAAAAGAAAATAGAAATGACTTAAACGTTTTGCCAAGTCATGACAGTCATGGAGTGACATTGTTGTTATGGAATGACATTGAGTTATCTTGGAAACTCCATTTGCCAGAGCATTTGTTTTGGATATTTACATATAAAGATGGAAATGTAGTTACATTTTAAAAAAGTCTTTCTATCTTTCCCTCTTTTCCCCTGTGCTCAATTTATTTTGCTGCATCAAGTGACCATTTGTGATACCATAGAAATCATTGAAGAATTGGTGGAAATAGGTTTAAATGAAGTTTGTATCACCTTGTTATATTGCTATAGCTACACCTGGGTCTGTATTCAATCCTATTGGACAGAACTGGGTCAATCAATATGATGTCATAACCTCTATGACATTGTTTATTTTTTTCTGTCTGTATCATATGCTTGTGTTTTACTGTAAGTAGGTTAGTTACCATAGGCCCACTCTCAGTCATCTACCAAATTGGTGACATCTGAGCTTATTATATTTGAAATCCTACTGGTATTTAGCTGTAGCTATGTTTTTCACTAGGACCCAGTCTTTGACACTGGGTCCTAGCTGACTTGAATGTAATATTATTTCTAAATCCCAATGTCTACTGCTGCCCTTCTGTTAAAGCCCAGCTTAGTTGTTGCTAAGGCAAAAAGTCATTACCATCCTATCAAGGTAGAGATAGAATTGCTCCTTGTGGAGCTCAAGCTTGTGAACGGTCTTGCGACTGAAAAATTGATTGAGGTCTGAGGCTCAGAGAAGTGGTAGAGAAAAAAGTGCCTTCTGTCGCTGCAGCTGTGTTATGGTCCGAATCGGAGTGGGCAGGTGCTTCAAGGGGTGAGAGGAGATGCCTAAAAATGTGTTATCAAGCAGTAGAGGCCTCATTGGATATCGAAGCTATGATTTGTCAGACATCTTGCTTCTCGGAGACAATAGTGATGAACATTCCACTGTCAAACTGTCAAGTGTCCACTGATTGACATAGAATTGATATCCCATTTTCTGCAGCTTGGTACATTACAGGACCTGTCTGTGACCAGCTGTCAATTGAATGGTAGAGCCTAGAGAATAATGCGAGCCACACCCGAATTCCTTCAATTATCATATAATTCCACCACCCACCATGAAAGTTGAGATGAGATGTTGGAACAGCTCATCAGTTTCAACTGAGATCAAGTATCATCACAACTGCAATGGATCCATGATACTAGACTGACCATATCAGAAGTTCGACGCTGATGAGATTTTTTTGGTCTGCGAGCAACCAAATAGAATATTTGTCTAACAACACCAGTTGATTCAAACCATTTTAATCGAGTTTCACACGAAAGTGCTTCTGCATATCCCTTCCCAATGGCTGATAAGCTAACACCAAAGAATTATGTTAATGACCTGAAGACCTTGTCAAATCAACGTTACGGCCAAGGTATACCGGTCTTTATTCTATCATTCTCGAAGCAAAAGCTAAAGCCTTTTCCAGTCGTTTTTGCTACTCTGATGCTATATGATTTTGTCCATCACATCCCTCAACAGGTGAGACTTTCCATTCATTAAAAATGATTCCATATATCTCTTCTCCTAGGTTCAGTACCTCTACAGGCATGTTTCCCATTTGATGGCTGACTATCACCACTGATATATGAAAACTCAGGAGGGAGTGGTCGAAACGGCATATCATCTATTTTTCTGTCTTGATAATGAACTGGACAGCCATGATGTAAATGTGACTTCCTTACTTTATCGGATGAGACGACTGATCCAAATTTTCAGAATGCGTTCATATAGTACGGGACATTATGATATAAAAAAATGCATATTTATAACAACTTCACCAGCTGGCAATATAGTCTGGGCATCGAGATCAGTGAGACATAACTTTTAATTCAGTTTTGATATCTTCATTGACGAGGATGTCTTAGTGGTATAGATTAAGTGTATTTGCTGCTTGGTCTGACCTACCCCTTTGCTAGGTGTCTAGTTGGAATTACAGTAGTCGAGTGAGTTTCATTATGGCTTTTCAGGACTAGAGTAACTGACGTCAATAGATTCATAGCATTGTTGAATACATTGGTAGTGAAGAGTCTGCTGGTCCTGCGCCTTCGAGCAATTTGGAATAAGGATTTTGTTGGTGAGAGAGCTAGAATCATGTGCCAATGGACTCATTATATTGATTTCTTTTTGAATTCTAGTCACACTAGTTGTATACTTCATGACGGCAGGCATGTTTTGTAGAATTTGATTTCTGGTCATAGTGATGACTGATGGTCGAAATTAGCTGAGGTCTTGGTAGGCTTTAAAGGCAGAACAATACTTAACCCACCAACTGATCGTATATTTCAGACTTCGATGTCTGTGATGATAATCTATGCATATCTCGACTCAGTTTCCAGAGTGCCGTCACCTCTCCATGGCTGCTGGCAAAGTCCAACACATCTTCTTGATGTATATAATAGTCTTGGTACTGCCTTGAAGTACGTGTTCGACATACTTTACTGTGTGGACCCAGACGTTTCTTCTCACACAAAAAAGCATCATCAAGGCAACAACAACAGCAATCGAAGTCGTCCTGACCTTTATCAGGTTCACCATGACATACAAAATAAAAAAGGCGTTTGGCGATGGAATGCGCAGCCGTATTTCCTACATGAAAACCTCGAGTCGTTTATTGTATGTGTTCTATCGCGATGGAACCTTGTTATTCATACCGTGAGTCCAAAATTAGATATTATTGATCTAATTGATGGTCTATATATCCAGTCTCTTGAGTGAGCCGAGACTATAAAACTAGTGCTTTAGAACTCATTCTTTTCAAAGTCTCCTTAAGCCTGGAAGCCGCTTCTTTCCCAGGTTCATCTGATGTTATTATGACTCTCCAGCCCTAGTATGTTGTTATCTTTGCTGGTATTGCTCTTACTGACTCTGATTATGAGCTCTTTATACTTCATTTATCCCTTTACTGTAGGCTCAAACTCTTCTTTCTCATACCTCTATCATCACTGCTGATTTGCGTGTTGCTCAGGTGTCGCGGTTGATATTCAATTTACTGGAAGCAAATTGTCCTTTGGACAAAAGTATAGATTCTGTGACAACGGAAACCCTCGTGTTCGGTCATCCAGAATCCAATAGCGATACTGAGGCAAGTACTGTGCGAGTTGATAGATAGAACATTATCTCAGTAGATGATAACGGATGTAGATGACATAATAACCATCGCTTGGCCTGCCCATCTTCCACCACATTAATTGGCGAGTTGTGATGAATTGAGCGAGACAGTTGATACCAACAAGACGGGGAGATCATACGAGGTGCACAACATAATCCTGGATGGCAATGGCTCGAGGAATCTGCTCGTCGAGTCGACAGATAATGAACTAGCTATATTCACATAGTTGAGAATAGAGCAAGAATGGAAATCTACATCACCGGCAATTTATGAACCATGGATGTGTCTCCAATCTCTGTGGAGCAGCAGTCATGAGTAAAAATCATTTATAGGGATCAAACGAGACATGAGTGTGATTGAGGTCTGGTAAAAATATCAAACAATTTTAACCACATCATATTTCATAGATGACGCACCCTATGACCAACTTCGAGACCAGTCGAAGTAATACCCAAAAGAGAAATTCCATAGGCGACATAATCATCTTTATCTTCTCTTGGATTTGAAGCGAGTACCACCTCTGCGGATACGGTGGGGACTTCATCTTGTTTTGCGTGGAGAGTGAGGATAAGATCAACCGTGCTAAATGCGATCTGGTATGTCAGGGAGAGAGAGATACCAAAGTTTTTTCATGATGAGAATACCGAAAATTCTTTTTAAGCATAAACACTGTGATGCAGAGAGGCAGTGTCTGTCAGTGATGTTGATCTTGTTTTTTTATCATCAGTTTTTTACACGGGGCGTGTAGGCAGACCGTCGTAGTACAAACAACTTTTTAAGTACAACGTAGAGAGAGTAGAAAAAGGAATAAAATGTCAAGAACACTTGATGATGGAGATACATAGGTCCTGCTCCTGTAGGCCCACATGTCAAAATGGGGGTGTATGAGGGGGCTCATTTGATGCAGTCTTGAAAACAGAATGTGCTGGGGTCATTAAGGAGAAAGGTGATTTTTATTATGTTAATATCTCAGGCATCGCGAGATCGAGTAGACGACTACCTTTTATTATGTTAATATCTACAGTTTACAGTAAGCAAAGATTGTAATACAAGAAGTGTTGTCTCACCTCAGACATCTGTTGAATGGTACATCTCGAGACCGGCTCGGAACTCCTTCAATAGCCAGGACCATCGTCAATTTAATTTTGTCTTCATTCCATCACAAAAATTTCTTTTAGTCACCACAATAATTTTTCATATGGTATAAAAGTGTACTCACCATTTTGCTGAAGTTCGACTCACTTTGTTTGGACTTCAGGTGTGTATTTAGTTAGCTTTTCTTTTGTTATTAATATAAATTGACTCATGTCATGATCAACCTCATTTCATACAGGTGTTCAACATGATGCAACTGCATGGACAACTTCTTATCTTCATACTTCCTCATTTATCTAATGAATCAGTCAGCACCTCACTGGTGGGGCATATTCTTTACTCAGCAGACCTCATGTCTGCCATATGTACTCCTCATTTGTTCCTCATGGTACATAGGTATATATACAGTAGATACTCTCCTGTATTTGGTACACTTTACCAATTGTATCATTCCCTTTCTTCCTCTACTCTCTTATCACCCTCAAGTCTTTGCTTGAGTGTTGCAACCTGAGTTAACCCTTAAGGTCATAACAACTCACTTCATTCAGACTTCAGGCTCTTGCCTGTTGACTGTTGAGATTCAACCTGTCACAAACTTCATTCAGTCATATCTCCACCAATTCTTCGACGATTCCCACGGTCTTAAGGCCAGCTTAAAGCCCTTAAGAAGACCTTTCGATCGATACCAGTCATGTCTCAAAGCAATCAATAATGGCTGAGATATTAGGCAAATCAACTGGTAACCACCATAGTACCGTTTATTAAATTACCAATATCTCGGAAACCGCCAGGATCTAAGCTTCGGTTCTAGGCTCAGCAGAAGCCCTCTTCATACCGCTCAGAATGAGCCTAGAACAATCTCAAGGCAATTAATATTAGTGGAGATATGAAGACCTCAATGTTTGCACATGGACTTCATTAATTACCCATAGATAGTCATCTGTCCTTTTCTTAGAACAAAGGACAGCCTCCATATGGTTAA
>Ga0153994_1000321_pt1 | contig 13908 bp, 17 predicted proteins | sample TSNC078MetaG_FD_104735 | JGI IMG/M metagenome (GOLD analysis project Ga0153994, IMG submission 104735) | Attine ant fungus gardens microbial communities from North Carolina, USA - TSNC078 MetaG | ecosystem: Host-associated > Fungi > Mycelium > Unclassified | place: USA: North Carolina, Lumber...
AGTAGAATACTCACCTCAATATTAGTTGAAGCTCCTGGGCTACACATCGCTTCTACTTAAGACGACTCTCTTACTATAAGCTTGAGTACGTTCTGGCGCAGACGTCTAACTGTGCCCTTACAGGAGCTATACTAGTGTGTTTAAGTATTACTTTAGTAATACTTGAACAGGCTTAGGTTACTCCGAAGCATCGTTATGTAGTTCTAGGGTAGAAATAGAGCTATCCTCTTACATTCACCCCCCCTTCAAGATTGCTACATCTCAGAACAATGGACTCCAGATAAAAAATATTGTCGAACTCTGCACGTCGGATGTGTCTTGGAGCCCTTAGGTGTTTGCGATGGAACTCTGCTGTCAGTTCTAGTGGGGGGACTTCAGAGGCAGACTCCCAAGAATTGTGTTCACGGCCATACCCTTTCCACTTAATGAGATACTAGAACCTTCTCTGGTGCCAACAACTGTCGAGTATCTCCTCTACTTCCCACTTCACTTCTCCATCAATGACTATGGGCGGTGGGTGGTCTTCTGTTCTCTGTCCTGTGATTGGGTCTTCTAGGGCTGGAGTAAGCTTCACTACGTTGAACACTGGATGGAGTTGCTTTATTCAGTGTGGTAGTTTTAAGCGATAGGCTATAGGTCTGATCCACTGTTCCACTACAAAAGGGCCAAGTCGTCAGTGCGAGAGTTTCTGTAAGGGGTGTGTAGTCTGGATATCTGACGTATCAAGGAAGACTTTATCACCCAGGTTGAACACCAGAGCCGGAGTTCTTCATTGGTCATAGTATCTTTTCATGTTGTTCTGTGCTTTGCAGATCATGGACTTCACTTCTTCAATCACTGTCCTTATAAGGGAACCACTCAGAGGCGATCACCCTTCAAGCTAATGGATAGTCTCGAAAGCTAAGTTGAGATTCAAGTGAAGTATATCTATGACAGCTTGCTAGTATATATACTCTATACTAGACGATCACACACGCTGTCACATGAGTGCATGGATCAGTAATCACAATGTCCTAATAATAGAATAGAAGACGTCGCACCACATGACACAGACAGAGAAAAGACAGGAATGATGGAAGTGCGTACACGTACTGTCACCAGGCCACTAATAGAACAGACCCTCAATACTGACTAAGTACTACCCTAGATGTCCTCTTACAGTCCTCATCCTTTCGATGAATTCATTGATCGTCTCTAGACTGGAAGGGTTCTGTCAGAGTTCAAAGCCCATGCAAAGGAGCCATCCAGTGTCGAGCAGAAACGGAGGCTATTAGATAGCAGAGTGGACATGATTGTTGTGCTGGAATTCTGCCATGGATAATAGGTTGTACCAATCATCTTGGCATTCGTTCACAAATAGCCAGAGGTACTAGTCCAACTCTTGGTTGACACACTCCATCTGTCTGTCAGTCTGAGGATGCTAGGCCATAGAGGACGCCAACTTTATTCCTAGCAGACGGTAAAGTTCTTGGGTGAAACAAGCTACAAACTGAGATCCATGGTCTGAGATTATGCACTTCAGAAGGCTATGGAGCTTCCAGACTTGATATAGGAAAAGTCTGGCTGCTCCTTCTGCTGTCACCATCGTGTGCATCAGAATGAAGTGTGCTTGTTTCAACACCGAGTCCACTACTGTCATTACTGTATCATGTCCAGAGGAGAGGGGGAGTTCTACAACAAAGTCTATACTGAGCATATCCCATCATGAGTCTGGGATCCAGAGAGGGTGCAATTCACCTACTAGAGCCTGCCTTATCGGTTTTGTCCTGATGCAGAGGTCACAGGTGCTAATGTACTGTCTAATGTACCTAGACATCTGCGGCCACTAGTAGTTCCAAGAGACCAATTCTAGTGTTTTCCAGCATCCGGAGTGCCCAGCAACCTTCGTGTCATAACATAGGGAGACCATTCATCTTCATAAGTCCATGTTCTAGGAAACATAGATCTTGCCTCTGAACCAGAGTAGTCCTCCTTCTTCCGACCATTCTGTAGAGCAGACCGTCTTATCCAATGCTTGCTGGAGTTCCCTTACTGCCTTTGCCACTGGCTCTTCCTGGTCACCCTTTTGGTTCTCTTGATGAATTTCTCTAAGGATGTCTTGTTCCGGTCCTTTTAGCTGAACTCCTTCAAGAGCTCAGATTGCAAAGAGCTCCGGTCATAGAAGGATCACGTCTTTATTGTCGGAGGCTCCATTGCCATAGTCTGGTCTTCATGATAACGCGTCTGGCTTCCTCATGGAACATCCTGGGCAGTGGATCAACTTGAAGTCGAAGCGGGCCAAGTATAGGAACCAACGAGCCTGGCGATGGTTGAGTTTCTTAGCTGTTATGAAGTACTCCAGGTTTTTGTAGTCCATCCAGATCTCGACCAGATGCCAGGCTCCTTCCAGAAAGTGTCTCTACTCTTCCAGCGCACAGATGATAGCGAGCATCTCTTTGTCATGGATCTCATAGTTCTGTTCCACTGGAGACAGGGTTCTGCCAGTATCTCCAAGACCCTCTAGACTGCTTATTCGTGTTTCTCTTCTATCTTCATAAAGATCAGAATGTCGTCCAAGTACACTACTACAATCCCTTCGGCTATGAGGGTTCTGAAGATGTCATTTATCATAGTTTGGAAGGTAGCGGGACTGTTGGTCATTCTGAAGAACATCACGAGAGGTTCAAAGAGGCCATGGTTGATATGGAAGGCTGTTTTCCATTCATCTCCGGGCTTGATGCATACATTATTGAAACCCCAGCAGACGTCCAGTTTTGTGAAGTACCTGGCTCTGCAGAGTTGGGAAATGAGTTGGGAGATGAGGGGGAGGGGGTACCTGTTCTTGACAGTTACAGTGTTTAGCATGCGATAGTCTTAGACCAGCCAGAGCGAACTATCTTTCTTCTTAATGAAGAACATAGGGGCTGCTATGGGGGACTTGGACGGCTAGATGCATCTGGTATGTAGGTTTTCCTCCAGAAAGACATCTAACTCAGCTTGCTCCAACGGGGACAGAAGATAGACCTTTGACGACTTAGGCTCTGCTCTGGGGATTAGTTCAATAGTGTGATCCCACTTGCGGTGCTCAGGCAGTATGTCAAAGTCTTCCTTAGCGAACACTGATTGGAACTCTGCAACGTAGATGGGCAACAGACTGGTAGTGGCGAGTGTCTCCTTACTGCGTCTGGCTCCTTCCACAAGACGTTGGGAGGTCATAGCCATGGCCTGGAGGTTGACTTGGGTAAGCTCCGGGAAGAGGCATGTAAGAAACAGTCGGTCTCTGGGCTCCCAATCGGAGCTGTACGTTTGCAGAGGCGTCTCTTTAGGGTCTAGCTCTTCTTGGAGCAGGGGTGCGGGTCTGTCACAACATAATTGGAGGGCCCAGAGTTCAATCCTCTTCTGGCGGGTCTGCTCCTTCTATAGGGTGTGTTCTCCTTCACACCGGAATGGACAATGGGTCATTTCGACTTTTCCCTTTTCCTAGTCTGTCACAGTTGTGTTATGGACCAGTAGTCACATACTGTATAGTTTACCACTACACCAAAAGGGCGATGTTAACAAGACTACTTGCTAACGAGGATCTAGCTATTTATGTAGTTCATTTGAACAGGTATTTTGTTATACCTCCATGATACTATTTAGTAGTCACTTTTTGTGACACAGTCGATCTTGGGGTTATGGTCCTTAAGCTAGTTGTAGCCTAAGATCAGACTCTGTTTTCCAAGTCCGGAGATAGCTAAGAGTATCCTCTCAGAGTGAGTCTTGTAACGGAGAAGCACATCTACAACTTCGGAAATCTGTCTAGCCTCGTTAGGAGAACTGTCGACATTAAAGACCAGGATGTTACGTGAGAGGGTCCAAGTGTTTATTCCTTTCAAACAGACAAAGTCCCTGTCAATGAAGCTTCCAGTTGCTCCACTGTCCAAGAGGGCCTTGACAGAGTGGAGTTCTTTTGTGTCCGTAGTTCTGATTTCCACTGGCAGGAGTAAGGAAGTCCCTCATGCGTCCAAGGCGCTGATAGAGAAGAGCTTGGGCAGCCTCCTCTCCTACTTGGGCTTACAGAGCAGAGCAGGAGACAAGAGGAGAAGAGGTGGTGCGTCTACTAGTTCACTGTCAATTGTATTGGGGTTCTCTATAGTCAATACAGTGAACTTATTTACTGGTGACCGGGGTGCACATATCACCGGTCGCGCTACGCAAAATCCTCTTTCTCCTCTAGGGGACAAGACTCTTCAATCGGAACTATATCCTTCAATGCTAATAAATCTTCAATCAGCTCCTTCTGCTGTTCTGAGGTGAGTTGACAGATGTCCATGTAGTGGGGGCAGTCTCAGACTAGATGGTTCACATCTCCACATCAGTAACATCCTTACGGAGGCAGAGGAGGCCTTGCTTTCCAAGTCGCATCGATGTCCATGGAGACTCCCATAGACGGAGCGGGCAGCAGAGGTTTCAGAGTAACCAGAAGAGGCAGAACGGGGGGCAGTCTTGCTATAGACAAAGGTAGGGATTGGGTGGAGGCGGTTTTGGTCGGTGTGGAGGGGGCGGAACATAACACAGACTGAAAGGCCTTATTAGTGAGGCATGCCTGGTCGATCCTCTGCACTGCTCTGTACCACGCGTTAGGGTCGTTATTGGCTGGTCGTCCATAGGGCATGGTGGAAATCTGGTTCTGGATATCTAACCAGAGACCTCGTCGAAACTTCACCACTAGTGTCCAGGGATCCATATAACCTGCGTTGGAGACTAAGGCCTGGAAGTTGTCCAGATAGTCATCCACTGTCCAACCTTCTTGGTGGTAGGAGGTGCCTTCTAGCACGTTGATTGTGTCCACTTCTGTGTTAACAGAGAAGAAGTGAAGCTGGAATTGTTGCTCAAAATCTCTCTAGGTTTGGATAGGGAAAACGCCAGTGTCTGCTTTCTGACAAAACACATTTTTGGACCACTTGGTGGCACAGCCTCCTTTGAAGAATGTGAGAGCCCAGAGAATTCTTTCTTTTTTATTGTGGAACTGCTCTAGGACCAGGCAGATATAGAGGGAGCAGGAGTTCAAAAATGCATGGCTGTTATGACATTCTCTGCTGAAGTCCAGAGGACAAGAGAGCTTGGGGCACGTTTGTCTCGCTGTCGGAGCAGGGGGCAGAGATACCAGCAGAGATAGTACAGGCGGGGAAAGTGTGTTTGGTACAGATAGAGAGGAGGGATTAGCTACTAGCTGTGTAAGCTGCTGTAACTACGTGGTCAGGGCTGCCAGGATGGTGTTGATGTTGTTTTTAGAGACATTTTGTCTCTCCATTAGCTTGTGGAGATGGTGTTGCAGGTATCCTAAGGCGTCGGCTATGCCTTGGGGGGTGTCCGGAGACAACGACATCTGGGGAGCAGAATTCTCAGAGGGCTAGGTATGACAGGGGAGAGTGACCTATTGGGTGGCTGTCCACTAGGATAGTCCAAGGCTCCATTTTAAGGATCCTAATCTGCTGTAAGGGCGACTGGGGCACAAGATTCTAGGAGAATCCTCAGTTGATATTACAGATTGTAATTATAATACAACTCATCTCTAGGAGAATTCTTAGAGATTAGGATGAGGCTCCTGAAGGGATATTTTACATTATATATTAAGTTTACATTCCTTGTATCAGGGTCAGCATGATTGGAGCTATACTAGTGTGTTTAAGTATTACTTTAGTAATACTTAAACAGGCTTAGGTCGCTCTGGAGCATCGTTATGCAGTTTCAGGGTAGAAATAGAGCTATTATCTTATAGGTACTAGAGAGATAAATCAAATAATAGAGAGCTTACTGAAGATAGAAGTCCAAAGAATAGCCAAAACATATTAAATAGAAACCTAAGAAGAAAAGAAATGTTTTTAGTATCCACTTGAGAGAACCCTTACCGTAATAAGATCTCTAAGGCATGCATTCATCTCGTGCCATAACACTACTACCCTTACCTAGTCTAGTAGCCTGGCTTGCTGTCGATACAGCAGTACTACCTAGAAATTCCGTACCGTCGTATAGGCTCTTCTTCAGCTGACCATACAACTGGAAGCTGACTTCAATGATCCATAGTAAGTGGTTAGCTTCTAGCGTAAGCGAATGTCCAAGTCCGTTGAGCTTGAGTCTCTCTTTGAGGGAAGTTTTATAGAGTTTTCATAAAGCAAACACAAAAGAAATCCTCAAATCACTCAAATAGCCTTTTAGCTCTAGAGCAACAGAGGGAGAGATGATGGGGGGGAAAAGTCCTTTTCTTCTCTGTGCCCTAGAGTATTTTATTAGAATTACAAAGCAATGATACAACAAAAGAAAAGAAACAAAAAAAACTCCCAAATTCCCAAAGATAGTAAGAGTGAAATGATAAGACGGCACCTCTCCCAATCACTTGGCTACTATTCCCCACTCCTCTAATCCTACTCCGGGGGTTCTTCTCTAAACAATAGATGGCTCTTGAGCCTTTTGCTGGGCTGTAGAGAGAGGCGGTGATCTCAAGTTGTCTTGCTCTTGAGCACATTGTCTTCATCAAACAGCTCTTCTTTTATCTCTCTATCTGACCTCTCTTCCTGACCTCTCTAGTCCTTCTACTACTCCTCTATATCTTATCACATCTTTAAGTCTCAGTCTTCTTTTATTAGGTTTGTGATATAGTCCTTGAGAAAATTCGTCTTGCTAGTTTTTACTATAATTAGTCATCAGCAATGATGGCTCTGCTCTGATGGTAACTTCAATGTTATAAATAAGTGACTGCTGCCAAGATATAATGTCATCCTTATAGAAAACAATCTTCTAAGGTCCTTTCTGCTCTCGAGAGCACTCTAGAGAGGAGTTCTGTTATAGATCTGTTATGAAATTCTCTGGATAATCTTTATGAAATTTCTGTAGTGGTGGTAACAGCTGCTACTCAAGCGAGATGCTTGAGTTCATAACTGGGCATCTAATGGATATCTCTGGAGGGCCGAACTTGTCTCTCTATCACAAACTTCATTTGGTCATATTTCCACCAATTCTTCAATGATTCTCATGGTCTTAAAACCAGCTTAAAGCCCTTAAGAAGACCTTTTGATTGATACCAGTCACGTCTAAAAGCAAATAGTATTGGCCAAGATATTAGGCAGATCAACTGGTAACCACTATGGTACCACTTATTAAATCACCAATATCTCAGAAACCGCCATGATCTAAGCTTCGGTTCTAGGCTCATCAGAAGCTCTCTTCATACCGCTCAGAATGAGCCTAGAACAACCTCAAGGCAATCAGTATCCGTGGAGATATGAAGGCCTTAATGTTTGCACATAGACTTTATTAATTACCTATAGATAGTCATCTATCCTTTTCTTAGAACAAAGGACAGCCTTCATATGGTTAAGTTATCACTATTAATAGCACAAAGGCACTACCATATGTAGAACAATAGGTAGTAGCATGTGATGATTTGTCCTAGTGCACAGACTATCACTTTTCTGTATATAAGAACTTATAGTCTAAGGATTAGACCTCAGACTTAACAATATCTTTTGTCGCTTGTCTAACTCTGCTCATAAGCACTTTTGAATCCATATCTCAATTTATCACAAATCAAGTAAGTGACCATTTGTAATACTCTCGAGCTGGTTATTCTTATTATTAAGGTAAAAAATGTCCCTTTTATTGCCTAAGTGGCTGTCTGGCATGACATCATGATCTTGTTCTCTGAGATTACCAGTCCAAGGTACTTGATCCACTTCTGATGGAACTTACACTTCTCTAGGCAGAGGAATAACTTGTGTTCTACCAGTATTTCCAAGACCCTCCAGACTGCTCATTTGTATTCCTCTTCTGTCTTTATAAAGATCAGAATATCGTCCAAGTACACTATTATAATCCCTTTGGCTATAAGGGTCCTGAAGATGTTGTTCATCATAGTTTGAAAGATAGCAGGACTGTTGGTCATTCCAAAGAACATCATGAGAGGTTTGAAGAGGCTATGGTTAGTGTGAAAGACAGCTTTCCATTCATCTCTGGGCTTGATGTGTACATTATTAAAGACCCAGTGGACGTCCAGTTTGGTAAAGTACCTGGCTCCACGGAGTTAGGAGCTGAGTTCAGAGATGAGTGGGAGGGTATATTTGTTCTTGACAGTTATGGTATTCAGCACACAATAGTCTTGGACCAGCCAGAGTGAGCCATCTTTCTTCTTAATAAAGAATACAAGAGCTGCTATAGGGGATTTGGAGAGTTGGATTTGTCCAGTATATAAGTTTTCCTCTAGGAAGGTGTCCAATTTAGCTTGTTCCAACAGGGACAGGGGGTAGACCTTTGACAACTTAGGCTCCACTCCAGGGATCAGTTCAATAGCGTGATCCCACTTGCGGTGCTCTGGTAGTATGTCAAAGTCTTTCTTAGTAAATACAGATTGGAACTCCACGATGTAGACAGGCAGTAGAATGGTGGCAGCCCATATCTCCTTACTGTGTCTGGCTTCTTCTGTGAGACGCTGGGAGGTTGTAGCCATGGCTCAGAGGTTGGCCTGGGTAAGCTCCAGGAAGAGACATATAAGGAACAGTCGATCTCTAAGCTCCCAACCAGGGTGATATGTTTGTGGAAGCACTTCCTCAAGCTCTAGCTCTTTCTGGAAGAGAGGTATGGGTCTGTCATAACACGATTGGAGAGCTCGGAGTTTCATCCTTTTCTGGCAGGTCTGTTCCTTCTGTAGAGTACATCTTTCTTCATACCAGAGAGGATAACAGGTCATTTCGACTTCTCTCTTTTCCCAGTTAACCTTAGGGTTATAGTTCTTGAGCTAGTTGTAACCTAGTATTAGACTCTGTTTTCCAAGCCCGGAGATGGCTAAGAGTATCCTTTTGGAGTGAGTTCTGTAGCAGAGAAGTACATCTATAACCTCTGAAATCTATCCTACCTCATTAGGGGAGCTATTGACATTGAAGACTGGAATGTTACATGAGAGGGTCTAAGTGTTTATCCCTTTTGAACAGATAAAGTCCCTATCAATAAAGCTTTTAGTTGCTCTGCTGTTCAAGAGGACTTTAATAGAGTAGAGTTCGCTGGTGTCTATAGTTCTAATTTCTACTAGCAGGAGTAAGGAAGTTCCAAGGTGCTGATCGAGAGGAGCTTGGGCAGCCTCCTCTCTTACTTGGATTTATGGAGCAGAGCAGGAACTAGGGGGATAAGAGGTAGTGCATCTACTAGTTCACTGTTAATTATATTGGGGTTCTTTATAGTCAATATAGTGAACTTATTTACTGGCAACCAGGGCACACTTATCACTAGTCATGCTATGCAAAATCTTCCTCCTCCTTCTGGGAACAAGACTCTTCAATCAGAACTGCATTCTTCAATGCTAACAAGTCTTCAATCAGCTCCTCCCGCTGTTCTAAGGTGAGTTAATAGACGTCTATGTGGTGAGGACAGTCTTGGACTAGATGGTTCATATCTCCACTATAAGGGTAACCAGAGCAGAAATACTCCAGGAGATTCCTTAGTTAATTATAGTTTATGAAGTATGTTACAACCTACCTCCAGGAGATTCCTCAGAGAATTAGATGAGGCTTCTAGAAGGAATAATGTCACAAACTTCATTCGGCCATATCTCCACCAATTCTTCAACGATTCTCACAGTCTCAATGGCTACGAAAAGCCCTTAAAAAGACCTTTCGATTGATACCAGTCACACCTCGAAGCAATCAGTATTGGCTGAGATATTAGGCAGATCAACTGGTAACCACTATAGTACCATTTATTAAATTACCAATATCTCGGAAACTGCCACAATCTAAGCTTCGGTTCTAGGCTCATCAGAAGCCCTCTTCATACTGCTCAGAATGAGCCTAGAACAACCTCAAGGCAATCAGTATCCATGGAGATATGAAGGTCTTAATGTTTGCACATAGACTTTATTAATTACCTATAGATAGTCATCTATCCTTTTCTTAGAACAAAGGACAGCCTCCATATGGTTAAGTTATCACTATTAATAGCACAAAGGCACTACCATATGTAGAACAATAGGTAGTAACATGTGATAATCTGTCCTAGTACACAGACTATTACTTTTCTGTATATAAGGACTCATAGTCTGAGGGTTAGACCTCAGACTTAACAACATCTTTGCTGCTTGTCTAAACTTTGCTTTTTTGAGCTTTTTGAATATCCAATCAACCAATCACAAATCAGTAAGTGGCCATTTGTAATAGTTTGTTAAGTCTACTGTTTTCTGTCCCCCTTAATTCTGCAAAGAACTTGGGAGTTGTGTTTATTCCAGATGAGGGTTCTGGGGCATTGAGGGTGTCTCTTTTTCTGTAAAAGAACAGAAGACTTACTAAGGGCTCAGAGTGGGTTTCTGTCAAGGACCTATCTTTATAGTAGGCTAGACCCTAGACGTAAAGGAGAAGGTCTGTCTCTCAGAATAATGAGAGCAGGCTAGCTTGTGTATCACAGCTAGTCCAGAAAGACTTCAGATTTGTGTAAACAAGTCTAAAAAACCCTTGCAGGTGGCTGGAACCACTCTGAGATCCCTATTTCTTCTCCATGAGCTAGTAAGAGAAACTGGGCATGACATCAACTCTACCCCCTCAAGACAGAACCTCTCATCAATGATGGAAGGACACTTTTTAGAGTAGTGTAGTATAGTTTTTCTGCCCACACACTTCATCCACTGAAATAGGGATGCTGTACTCACTTTTGCTCCCAAGCTATGTCTGCCATCAGAAACACCAAGAAATCACTTGTTGAATACCTCTCGCTGAAACAGGAGAGTGTAAAGAACAAGTCCTTGCTGGAGAGAATTGGAATGAATCCCACTCCATCTATAGAACTCTACAACAAACTCGTTGAAGCAGACCTCTGCTGGCACAAAGTAGATAACCTCTACTTCTCATCCTGTCCTCCAGAGCTACATTTTCAGAAAAAAGGTAATATACAATCCAAGGTGGGTTCCAGGAGTTCTTTGTACTCCTTGATACATAATAACTTTTTGTTTTTCACAAAAATGAGTGAAAACAAGACCTGGGCTGAGGATCCACAGTATGACTCTCTGTGGAAATAGTTCAATAGACTGCAGGATATAATCATAGAGCTAGATGAGATTGGTTACAAGCTTACAGCTAAAGAGTAGAGAATTTTAAAAGGCACTTGTAAGTGTCTCAAGAATGTAGATTTTTCCAAACTAGCTACTAGAGTACCAGAAATTTGTAAAGCTCTTCTAGAGCTTAACATTACTATTCCATAAACACAATATGATTGGAATGGTATTTAAGTGTAACATAATGGCATTAAGAGACTAAAATTAGGCGTTTTTTCTTTTTACCCTCTTGAAAACATATTCAAGAACTGTAATTAACTACTTAGAATAGATATGTCAAACTTTACCAACTTCACTGCTGTTCCCTTCACTGACTTCAGCACTGAAAACTGGGAAGCACTTGTCAGAGATAGCACAAACCCTGAGAACACCTCTTGGGATAAGGTTGAGATGCTGATGCTGCGAAATGTGCATCGAGGCACCATCCATATCCTCAAAAACTATGTTGATCAGGTGCTCAATAGAGCAATCAATCACTACAACAGTGCCTTGGCCACTGCATACAATAGAATTGATACCTTAGAGGCAAAAGTCACCTGTCTCCAGGGAGAGCTGACAAGGCTCCCTAGAAGAAACATCGCCTTAAAAGCCAAAGTACCAAAGCCACCAATATTTGCAGGCTCTGAAAACAAAATGCATTTGCATGATTGGTTGAGCCAGATTGTTCTATACTGTTCAACATCTGGTATCACTGTGGACGACCAGAAAATTGTGTGCGTTCTTACTAGATTACGTGCTCCCACTAGTACATATATGAAGTCATATTACAATAAGGTGCAAGCAGGACAAGGTGTTGGATCCTGGGGTGACTTTGCCTAGGAATTAAAAAATATTTATGGACAATGAGATGACAAGGAGGGAGCAAAGAAGGAACTAACAGCGCTCTGGGTCAACAAAGACCTAGCTAAAAAGAACTTTGTCAAGTATGCAGAATGATACAGGACATTGGCAAGAATTGTCAACTATAGCGACGAGGTTCACATTGACAAGATGAAAGAAGTTATCCCTGACGAGTTGCGAAATACACTTGTTATATATGAAATTACAAATCAATCTCCAAAAACATGGGACGACTATCTAAAATTGTTAATGCAAGCATATAAGGCCTTATACCCAGATAAGGCCCAGGGCACAATATTCAGTCCAGAGGCAAATGGAGAGAAAAGTGGAGGAAAGAAGGACCCAGATGCAATGGAAATAGATGAGATTCAGAAAAAGAAAAGAAAGAACTTGCAATACTGCCAGATATATGCTAGAAAAGGCTTTAAGAATAAGGCAAAATTGCATAATACTGTAGACTGTTACAACAAACCTGGCAATGAGGACAAACGACCTCATAAAACCTCTTCTCAGAAACTGTCTCCACTGGGTCCAAGCAAAAATAAAAATCAGTTGTTTAGAGCACAACTGATGAAGTTATTGAAGAAAAAAAGTGACGACCCAGAATTCCCTCCTAAGGACGTCAATGTAAATAGCATGTCAATTGAGGAAATCCCCAATCCTGTTCCTCCAAGTGGGAAGGGAAAGAGAACTCCCAAATTGGATTTTCCCTTGGGACTGTAGAGTATAACATCTGTGATCTACAGTCAGAGGATAGTATACTCCCTATTAGCCTACAAAAAACAGAAGTAGTACTGGAAACTTGTAATAATATAGTATGCAACAAGACTACCTCCTTTAAAATTCCAGTTACACTTTGGGTATATGGCAAAAAAGTACAGACCAAGACTTTAGTTGATTCAGAAGCTACCATGAACTTCATTGACAGAGTCATCGTGGAAAATAATAACCTGGTAACACATAAACTAGCAAATCCATATTGTGTAATCAATGTGGATGGCACTCCCAATAAGGTGGGACAAATAACTGAGTATATCCGAGCTTATGTAGAAATTGAATCACAAGATGACCCAACACCTCTTTGTCACTAATCTAGGGAATAAGGAAATAATGATTGGTTACTCATACTTGTATAAGCATAATCCAAATATTGATTGGTGAAAAGGTCAATGGGAGTTCACCAGGTGCCTGGATACATGTACTAGTAAAGTCTGAAAAATACGAGATATAGAAGCAGGAGCTAATAAGCTTCACCTTGAAATGGATGTCAGCAGATTCCCCTCATTGGACGACATAGGAGATAAGGACCCCAACAACCACATTCTTAGCTGGGCAGACACGACTGACCCAGGCAGTCATTAACAGGCAATAATAATTGCAACAATACTCAACAATCAAGACCAATATGGGAACTCAGATTGTAAAGACACAAAGACCTGGAAAGCTCATGTGCCAGAATGGTTACATGAGTATGGGAATATGTTTTCAAAACATAAGTCAAAGAGAATGCCATTACGGAAACCATATAACTATGTTATTGACTTTATGGAAGGTGCAAAGCTTTCTAAGCTAGTAAAGGTCTATCCACTATCTTTAGCAGAAAGAAACACTCTGGACTCATAGATCAATGAGGAACTTAGAAAAGGTTATATCCGTTTATCTACTAGCCCGATAGCAGCTCCATTCTTCTTTATAAAGAAACACGATGAAAGCTTATGACCTGTCATGGATTATAGAGCCCTTAATGCAATTACCGTCAAAAATTGTTATCTAATCCCTAGAATAGCTGACTTGATTGAATCACTCAGCAAAGTCTCAATCTTTACTAAAATTGACTTGAGGTGGGGATACAATAATGTTCACATCAAAGAAGGGGATAAATTATAAGGGGCACACTTGGTGAGGCACCCAGTCACACTGCAGTATAGTAAAGCAGGTGTCTTAAGAAGAAGCGATGGATAGCCCAGGAGCTTCAATCATTGTTGAGGTAAGGTATTCTACCGTACATCACTAGCTAC
>Ga0153994_1000323_pt1 | contig 13892 bp, 12 predicted proteins | sample TSNC078MetaG_FD_104735 | JGI IMG/M metagenome (GOLD analysis project Ga0153994, IMG submission 104735) | Attine ant fungus gardens microbial communities from North Carolina, USA - TSNC078 MetaG | ecosystem: Host-associated > Fungi > Mycelium > Unclassified | place: USA: North Carolina, Lumber...
CCAATTTATTTGAATTTATTCTGAATTTATTTGCATTTTTCATTGAAGAGAGAGAATGCTGACCAATGCTTGTAAAGCGTTGGCTAAGCGTTGGGTAAGCAGGCATCACTCCCACGTCCTTCTCGCATACATATATGATGCTGCACCAAATGTGGGATGATGGATGACACATATATGTACCTAATCATTTCCATACTCTCTCTTTTCACTCAAAAACCTCTACAAAATTCAAATAAATTCAGAATAAATTAGGATAAATTAGGATAAATTAGAATAAATTAGAACAAGCAGTGAGCAAAGCAAGCTGACTGTGGTCTTACTGTTGTAGGAAGGGAGCAGAGCAACCTGACTTACAATAGTGCAAACTACCAGTGTAGGAAGGGAGTAGAGTGGCCTGATATACAATATTGCTTATTATATCGCAGACTGTTGTTGAAAGGGAGCAAAGCAACCTGATCAACGACACTATCTGCAGCTGTACAGACCATTGTTGGAAGGGAGCAAAGTGACCTGATAGACAACACTATTTACTGTTACATAGAATGTTATAGAAAGGAACCATAGTGGACTAACTTTAGCACAAACTTAATAACACAGAATTAGTAGAGGGTTCAAGAAGGGCCAGAGGCCCAGATGAAATCTTGTCTAGTCTACTATGTATGCAAGACCAAATGTGGAATGATGGCTGCTGACTCAGAACTGACCAAGCAGCTTTCTTCACATACTCTCTCTTTTTACTCAACAACTCTAGAAAATTCTAGAAAATTTACAATAAATTCAAATAAATTGGGTAAAATTGGAATAAAATTGGAACAGGTAGTGAGCAAAGCAAGCTGACTGTGGTCTCACTGTTGTGGGAAGGGAGCAGAGCGACCTGACTTACACTAGTGCAAACTATTAGTATAGGAAAGGAGTAAAGCGACCTAACATACAATATTGCTCAGTGTATTATAGACCATTGTTGGGAGGGAGCAAAGTGACCTGATAAACAATACTACTTACTGTCACACAGACTGTTATAGGAAGGGAGTATAACAAACTGACTCCAGCACAAACTTAATAACACAGAATTAGTAGAGGGTTCAAAAAAGACTGGAGACCTAGATGAAAACCTTGTGTAACAAAGAAGTCAGTTGACAAGTAGCATAGAGACCATAGGAGATAAAAAGCATAGTCACATAGTAATTGTATATATAGTATAGAAAATCTAATGGAAACTCTATTGAGTTTTCTTTGTCAAACACTGATAAAGAGCAGTTGGCTTTATTCCGGCTTAAGAGTTGACTCACTGACATAAATCAGGAGTTAGAACAATATTTGAGAGTCTTTATCAATCATAGACAAGAGCAATGACCTGACTAGTTAGGTACTGCTAACTTCCAATAACAAGATTCACTCAGCAACAAAAGTATCTCCATTCAAAGTAAATTATGGTCAAGACTGGGGAATGAGATTCAAAAAAAGAAGAAAGAAGAAGTATAAGATAGCAAAAAGACATGTTATCAAATATGAGGAGACAGATAATGGAGTAGAGGAGTTGTAAATAGAATTATACTCTAGGACAGATGTATGGTACTATTTTGGAGAATAAATAGTACTTAGCAATGATAGAAAACCTAAGAAAGTAGGCTCTGGCAAATAGGACAAAATACTGGAGTAGAGTACAACTTTTGATGAACAACCTTGTCTTTAACTTATATATTGTGCCCTGTCCCCGTTAGATTTGCTATACTATATATACAATTACTATTGTGGCTATGCACCTTGCCTCCCATAGTCCTTATGTCTATCAGCTGACTTCTTTGTCACATGCTGTGACTGTGACTTGTGACTTTGTGTGTAACATGACCATGACATGACCTTAGTCACACCTTTGTGACTCTGTGACTATCACATGATATTTCCCACACTCCATCTTAGTAATAATCTAAAGGAAAAGAAAAGAAAAGAAATATAAATATTAACTTAGCCGTTTTGCCAAGTCATGACAAGTAATTTACTATGCTATCCTACTAATTATAATTTCAGAAGAATTATTAGGAGAAATAAATTACATAATTGTCAGATTTCCAGAATATGACATATGTGGAAAGAATGAGAAAAATTCAAGAAGAGACAAAAGCAACACTAGGAAAAGTACAGAAGGAAATGAAAAAATTTGCAAATAGGAAGTGAGGAAAAAGAAAAGAGTATAAAGCAGGCAATCTAGTACTATTAAGTACAAAGGACTTAAAATGGCAGATAAAGGGAAGAAGGTCAAAAAAACTGACTGAGTATTTTGTGGGCCCTTACAAGGTTAAGGAAATTATCTTGAGTAACATAGTAGAATTTAAAGTAGAAAAAATACTGAATAAAAGAATGGTAAGAGGAGGAAAAGTTCCTAGTTCAATGGAAAGAGTATATAGTAGAAGAAGATACCTAGAAAAGTAGAGAAAACTTAGAGAACACAAAAAAGTTAGTAGAAGAGTTTGAGAGGGAGTATGGAGAAAAGGCTAAAGAACTTAGGCAATAGAAACTGGAAAAAAAAGAGGAAATTTAGTTGGGAGCTACCTAGGGAATTTATAGCAAAATTGTTATATAGATAGAAACAAAAAAATATGAGAAGGAAAGAGAAAAAAAATGGGAAGAAAATTAGAAACAATAGAAGAGTTTCTTAGGACAAGAAACCTTGAAGGGGGGCTGTGTTATGAGATAGTTCCAAAAGAAGTAACTATTTCTCATGCATCTGTCAAGCCTGATAAAGATATATATATAACAGACTAAAAGATATAAATAGTATGAACTAATTATGTAATACTATATAGTTATTAGTAAGGGTCTTGTGATTGTGGGAGACAGGTGCACAGACCAACAGACATTTGTATAAATAGTAGCTCTAATCCAACAAAAACTCTATTGAGTTCTTCTTGAACTTTAATCCTAGTCCAATCCTAAGTCTATCAAGGGCTTGCATTAACAGTAACAATTACTTTTTAGGAGGTCATCTAGATTAAAAATCCCATCTGTTGGGTAATAGTCTAACCATACTATTAGAACAGTAGTTAGTAGGGTAATAGAACTCTGACTGGGTAAAGATCTTAAGCCCCAGCAGATATAGTATAGCTAGTAAGATCAACCATTTATTCTGTACCATTGAGATGTCAACACAATATCTCAATCCCAATACAATTCTCTTGTGAGCAGTCTGCTCAACCAAAAGCATGCCCTTGCTAAACTAAGGGCAGAACTAGAAAAAAGAAGAGAGAAGATATATCAATATTGTAAGAAGCTTAGGCATCTAACCTATAATTGCAGAAAGAAAAGAAAGAAAGAAAAGGGGGAGTCAATTTCCCAAAACAAGTTTAAGGTGTTGGCTAGCAAAGTAATAAGATATGAAATTAGGAAAGAAGTAGTAAGGAGACAAGAGATAGTAGAAAAAGAGGAAGTGAGATGTTTTAGATATCAGAGAAGAGGATATTATAAATGGAAATGTCCTGACATAGAGATAGAAAGGAGACAATGAGAGGAAAAAGTAGCATATGTGGTAAAGCCACAAAAGGCACAGCAAAAAAAGGAGAGGCTAGTATGTTCCCTACAAGAAAAAACACAAAAGTACAGTAGTACATAAGACATGCTCCCAAAAGGCACAATATTAGAGGAGAAAAGTTAGAAGACAAAGTGGGAGGTAGTGACATTTGTAGAATGTGGCAAATATAACTATAAAGACACCAAGACACCAAAAGATATAGTAAGAGAGGGGGGTAAATAGAAAGAAGTAAGAAGATACTAAGGAAAGTATGGTTAAATATAGGAGTTGAAAAGATGAATATACATAAAGGTGTAACAGTTAAAGTACTCTTGGATAGCAATGTAATGGGGATGTTTATGAATAGGAAGATGACAGCAAAACACAGATTTAAGCTACAGAAGTTAAAAAGGCCAGTAACAGTAAGGAATGTAGATAAAACAAACAATAGTACAGAGGCAATTATACATCAAGTAAAAGTAAATATGTACTATAAGAACCATGTAAAGAGAATGAGGATAAACATATGTAACTTGGGGAGGACAGAGATAATATTAAGAATACTATAGTTGTAGGCCCATAACCCAGAGATTAACTGGGAAACTGAAAAGGTTAGAAAGAAGTAATGGGAAGGAAGAAAGCAAGAGAACAAAGAAAGAAAAAAGATCAGTTACTCTAGAAGAGAAAAAGATTATGAGATAGGCAATAGATGACAAAGAGAACTGGGGAAGAGAGAAAGAAGTTAAAGCAGACCATAGAAAAATAGAAGAAATAGTCCCTAAGAAATTTCTAAAGTAGAGAAAAGTATTTGGGAAAGTAGAGCCAGAAAGGATACTAATGAGGAAAAATTTGGGACCATGCTATAGATCTTAAGAAAACATTCAAGTTGCAAAAAGAAAGAATTTACTTTCTATTCAAAAATAAGAGAAAAGAAGTTTAGAATTTTGTGGATAATCAATTAAGAAAGGGATACATCAGACCATCAAAATCCTCTCAAATGTCACCAGTATTCTTTGTAAGCAAGAAAGATAGGAGCAAGAGGATGGTAATGGACTACTATAGTCTAAATGACTAGACTATGAAAAACAACTACTCACTTTTACTAATAATGGATTTGATCAACAATATGAGAAGTAAGAAAGTATTCACAAAAATAGATTTATGGTGGGGGTTCAATAATGTGAGGATAAAGGAAAGAAATGAGTAAAAGGAAGTATTCACAACATATATAAGGTCCTTTAAACTGACAGTATTGTCTTTTGGAGTGACAAACTCACTAGCTATATTTTAGGCAATAATGAATGAAATCTTGAGAGACTTAATCAATGAAGGAAAAGTTGCTATATTTGTAGATAATGTATTGGTAGGGACAAAAACTGAGAAAGAGCACAATGAAATTAAAGAAAATGACTTGTATATCAAGCTAGAAAAGTGTATATAGAAAAGAAGGAAAATAGGATTCCTAGGAGTTATCATAGGACCTAAAAGAATAGAGATATACTGAGCCCTGGTATATCTCTGGGGTCAACAATCACATCCTCTGGCTGACTAGGTTGAAACTGTAGAAGTCCTGGATACACCTTGTGTGATCTCAAGAGTTCCTTGATCTTCTGTAAAATTGCTTCTTTTTGTAAGGCAAAAGTAGATGAAGTACTCAGTTGACCAGAGCCAAAAAATGTGAAAGATATTAGGAAATTTTTGGGCCTTGCAAATTACTACAAAAGATTTATTAAAAGTTTTTCTCAAGTAGCTAGGTCTATAAATATGCTTACAAGAAAAGATATGAAGTAGCAGTGGGGACAGGAACAACAACAAGTATTTGATAAACTTAAGCAGATTTTCATAATGAAACTAGTGTTAGTGGTCCCAGACTTAGATAAAAAGTTTAGGATAGAAGCAAATGCCTCAAACTATGTAACTGGGGGAGTACTGTCAATGAAGTGCTTGAATGAACTGTAGAAACATATAGCCTTTATTTCAAATATTGCTAAGCAATACAAAACATAACTACAAGATACACAACAAAGAGATGCTAGCTGTAATTAGATGCTTAGAGACATGGAGATATTTCCTGAAAGATATAACAACAAAATTTAAGATTTGGACAGACTATAAGAATCTTGAGTATTTTATAAAAACACAAAAGTTAAACTGTAAACAAGCAAGATAGGTATAATACTTCTTATACTCTTACTATTAACATTGTTGGTAGCATCTGAGTGTAATATAGTGAAACCTTTCTGCTAGAATTCATATCCCTCCTATAAACATAAGCCTTGAACAAACTATTACTAGACCTAAAGATACAGTCTTTAACATATAGCATAGACAACCTCTGTCTTGAGTTAGTACTAGAGAATCCCACAGCACCTTCTCTTCCCCCATGGATAACTTTTCTCCTCTCTCAGAAATGAACTATGCTGAGCACACTGCCACTCTAAACAACATGGAAGTTGAGGTTGCTAATACCTCTATTTTCTCAAACCACAGTATACTGTCTTATAACTTTTCTCTTCTTCTCTCACAACATGCACATGTCTTCATTGAGGTGGTACCTAATGCTAAGTCTATGAATAAGATAGACATCTCCTTGGAACTCTCTCTTCTCTCAGCCATCTCATATAGTACCAATATCCCAGCTGATTTTAATCTCTGGAATAGAGGCTTTGTGGCAACTTCTCTCTTTGGTACAAATGAGTTTCTTTAGAGTGATATGTGCAATATGGTGTGCTCACTCCAATACATAGCCTTTTTTCTCAAACAAAGAAACCTTAAAGGATGTAACAGCAACAGTATTCCTTAGTTAGAACTCTTTGGCAAATTGGCTTGGTTCTTTATCTCAGCTGTCTTTGAATTAGGCTGGAACCAACTATATTCATCTAGTAAAACCTTGGTCTGGGACAATATTATATTATATTTTGTCAAGTACATTTCCATAAAAAAAATTCCTCCCTCTCAAATCTCTAAAGACCAACTAAGAAATGTCAAGAAATGTGAGCTTCTAAAGGTAAAAATGCCAAGATCTCTCTCTTATTTTATGCTTAGGTAACTACTTTGGCAGCAAACCTATTAAAAATCAAGGAAGCATTTCCAGCATTACCTAACAAGAAAATTATTGAGATTTATAATGCTATGCTTTCCAAACTGGCCAATGGAAAAAGAAAGAGAATTTAAATAACTACCAAAGACCCCTCAAGAAAGCAAGCTATTGTCCTCACATCTAACAAGCTCGCTGAGAACATCATAAAAGATACTGGTTCCCACATGTTTTACATCAACAACCTCCTAAAAAACATCAAATCATTGATATGGGCTGAGTTTATCTATCCTTGTACTAGAGGTATATTCATCAACACCAATAATGTCCTAGCTCCTAGTGACCTCACTACCATAGAACAATACCTCAAATCAATTGAGGGAGTTAACAATGATGAAGTTCTCACCCCCTGCCTCCCACAATCCAAATCCTACCTCAAGATCATTGGTATTTCCTACATCTAACCTAGTAGCAACAAACTAACTAGCAGTGACATCACTAACTTCATGAGCAACTCTGGCCTATTTGAACTAGTTACCCTTGCAGTGAAACTAAGGGTCATCAAAGCCTTACCTAAATCTGACATGACCATTGTATAGTTTAATATTTGGAACTCACAAAATAGTTTAAAGGCTAAACTACTAATTAACCATTTTTTCAACTTTGGTAGATACATTGCTACTATCAGGGGTACAAAATGAATCCAGGGGTCCCTCAGTGCTGCAATTGCTAGAAATAGGGTTATTCAACATTCTTATACAGCACTTATAGTTCTAAATACCAGAAGTATAACAGCCCACACAAGATTGAAAACCACTAGGAAATGGCATAGTGTTACAAAGCAAACCCCAAAATCAATCCTCCCAGATTGGAAACAAAAGCTGGCAAACCATATCTATACATCTTTAAATATATCAATTGTAAATGCAAATACTTGGCTGATGATACTAAATGTCCCTTTTGGAAGCATTGTAATGATCAATCTTATTGTCCCCAGGTGTTCTACACATGGACTGCTTCTTTGTTTCATATTACTTCATATATCTAATAGCTCAGTCAGCACCTCACTAGTGGGGCATGTTCTTTACTCAGCAGACCTCATGTCTACCACATGTATTCCTCATTCCTACCTTATGGTACATAGGTATATATACAGTAGATACTCTTCTGTATTCCTTACACTTTACCAATTGTATCATTCTCTTCTTTCCTTAACTCCTATATCATTCTCAAGTCTTCACTTGAGTGTTACAACCTGAGTTACTCCTTAAGGTTGTAATATTTGGTAAAGCATCACCAATTCACCTTGCAACTGGAAGGACAGCAAACTAGCAGACTAGCTATCAGCATATTGCAAAAATTACTACCAAACATATAATTGGAGCACAGGAGATAAAAGACCTTGAAAAACAACTCAGTTCAGTTCACATCAGTAAAGAATGGTCAGAGTACCAAGAAAAGTCCAAAGAATAGGATGAACAAGAAATAGAATCATAGGCTAACAAAATAGGCAACAAAGAAGAACTCAACAAGTTAAGTGACACTGAAAGAATGCAAAAGGAAATTGCATACTGGGACAAACAAAACAATGATGTGTCAGCTCCCAATTGCATGCTAAAGGTCTGAGAGGAGATAATCAAAGATGAAGGTTTATAAGTAAAAGTAGAATTATATGCAGCTCCAATAAAATATATGTGGGTTGTTGTAAAATAAATATAAGATCTCTCTAGATCGTTGTCGCATAGCCTCCCTAAGGTGTCAACCTTTACATACCATGACTAGACTTAACTGGAAAATACAGTTAGTTGATCACTTAGACCCTCTATACTCAGTTGTCCCCTTATCTACACTTCCAATACTGAACCTTATGGGTGTGATACAGTCCAAGTGTGCACCTAGCCAAGCTTTCCCAGCCTGTTGTCCTCTCCAAAGCCTGCCTGAGTTGTATCTGCTATTTCTTTCTAGATTGAGTTCTGGGTATATTCAGTGTTCTTCTCAAGACATCCCCCTGGTCCCAGTCTTCTTACTCTCAATAGATCCATATTCACAATTCCAGAGGCAGTGATAATGGAGGTAAGTACAAAGAGGTTCTTTTTTTTTTTCATCTTACCTTAGATACTATATTAAAGTTATTACAAAGCCCTAAAACTTAAGGGATAAAATATAAAAAGGAAACTGTTACTACTTTTAGGATTTCCTCAACTCCTTCTTGTCCTAAGTCCTCCCAAATCCTACTGATTACATGTCTCTCTCCTGTCTCTTTCCCATCAATGATGTGTCCCTATTGCTATTTCCTTCTAGAATCTTCTTTATCCTTTGTGGGTCTTCTCTTTGCTATTGGCTCGTGATTTTGAACTCCTTAGTTACCTGTCAAGTGTTAGTAAGCTCCAACCACAGTCTCAAATCTCTAAGTTGTGTCCTAGGTATCATTTATCTAAACATAACTGATCTGATACCATCAATGCTTATTTGCAATCAATAGCCTATCTGTCTAAGTCTGTTACTAGTATACTGCTGGTTCTAGAGTTCAAATGTTCCATTTCTCTCAAGGTGTATCCCATACAAAGTGGATCTAGAACATTCTCATTCAATAACTCTGTCTATAACCTGATACCAGCTCATCTTACTTGCCTTTCAAGATATTTGTATGAGCTCTAGGTCCAGTTCCACCTGCTCACTATTTCACATAACACTTTGGTATGTTCTAAGGACTGATAATAGGTTCTAGAGCAAATTCTAATTAGGAATCCATTAGTATAATGTGTATCAAATGCTACTTTCCACTGCAAATTCGCTAGCAGTATAATAACATTTTTTACATTTTTAGGTTTTGGCCAACTAAGTATTCTGTCTACCTTTTCTTTTTCTATCTCTATCCCATTAGGTCCTATTACTACTTCTAAGAACCCAATTTTCCTTACTTTCCATATACATTTCTCTAGCTTGATATACAAATTGTTTTCTTCTAACCTTCTTAGTATTTCTTCCTTAATCTTGTTATGTTCTTCCTCTGTTTTTGTTCCTACTAGTATATCATCTACAAATGCAGTTACTTTTCCTTCATTAATCAAATCCCTTAGAATTTCATTCATCATCACCTAGAATATGGCTAGTGAATTTGTCATTCCAAAGAATATTACTATTGGCTCGAAAGAGCCCACATGCATTATAAATGCTCCTTTCTACTCATTTCCTTCTTTGATTCTTACATTATTGAACCCTTACCTCAGATCTATTTTAGTAAATACTTTCTTGCTACCCATGTTGTTGATTAACTCCATGATTAATGGTAGCAGGTAATTATTTTTCACTGTTTAGTTGTTTAGGTTTCAGTAGTCTATTACCATCCATTTACTCCCATTCTTTTTGCCCACAAAGAAAACTAGTGACATTTGAGAGGATTTCAATAGTTTGATATATCCCTTTCTCAGTTGATTGTCCACAAATTTTTGGACTTCTTCCCTTTTATCTTTGGAAAGAGGATAGATTCTCCCTTTTTTTGGTTTAAATGTCTTCTCAAGATCTATTGTATGATCCCAAGTTTTCCTAGTTAGCATCCTTTCCAACTTTACCTTCTCAAATACTTTTCTCTACTTTAAAAACCTTCTTGGGACCAACTTCTCTATTTTTCTGTAATCTTCTTCCATTTCTTCTTTCTTTCCCCAATCCCTTTTATCATCTATTGTCTATCTAACAATTTTCTCTTCCTCCAGGATTACTACCCTTTTTCCTCTTTTGACTTTCTTCTCTTCTTTCTTTTGTCCTGTCTTACCATACAGTGGCAGATATCTCATTATCTTTACTTCCCTAGTTTCCCAGTTTATCTCTAGGTTGTATGCCTATAGCCACAGCATTCCCAGTATTACTTTTGTTTTTCCCAAATTGCATATATCTATCCTCACTCTTTCTACATGCCCTTTATAATACACATTTGCTTCTACTTGATGTGTAATGGCTGTTATTTGTTCTATCCACATTTCTAACCATTATTAGCCTTTCTAACTTTTGCAGCTTAAATCCATGTTTTACTGCTATTCTTTTATCCATGAATATTCCCGTTGCACTACTATCTAAGAGTGCTTTAACTGTTACTCCTTCATGGGTGTCAACCTTTTCTACTCTAATATTCAACCATATTTCTCTCAGCATTTTGAAGGTTTATCTGACCTTTTTTTGCTTACTCCTCTCTTTTGCTGTACCTTTCAGAGCCCCTGCCCATGCACTGCTCTGCTGCACTTCTTTCTCTTTGGGGTATGCCACCTTTCTCTCTTCTTCCTTCAAACATCTACACTATCTTAGTTCTTCTAACTACCTTCTTGATATCACTCCTTGTCTTCTGTTCTCCTTCATATAACATCCCTTCTTTCTATATCTTTCTGTAGTGTCTTAGCCTGAGATAGCTTAGGCACCCTCCAAGTATCACAAATGGCCACTTACTGATTTGTGATTGGTTGATTGGATATTCAAAAAGCTCAAAAAAGCGAAGTTTAGACAAGCAGCAAAGATGTTGTTAAGTCTGAGGTCTAATCCTCAGACTATGAGTCCTTATATACATGCTACTACCTATTGTTCTACATATGGTAGTTCCTTTGTGCTAGAAATAGTGATAACCTAACCATATGGAGGCTGTCCTTTGTTCTAAGAAAAGAACAGATGACTATCTATGGGTAATTAATAAAGTCTATGTGCAAACATTGAGGCTGTCATATCTCCACTAATATTAATCCCCTTGAGGTTGTTCTAGGCTCATTCTGAGCATTATAAAAAAGGCTTATGCTGAGCCTAGAACTGAAGCATCGATTGTGGCAGTTTCTGAGATATCAGCAATTTAATAAACAGTAACATAGTAGTTACCAGTTGATCTACTTAATATCTTGGCCATTATTGATTGCCTCGAGACGTAACTGGTATTGATTGAAAGGTCTTTTCAAGGGCTTTCCGCAGCTTTTGAGACCGTGAGAATTGTCAAAGAATTGATGGAGATATGGCCAAATGAAGTTTATGACACTAAGTCTGAGTTGACAAGGAGAACTCAATAGAGTTCCTGTTAGATTTTGTACACTATTTATACATAAACAGTAACCCTAACCCATAGTTAATGTTCTGAACTTCCTTATGAGTCACTTTCCTCTTGCACGTCCATTGATAAGAAAAAGAAAAGAAAAGAAAATAGAAAAGAAAAATAAATATTGACTTAGTCATTTTGCTAAGTTATGACACTTTTGTGTATCAAATATGATGCTACCACTTTCCTAGTGTACTACCCCAATTCTAATAGGCATGCCTCATCTGAGATGTCCTCTCCACAGTACTCCTGTGCTTTTCATTATAGGACGTGTGCTATCATGCTAGACAGCTGTTTAGGCAATAAAAGTGATATTTTTCATCATAATAACAAGAATAACCAGCTCGAGAGGCAAGTTTGGCCTCCCAAAGATAACTATTAGATGCCTAGTCATGGACTCAAGCATACCACTTGAGTAGCAGAGTAGTGGCTGTGACTACTACTACAGAGACCTCATAAGAATTGTCCAGAGAATTTCATAACAGATTTATAACAGAACTTCCCTCTAGAGTGCTCTCAAGAGTGGAAAGGACCTTAGAAGATGTTTTTTATAAGGATGATGTCATATCTTGGTGGCAGTGACTTATTTATAACATCTAGGTTACCATCAAAGCAAGGCTATTATTGCTAATGGCTAATTATAGCAGGAACTAATAAGATAAGTTCTCTCAAGGACTGCATTGCAAACCTAACAGAAGAAGACTGAGACTTGAAGATATGATGAGGTATAGAGAAGTAGTAAAAGAACTAGAGAGGTCAGGCAGAGAGATCAGATAGAGAGATAGAAGAAGAGGTATTTGATGAAGACAACGTGCTTGAGAGCAAGACAACTTAAGATCACTACCTCTCTTTACAGCCTAGCAAAAGGCTCAAGAGCCATCTATTGTTTAGAGAAGAACCTCAGGAGTAGGATTAAAGGAGTGGGGAGTGGTAGCCAAGTGATTGGGAGAGGTGTTATCTTATCATTTGACTCTTACTATCTTTGGGAATTTAGAAGTTTTCTTTGTTTCTTTTCTTTTGTTGTATCATTGCTTTATAATCCTAATAAAATACTCTAGGGTACAGAAGAGACAAGAATACTCTTCCCCCCATTATCTCTCTTTTTGTTACTCTAGAGCTAAAAGGCTATTTGAGTGATTTGAGGTTTTCTTTTGTGTCTGCTTTATAAAAACTCTATAAAACTTCCCTCAAAGGGATACTCAAGTCTCAACAGACTCAGGCATTTGCTTATACTAGGAGCTAACAACTTGCTGCATATTTTTAGAGTAGGCTTCCAGTTGTATAGTCAGCTGAAGTAGAGCTTGCATAACAGCATGGGAGTTTTAGGTAATACTGCTGTATTGATAGCAAGCCAGGCTACTAGACTATGTAAGAACAGTAGTGTTATGACGTGAGATGAATGCATGCCTTAGAGATCCTATTATGGTGAGGGTTCTTTCAAGTAGATACTAAAAACAGTTCTTTTTTCTTAGGTTTCTATTTAATATGTTTTGGTTATTCTTTGGACATTCACCTTTAGTAAGCTCTCTATTATTTGATTTATCTCCCTAGTGCCTACTTGTTTAGTGCACAATTATGAAGCAGTTTGGAGATTTCACCTCTCTAACCTCGCTTTTACCTTTGTTTCATGATCAAACCTTTTAATCCCCATCAGTACTAGACTCTTTCTCTACTCCTTTTGTTATACTTCTTGTGGCATGACCACATGTGCCACTTTCTCTACTACTCATGTCTTCTTTTCTCCTTTTCAAAGAGAACACTCTCTGCACTTATATCCTTTTTCTACTTAAGATATTCTACCTCTACTGTCTCTTGCCTCCTTATTATTCTTTTTTTCACTTTGCATCATCCTACTTGATAACACTTCAAATTTATTCTGGGGAGTAGTAGTCCCCTTCTCTCCTTCCTTCTTATTCCTGTAGTTATAGGCCAGGTATTAAAACTCTAAACCTCACAGTTGAATATGCGTTTCAACTTAAAGCTTATATCTAACACTTGATATTTTCACGCTCCTTGTTAGAGGGTTTTCAGTGAAGTTATATCGGAGGAGAGATGTGAGCGAGACTTTGAGTAGCACCCTTGAGATTGTCCTAAGACAAGTAAGAGTATCAATTTCTCAGAGTAAGATTTTACAGAGGAAATACAGAAAGAGAGAACTTACCGTTCCCTTCTCTTTCTGGTCTGTATTTATCCTAACTAGGTATTGTGACTACGTTACAATGTGGTAACACTACTTGTAACTAATAGTGACTAGTTAAGTGACAGTCCAGTGACAGAAGTATTAA